>OGYM01002070.1_pt1 | contig 13579 bp, 10 predicted proteins | sample 1576491 | NCBI WGS metagenome assembly OGYM01 (sample SAMEA3541515, study PRJEB24748) | human gut metagenome | biome: human gut; feature: human-associated habitat; material: faeces | place: China | collected 2012 | reverse complement strand
TGCGCCGCGAAGCGCTGGATGCCCTGCTCAAAAAACGGGAAGTGCTGCGCCCGTGGCCCACCACCGAGGAGCATGTGCCTGCCCTGCCGCTGCGCACTCTGCCGCCCCACCGTACCCTGCGTGCCCGGTTTGAGAGCTGGGAGCAGGTGCCGGAGCGGGCGCTTGACGGCATCGAGTATCTCATCCTGCCCATTGCGCAGGCCGACCGCGTGCCCCGGGAATGGCGGGCAAAGACCCTTTTGGAACTGCCCCGGGTCATGTTTGGCAAGCTGGAAGAGGATACCGCCCGCCGCATCGCGGCCACGCAGGATGCCGGTTTTGCAGGCTATGAGGTGAGCAATATCGCCCACCTGCGCCTGTGCCGGGGCCTGCCCATGAGCGGCAGCTTTGGCCTGAACATCACGAACCAGCTGGCCGCGCAATTCTACGCGGACAACGGCCTTGGCTCCATGCTCATCCTGCCCGAGGTGAAGGACAGCGACATCAGCACCATTGCGCCCACCCATAACGGCAGGCCGGTGCCCACCGGCGTGCTGGTGTACGGCCATATGCCGCTGATGATCACCCGTGCCTGCCCGCTGCAGAACATCCACGACTGCGCCCACTGCGATAAGACCGGCGTTCTGACCGACCGCAAGGCCAAGAAGTTCCCAGTGCGGTGCGGCCTTGGTGTGCGCACCATCTATAACCCTGTACCTATTTATATGGGGGATAAGCCGGGCGCTTTGACGGTGGACTACGGTGTGGCTTACTTCACGCTGGAAAGCCGGGAGGAAGCGGCCAAAATTCTGGAGATGATCCGCACCCATGCACCCTTTGAAGGTGATTTTACCCGTGGGTTGTATTTTAAAGGTACGAACTGAAACTCCTTCCGTCATTGCTGACGCAATGCCAGCTCCCTCCCTGAAGGAGTTGCTATAAAATCAAAACGAGGTATACTATGGAACCCATCACAGTAAAATATAAGGTATTGGACACCCGTGCCAAGGTGCCCTCTTACGCAACCCCCGGCTCTGCTGCCGCCGACCTGTGCGCCGTACTGGACGCGCCGCTCACCCTTGCCCCCATGGAGCGGGCACTGGTGCCCACCGGCCTTGCCATCGAGCTGCCCGGCCCCCACAGCGTGGCACTGGTGTACGCACGCAGCGGCCTTTCCATCAAGCACGGCCTGTGCATGGCCAACGGCGTGGGCGTGGTGGACAGCGATTACCGCGGCGAGCTGAAGGTGCCCATGGTCAATCTGGGCAGGGAAGCCTACACCATTCAGCCCGGTGAGCGTGTGGCCCAGCTGTGCATTGCACCGGTGTACACCGCTGCCTTTGTGCCTGCCGAAGAGCTGGGCGATACCCAGCGCGGCGAGGGCGGCTTTGGCTCTACCGGAAAGTGAGATGGAATCATGAACCTGATCTTAGCTTCCGGCAGCCCGCGCAGGCGGGAGCTGCTCTCCTTATATACCACCAATTTCACCGTCTGCGTCAGCGACTTTGACGAAAGTACAGTGCAGGCCGCTACGCCTGCCCATCTGGTGGAACAGCTGGCCCGGGGCAAGTGCCTTGCTGTTTCGGCCCAGCATCCGGGCGCTGTGGTCATCGGCTGTGATACGGTGGTGGATGTGAACGGCGAGGTGTTCGGCAAGCCCCACAGCGAAGAGGATGCAAAGCGGATGCTGCGCGCCCTTTCCGGTGCCACCCACGAGGTGCACACCGGCGTGTGCATCTCGGACGGTGCGCGCACTGAAAGCTTTGTGGACAGCTGCCGCGTTACCTTCTTCCCGCTGGGTGAAGAGGAAATCGACTTCTACGCTTCCACCGCCGAACCCTACGATAAAGCCGGTGCCTATGCCATTCAGGGGCGGGCGGCCCTCTGGCTGGACCGTATTGAGGGCGACTACTACACCATCATGGGTCTGCCGGTGAGCCGCACCGTACAGCTGCTGGCACATTTTGTGTGATAAAACTGGAAAAAACGAAGAAAACTTGCGCAAACGCTTGAGAAATCATTGCCTTGCGGCTATAATAGAACCGTGTTATTCTGCGCAAAGGCGGCACAAAAGGGCTGCCGGATGTTCTGGCGCTATAGATAAAATGGGAAGCATAAGGAGAATTTTTACAATGGGCCTGTTTTCTAAAGATGTAGGTATCGATCTGGGTACCGCAAATACTCTGGTATATATGAAGGGCAAGGGCATCATCATGCGGGAGCCTTCGGTCGTGGCTGTGGATACCAAGACCGACGAGGTGCGCTGTGTGGGTGCCGAGGCAAAGGCTGTCATTGGCCGTACCCCCGGCAGCATCGTGGCTGTGCGTCCGCTGAAGGATGGCGTGATCGCTGACTTTGACATCACCACCAACATGCTGGAAAATTTCCTCAAGAAGGCATGCGGCAACAGCATGTTCTCCCGCCCCCGCGTGGTCATCTGCATCCCGTCCGGCGTTACCGAGGTGGAGCGCCGCGCTGTGCGCGAAGCTACCCTGAAGGCCGGTGCCCGTCAGGTGTCCGTCATTGAGGAACCCATGGCAGCAGCCATCGGTGCGGGCCTGCCCATCAGCGAGCCTACCGGCAGCATGATCGTGGATATCGGCGGCGGTACGGCTGAGATCGCTGTGATCTCTCTGGGCGGCATCGTGGCCTCCCGCAGCGTGCGCATGGCAGGTGATATGTTCGATCAGGCCATCATCGCCTTCATCAAGCGCAAGTACAACCTGCTGATCGGTGAGCGCACCGCAGAGCAGATCAAGATCGAGATCGGCTCCGCCTATGCGCTGGACCCCGAAATGACCATGGAGATCAAGGGCCGTAACCTCGTGGACGGCCTGCCCAAGAACATCGTCGTCCACTCGGAGGATGTGCGCGAAGCTCTGCTTGAATGCCTGGTCAAGATCACCAGCGCCATCAAGGAAACGCTGGAGCGCACCCCGCCGGAGCTGAGTGCGGATATCATCGACCGCGGCATCACCCTGACCGGCGGCGGCGCACTGCTGCGCGGTCTGGATCAGCTGATCCAAAGCGAGACCGGCATCGACGTACACATTGCGGAAGACCCGCTGGACTGCGTGGCCAAGGGTGCCGGTGCGGTGCTGGATCATGTGGATGTCCTGCATGACGTGCTGGACACCGACGGCGGCCACATGTAACACGGGCAAGGCCCACACTTGCGGAAAAAGGCTCTTTTGCGCAGCGTCTGCGCTGATTTCCGCTGCAAACAATGTCTCTTGCGCGGATGGCAGGGCTGTCCGCGCTTTTCTTATGGCATGGCATCCACCCGAAACAGGAGGGTACTCCCTTGAAGGATTTTTTTGACACATGGAAATTTAAAATACTGGTAGCCGTGGCGGTGTTTCTGGTGGGCATCATGGCCTATGCCGGTGCCAACGGACGGCTGACCGCTGCCCCGCAGGAGCTGCTGGGCGTGGTGCTGATGCCGCTCCAGAAGGTCACATCGGCACTGAGCGGCGGCATTGGCTCGGTGTGGGAAAAATACACCAGCATCGATGAAGTCATGGAACAGAACGAACAGCTGGAAGCGGAGAATGCCGAGCTTCGCCAGCAGATGGTGGACTACGACCGCATCAAGGCGGAGAACGAAGCCTACAAGGCACTGGCCCGCATTCAGGATTCCAACACCGAAGCAAGCTATATTTCTGCCTTTGTGATCGGCCGCGACCCACTGGATGAGTTCGGAGGCTTTACGCTGGACTGCGGCACGGTGAACGGCGCAGCCGTGAACGATGCCGTGATCAGCGATAAGGGCTATCTGATCGGCATGGTGGTGGAAGCCGACACCACCAGCTGCAAAGTGATGACCATTCTGCATCCCAGCTTCAGCGCTGCGGGCGTGGTATCCCGCACGCGGGAAAACGGCATTATCAATGGCAGCACCGATTATGCCGGTGACGGCCTGTGCGTGCTGACCAATCTGGAACGCGCCACTGAGACGAAGATGAGCGATCAGGTGATCACCACCGGTCTTGGCGGAGTGTTCCCGCCGGATCTGCTGGTGGGAACCGTGCAGAAGGTGGAGCCGGAAGTCAGCGGAAAATCTTCCATTGCAGTGGTGCGCCCGGGTGCAGACCCGCGCACGGTCAAGCACGTATTCGTTATTACCGACTATTAAGGGGGCGCATTTGTATGGAATCACGCCGCATGCGCAGCCGCAGCCAGATCCTGAAATGGGTCTGCTACGCGGTGGCACTGTTTGTGTGCGCGGCACTGCAGACGACCCCCGGCCTGCTCCAGCTGGGGCAGGCAAAGCCGCTGTTCATTCTGCCGCTGTGTCTGGCTGTGGCCGTGTATGAAGGCGAGTTTGCAGGTGCGCTGTTTGGTGCCGTGAGCGGCCTTTTGTGGGACTACACCGCCGGGCGCACCGTGGGTATGCTGGCGCTGGAACTGCTGCTGCTCTGCTTTGCGCTTTCGGTGCTGGTTCAGGTGTATCTGCAGGGCAGCACATGGAACTTTGCGCTCATCAGCACCGGCACGGCCCTTGTGGTGCTCTCGCTGGACTGGCTGTTCTTCTACTACATGCCCGGCTACCGCTGGGCGCTGAGCCGCTGGCTGACCTTTGTGCTGCCTTCGGCCATGATGACGCTGGTGCCGTCGCTGGTGCTGTTCAGTCTGGTGCGGCACATTTACAGCGCATTCAAAATCGACAACGGCGTAGTCTGAACCGCCGGAGGAAACGCGGATGAACCAAAACGAACGAAAAACCGTTGTGCGCCGGATGATCCTGCTCATTGCAGTGGCATGTGTTATCATGGGCCTGTACGTGATGCGGCTGATTTTTCTGCAGCTGGTCAACGGCGACGACTTCAAGGCCAAGGCCACCAACACCACCGACTATAACTTTACGGTCACGGCGGCCCGCGGCGATATCGTGGACAGCGCCGGGCGGCGCATTGCCACCACGGCCACCAGCTACAATGTGGTCCTCAACAAACTGCTGATGGGCGACCGGGATCTGGACACCATGCTGCAGCAGATCGTGGAGCTGCTGCGTGCGAATGGCGAGAGCTGGAATGATACGCTGCTGATCGGTCAGGCGGACGCAGCAGGCAATTACGCCTTTACGGACGATGACACGTCCACCAGCGACCAGAAGCAGCTGGCAGACATGAAGGAAACGCTTGGTCTGCAGCAGTACGCCACCGCCAACGATGTAATGGAAATGCTGGTGGAAAAGAACGATCTGCAGGATTTTTCGCCGGAATGGCAGCGTGTGCTGGCCGGCATCCACTACGAGATGGACCGGCAGGCGTTCTCCAATGTGAACAACTTTGTCATGGCAGAAAACGTCAGTGCGGCAACGGTGGCCACCATCAAGGAGCACAGCCTGCAGCTGCCAGGTGTGGAGATCGTGGAAACCAGCGCCCGCAGCTACGACCAGAGCGATATCATCCCGGCGGTGCTGGGCCGTGTGGGCAAGATCACGGCGGAAAAGTGGAAGGTGACCGATTCCAACGGTCAGGTGACCTATCCGCTGCGGGAAAAAGGCTATAACATGAACGATGTTCTGGGCATTTCTGGTCTGGAATCCGTTTATGAGGACGAGCTGCGCGGCAAGGACGGCGTGGAGACCATCACCCGCAATTCGGACGGCGTGATCGTGGATACAAAGCTCACCACTGTGCCGGAGCCGGGCCATACCGTGCAGCTGACCATTGACAGCAACTTCCAGCGTGCCGTGGACAAGGCACTGGCGGACAACATTGATATGATCAACCGCGTGTACAATACCGGCACCATGAAAGCTGCCGCCGGTGCGGTGGTGGTGCTGGACGTGAAGGACGGCAGTGTGCTGGCTGCTTCCAACTATCCCAGCTATGACCAGAACCTGTATGCCGCCAACTATAGCGAGTACAGCTCCGACCCGAGCCTGCCGCTGTTCAACCGCGCATTGCAGGGCCTGTATACGCCGGGTTCTACCTTCAAGCCCGCCGTGGCGGTGGCTGCACTGGACAGCGGCCTCATCAACCAGTATTCTACCGTTTACTGCAACGGCGTGTACAACTACTTCAAGGATTACCACCCCCGCTGTACCCGCCATGGCCACAGCGGCAACATTGATGTGGTAACGGCCATCAAGTGGAGCTGCAACATCTTCTTCTATGATGTTGGCCGCCGCCTGACCAGCGATGTGTACGATGCCTATGCCTACAAGCTGGGTCTTGGCCAGCGCACCGGTGTGGAGGTGAGCGAGGCCGTGGGCCGTCTGACCACCAAGAGCGACTCCAACTATACGGCATCGCTGGATGTGCAGGCCGCCATCGGTCAGGGCAACACGGTGGTCTCGCCCATCCAGCTGGCTACCTACGCGGCAACGCTGGCCAACAACGGCACCCGTTACCGCACCCATTTCGTCAAGGCCACTCTGGACACCAACACCGGCGAGGTGCTCAGCGAGACCAAGCCCGAGGTCATGGATGTGATCGAAGGCACCGGCAACACCTTTGAGCTGGTGCGGCAGGGCATGAAGCAGGTGCCCAGCACCATCAGCGGCAAAATTTCCAGCTATCCGGTGCCGATCGCCTGCAAGACCGGTACACCTCAGCGCAGCGAGACCTATGCGCCCGGTAAGCACTATCTGAACGCCATGATGGTGGCTTACCTCCCGGCGGATGATCCGCAGATCGCCATTGGCATTAGCATTGAGTACGGAGGCTATGGTGCCCGTACCGGTGATTTGGCGGTGGACATTGCAAATGCCTATTTTGCCCTGAAAGATGGCAGCCTTGCCCAGCAGGCCGAAGCGGAAAAGGAAGCCGAGCAGGCCCAGCAGGAAGATCAGGCGCAGACCACTGACCCAGCACAGGCCGCTGCAGGCCAGACCACCGGCAATGCCGCAGCCCAGCCTGCACAGATGGCACCTGCCGCAGACACTGCTGCGCCGGAAACAGCAGCAGAAGGGGAAGCCCAGCCTGCCGTGCAGGACGAGCAGCAGCCCGCCGCAGCCACCGAGCAGAACCCCGATGTCATTGAACCGGAAGCCTGAACGGTAAGAGACAAAACGGACAGACGGAAGGGCGCTGCAGCGTCGGTTTGAACCACATGGGACTGGAAAAGAAAACAAAATTGAATATTTTGTATAAAAACCAGTTGTAAAAGATTGGATTTTGTGATATCATTTCAAACAAAGGACTTTTTTGAAAAAGCGTTCCAATCGTTTAGGAAGAGGAGAGGGTAACGGATGACGATTGCACTCATTGCGCATGACTCCAAAAAGGAGCTGATGGTTCAGTTTTGTACGGCGTACTGCCGCATTTTGAGCCAGCATAAACTGGTAGCGACCGGAACCACCGGTAAACTGATCGCAGAAGCTACCGGCTTACAGGTGCAGCGCTTTCTGGCCGGTGTGCAGGGCGGCGACCAGCAGATCGCATCCCGCATCGCCTGCAATGAGATCGACCTGTTGCTGTTCTTCCGTGATCCCATCAACGCAAAGCCCAGCGAACCCAACGAAATGACGCTGCTGCGCCTGTGCGATGTGCACAACATCCCTATGGCCACCAACATCGCCACCGCTGAGGTGCTGATCCACGGCTTGGAGCGCGGAGATCTGGATTGGCGCGATATCGTGCATCCCCAGAACTGACAAAACGATTTGGAATGGCTCCGCGTGCGCTGCGCCATATTCAGCGGAAACTATATTGATAATGTGAAAATCGGGAACATCTGCGGATGTTCCCGATTTTAATTTTCACGGGAATGGGGTCCGAACCGCAGAATGCATTTCTGCCGCCGTGCGGCTGTTTCCGCAGGAAGCAAAAACAGCAGATGCCGTGTGCTGCAGCGGCCTTGCCTGTGAAAAAAGAATTCCGGAAAATCCGCAGATTTTCCGGAATTCTAATATAAAAATAATGTTTCCGCAGAATATGGCCAGAGTGCAACGGAGGCCATTTGAAACGTACGGTTAAACTTTAAAATCCTCGGCCATCTCCGCCACATCTTCCGGGGCAAAATCGCCCAGCGGCAAGATCAGCCGTGCCAGCGTTTCCTGCGGCAGAGCTGCAAGAATCGTGCTGTCATCACTGCCGGTGCCTGCGGGCGGGCAGACGGTGTACACGCCGTCTGCACCGGTCTCCACCCGGGCACGGTGAGCGGTTGCCACATATTGCATCCCAAGCTTGTCTGCAGCCGTCAGCAGTGCGGCAAACAGCGGCGTGCCGCCTTCGCCCAGAACGTCTGCGTCCTGCCCGGCCAGTGCTTCGGCGTTCAGCACGATGCACTCGATGCCAAGGGCCTCTGCTGCCTTTTTGGCGCTTTCCGCATCGGCGGTCTGTTCTGCTGCCAGCCGCACGGCAGCGCCCGCCACGGCAAAGCCCTGCTGCTGTAAAATGCGCACAGCTACGGCGCATTCTCTGCTGCCGTCCATCTGCACCAGAACCTTATCCTGACTCTCGTAGGTGTCGAACCCACTGCCGGGCAAAAATGTATCGCTCATGTTCCCTGCCTCCCGCCATGTGCTTTGCTTTGGGCCACGGCCAGCTGGTCGCAGCGTTCGTTCTCCGGGTGGCCTGCGTGGCCCTTGACCCAGACATAGGTGATCTTGTGCCGGGCTTCCTGCTCCAGTGCCTGTGCCCAGAGGTCCGGGTTCAGGGCAGGGGAGCCATCTGCTTTTTTCCAGCCCCGGCGCTGCCAGTTTTTGGCCCAGCCCTTCTGAAGCCCGTTGATGACATACTGACTGTCGGAGCACAGCCGTACCTCGCACGGCTCCTTGAGCTGGCGCAGTGCTTCGATAAAGGCTGTCAGCTCCATGCGGTTGTTGGTGGTGCTGTCGTCGCCGCCGCTCAGCTCTTTTTCGTAAACTTTGCCGTTAAAACGGTAGCGCAGCACGGCACCCCAGCCGCCCGGGCCGGGATTGCCGCTGCATGCGCCGTCGGTGTACACTTCGACCTGCTTCATGCGGTTCTCCTTCTAAAATGAGTTGCTTCTATTTAGCGCTATTTTCCGGCTTCTGTCAAGTGCGAATGTATATTCCGTGCCGGAGCTGCCAAACCTTGGAATTGACAAAAACGCCGGGAAATACTATACTTATCCTAACAAAATGCGTATAGGGGCGCACCGCAGGCGTGTGCCCGGGCGTTCCAACAGAAAAGCCACGGTCGCATCGAGCAGATGGACCTATCTGGCACAAAACCTCTTACGGAACAGGCAGCGGTTTGCAAAAAACACGCTGAGAAATAAATTCTATACGGTGCATCCAACGGAAGCCGATGCGATTTTTCAAGGTGCTTCCCATGCACAGCGCGGCTGTTCCCACAAGCGGGGACGGCCTGCGCTGTAATTATTTTGGAGGTCAGAATGGCACAGTCGAAAGAAAATACCAATAATTCCGCACGCAGCAAGGCAGCAGCTGCTGCTCAGAGCACCGGCGCACCCGCCGCGCAGACGGGCGAAAAGCGCCCCCGCACCACCCGCCGCCCTTATTATAACCGTCGGCCCCGCCGCCCGCAGCAGCCCAGAGAGGCTGCGGTGCCCATCCATATCTACCCGCTGGGTGGTCTGGGCGAAGTGGGCAAGAACATGACCGTGTACGAGTGCAACGGCGACATGATCATCGTGGACTGCGGCCTTGTATTCCCGGACAGCGACATGTACGGCGTGGATATGGTCATCCCGGACTTCACCTTTGTGGTGCAGAACAAGGATAAGATCAAGGGTCTGCTCATCACCCACGGCCACGAAGACCACATCGGCAGCATCCCGTATCTGCTGCAGAAATTCGATCTGCCCATCTATGGCACCCGCCTGACCTGCGGCCTGATCCGCAACAAGCTGGAGGAGTTCGGTCTGGCAGGCAAGACCAAGTTCGTGGAGATCACCCCCAGACAGAAGATCAAGCTGGGCTGCTTTACCATTGAGCCCATCCATGTGAACCACTCCATCCCGGATTCGGTGGCCTTTGCCATCGACAGCCCGGCGGGCACCATCATCCAGACCGGCGACTTTAAAATCGACTACACCCCGCTGGCCTGCGGCGTCACCGACCTGTCCACGCTGGCCGAGTACGGTCAGCACGGCGTGCTGGCTCTGCTGAGCGATTCCACCAACTCCGAGCGTCCGGGCTTTACCGCCACCGAGCAGAAGGTGGCTGCAGGCGTGCGCAATCTGTTCGCCCGTGCCCGCAACAAGCGGATCATCATTGCCACCTTTGCTTCCAACATCTACCGCGTGCAGCAGATCATCGATCTGGCCGTGGAGGATGGCCGCAAGGTGGCCTTCAGCGGCCGCAGCATGGTGAACAACACCGCCATGGCGCAGGAGCTGGGCTATATGCACATCCCGGAGGGCACCCTCATCAGCGTGGATGAGCTGAACCAGTATCCTCCGGAGCAGGTAGTGCTCATTACCACCGGCAGCCAGGGCGAACCCTTGAGTGCCCTTTCCCGTATGGCATCCTGCAGCCACCGTCAGGTGCGGGTGGGCCCCGGCGACTTCATCATCATTTCGGCAAATCCCATCCCCGGCAACGAAAAGAGCGTGACCAAGATCGTCAACGGTCTGCTGCTGCTGGGTGCAGAGGTCATCTACGAGAGCATGTACGATGTGCACGTTTCCGGTCACGCCTGTCAGGAGGAGCAGAAGCTGATGCTCACCCTGACCAAGCCCAAGTACTTCCTGCCCGTGCACGGCGAGTATAAGCAGCTGAAAAAGCACGCCCTCACCGCTGCAAGTCTGGGCATTCCCACCAGCAATATCCTGATCGCCGAAAACGGCTCCAACGTCATCCTCTCGCAGGACGAGATGAAGCTGGGCGAGCCGGTGACCGCCGGTGCCGTCATGGTGGACGGCCTTGGCGTGGGCGATGTGGGCAACGTGGTGCTGCGGGACCGCAAGCACCTCTCCGAGGACGGTCTTGTCATCATCGTGGCTACCGTGGACAGCAAGACCGGCAAGGTGCTGGCCGGGCCGGATCTGGTAAGCCGGGGCTTCGTGTATGTGCGCGAGAACGAGAGCCTGATGGACGGTGCCCAGAGCATTGTGGAAAATGCACTGGAGCGCTGTGTGGATGAGCACGTCCGGGACTGGAACAGCGTAAAGACCCGTGTGCGTGAGGCACTGAGCAGCTATATCTACCGGCGCACCAAGCGCAGCCCGATGATCCTGCCGATCCTGATGGAGGTCTGATCCGGGCGCACCGCAAAGCGGTGCAGCGTCTGAGGAGGCAAAAAACCAATGAAACGTAAACCAAGATGGACACTGGAAATGCTCACGGCCAGTCTGGCGGTGCTGTGCGGCCTTTTGCTGCTGGTACTGCTGGTGCAGCGCCCCACGGCATGGCCGCTGCTGGCCGTGCTGGTGGTGCTGTGGGGCATAGGGGCAACTTTGTTCCGTTGCAAGCTGCGCAGCTGGGTGGTGCGCTGGACAAGCGGCACCACCTTTGAAAAATCCAAGGTGCAGTTCAGTCTGGAGCCCCTTTCCCAGCCTGCGGCGCTGCTTTCCGGCGAGACGGTGCTATGGTACAACAGCCAGTTCCGCACCCGCCTGCTGGGCGGGCAGGATGTGCTGGCCAGCCGGGTGCAGAAGCTGCTGCCCGGGCTGGATCTGCAGCTGTGCCGCAAGCGCGAGGGGCAGCTGCTGACCCTTGCCGACGGCTACTGGAGCGTGCACAGCTCCACCGTGCCCGGCGAAGCCGAAAGCGTGACCCTGCTGGTGCTGAACGAGGAGACCGAGCTGCGCCGCATTGAGGCAGAGTATAAGGCCAGCCGTCCGGGGTATCTTGCCTTTCAGCTGGACGGTTACGACGATGTGTTCGGGGATCTGATGGACAGCGAGCGCGCCCGCCTGCTGGAGGGCGTCAACCGCATTCTGGAGGATATGATCGGGCGCGGCAGCGGCTTTCTGCGCCGGGTAGGCAGCGGCGGTCGCTACATCGCGGTGGTAGAGGAGCGCCAGCTGGAGCAGTTCGCCAACCGCGGCTACGATGTGCTGGATAAGATCCGTGCACTGGATCCCGGTGTGAGCCTTTCAATGTCCATTGGTATCGGACGCGGCGCACGCACCCTGCGGGAAGCGCAGGACATGGCCGAGCACGCGCTGGATATGGCGCAGGGACGCGGCGGCGATCAGGCCGCTGAGATGACGCTGGATGGCTTTACCTTCTACGGCGGCGTGAGCCACGGCGTGGAAAAGCGCAGCAAGGTGCGCAGCCGCCTTGTGGCCGACCAGCTGGTCAAGCTGATCAAGGAGGCCGACCATGTGGTCATCATGGGTCACCGCATGAGCGATCTGGATGCCATCGGCGCAGCCGAGGGCGTGCTGCGCATTTGTAAGATCTGCGATGTCCCGGCGGTCATCGCCGTCCGGCGGGACGCTACGCTGGCGGCCAGCCTGATCGATGCGCTGTGCAAGGCAGGGCAGAAGGATGACTTCATTGACCCCAAGGACGCCCTGCCTATCATCTCCAAGCGCACCCTGTGTATCGTGGTGGATACATATCAGGTTGGCCTTGTGGAGAGCAAGGACATTCTGGAAAAATGCGGCAAGGTGGCCGTCATCGACCACCACCGCAAGGGCGTCGGCTTCATCGAGAAGGCCGACCTCGTCTGCCACGAGCCCTATGCATCCTCGGCCAGTGAGCTGGTCACGGAGTTCTTGCAGTATGTGGGCGACCGGGACGACAAGCCCAACCGCATCGAGGCCGAGGGACTGCTCTCCGGCATCATGCTGGACACCCGTGACTTCACCCTCCACACCGGCGTGCGCACCTTCGAGGCCGCTGCGGCCCTCCGCCGCTACGGCGCGGAGACGGAGCACGTGCGTCAGCTCTTTGACGTGAGCATGGTGGAGTACACCACCAAGGCCATGCTGGTATCGGAAGCCCAGATGTACCGGGGCTGCGCCATCACCGTCAGCGGCGAGGTGGCCCCCGAGGCCCGGGTGGCCATCGCCCAGGCGGCCAACGACCTGCTGACCATCCAGAACGTGGAGGCCAGCTTCGTGGCCGTGCAGGTGGGCGGCGGTGTCAACATCTCGGCCCGCAGCCTCGGCGCGGTGAATGTGCAGGTCATCATGGAGTCTCTGGGCGGCGGCGGTCATCAGACCATGGCAGCGGCCCAGCTCAAGCATATCACCCCGGAGGCGGCCCGCAGCCGCATCCAGACGGCCATCGACCAGTACCGGGAGGCCCAGAAAAAGAGCGGCCTCGAGTCGGGATCCGAACAGAAGAAAAAGGATAAACAGTAATGAAACAGTACGATTATCTTATCGTTGGCGCTGGCCTGTACGGCGCGGTATTTGCCCATGAGGCCAAGAAGGCCGGCAGGCGCTGCCTCGTCATCGACAAGCGCGGTCATATCGCAGGCAACATCTACACCGAAGAGGTGGAGGGCATCAACGTCCACCGCTACGGCGCTCACATCTTCCACACCAACAACAAGGCTGTGTGGCAGTACGTCAACCAGTTCGCGGAGTTCAACCGCTACACCAACAGCCCTGTCGCCAACTATCACGGCGAGATCTACAACCTGCCCTTCAATATGAACACCTTCAACAAGATGTGGGGCGTCGTGACCCCCGCCGAGGCGAAGGCGAAGATCGAGCAGCAGCGCGCCGAGGCCGGCATCACGGTTCATCCTCGCCACTA
>OGYM01002066.1_pt1 | contig 13598 bp, 12 predicted proteins | sample 1576491 | NCBI WGS metagenome assembly OGYM01 (sample SAMEA3541515, study PRJEB24748) | human gut metagenome | biome: human gut; feature: human-associated habitat; material: faeces | place: China | collected 2012 | reverse complement strand
AAATCTGGTCTGTCAACCTGGCCGAGAAAGATGGCTGGTTCTCTAAAGATCCTGCATTACTTTCTGGCGGCGTGACCGTGTCTGGTGGGCATGTCTACATTGGCAGCGAAAAGGCGCAGGTTTACGCGCTGAATACCAGCGATGGTACTGTGGCATGGCAAACTAAAGTCGCGGGTGAAGCACTTTCGCGCCCGGTGGTCAGCGACGGTCTGGTGTTAATCCACACCAGTAACGGTCAGTTACAAGCGCTGAACGAAGCTGACGGCGCTGTCAAATGGACAGTTAACCTCGATATGCCTTCGCTCTCTTTGCGTGGCGAGTCTGCGCCGGCAACGGCTTTTGGTGCGGCCGTCGTGGGTGGCGATAATGGTCGCGTCAGCGCAGTGCTGATGGAACAGGGCCAGATGATTTGGCAGCAGCGTATTTCCCAGGCGACCGGTTCTACCGAAATTGACCGTCTGAGCGATGTTGACACGACTCCCGTCGTTGTTAACGGCGTTGTTTTCGCGCTGGCCTATAATGGTAACCTGACGGCGCTTGATCTGCGCAGTGGTCAGATTATGTGGAAACGCGAACTGGGTTCGGTGAATGATTTCATCGTCGACGGCAATCGCATCTATCTGGTCGATCAAAATGACAGGGTGATGGCGTTGACCATTGATGGCGGCGTTACGCTGTGGACACAAAGCGATCTGCTGCATCGCCTGCTGACTTCTCCGGTGCTGTATAATGGCAACCTGGTGGTAGGTGACAGTGAAGGTTATCTGCACTGGATTAACGTCGAAGATGGTCGTTTCGTTGCCCAGCAAAAAGTTGATAGTTCCGGTTTCCAGACTGAACCGGTTGCCGCTGACGGCAAACTGCTGATCCAGGCAAAAGACGGAACCGTGTACTCTATTACACGTTAATCGTCTCTGTCGTTCACTTTGAAAACGGCTCCTGGACAGGGGCCGTTTTCCTGTTTTTAACAACGACGCGAATATAGCGTGCGTTGTCTGATGATTTATAAAAATGAGGCTTTAAACATGGTACCTGTGGTCGCGCTTGTCGGGCGCCCTAACGTCGGAAAATCCACGTTATTTAACCGTCTAACTCGCACCCGAGATGCGCTGGTTGCGGATTTCCCGGGTCTGACTCGTGACCGTAAGTACGGTCGTGCGGAGATTGAAGGCCGCGAGTTTATCTGTATTGATACCGGCGGTATTGATGGCACCGAAGACGGTGTGGAAACCCGCATGGCGGAACAGTCGCTGCTGGCGATTGAAGAGGCTGATGTTGTGCTGTTCATGGTGGATGCGCGTGCTGGCCTGATGCCAGCGGATGAAGCGATCGCCAAACATCTGCGCTCCCGCGAAAAACCCACGTTCCTTGTGGCAAACAAAACTGACGGGCTCGATCCCGATCAGGCGGTTGTCGACTTCTATGCGCTGGGTTTAGGTGAAATTCACCCGATTGCAGCTTCTCACGGTCGTGGCGTGCTCAGCCTGCTGGAGCATGTTCTGCTGCCGTGGATGGACGACGTCGCCCCGCAGGAAGAGGTGGATGAAGACGCCGAATACTGGGCGAAACTGGCAGCGGAAGAGAACGGGGAAGAGGAGCCGGAAGATGACTTCAACCCTCAGGATCTGCCAATCAAACTGGCGATTGTCGGCCGTCCGAACGTAGGTAAGTCCACACTGACTAACCGTATTCTGGGTGAAGACCGCGTAGTGGTCTATGACATGCCGGGAACGACGCGCGACAGTATCTATATTCCGATGGAACGCGATGAGCGTGAATACGTGCTGATTGATACCGCAGGCGTACGTAAGCGTGGGAAAGTCACCGATGCGGTAGAAAAATTCTCTGTCATTAAAACGTTGCAGGCGATTGAAGATGCCAACGTGGTGATGCTGGTTATTGATGCGCGCGAAGGGATTTCCGATCAGGATCTGTCGCTGCTGGGCTTTATCCTTAATAGTGGGCGCTCACTTGTCATCGTCGTGAACAAATGGGACGGCCTGACCCAGGAAGTGAAAGAGCAGGTGAAAGAGACGCTGGACTTCCGTCTGGGCTTTATCGACTTTGCGCGCGTACACTTTATCTCTGCGCTGCATGGCAGCGGCGTGGGCAACCTGTTTGAGTCCGTACGTGAAGCGTATGACAGTTCAACCCGTCGCGTCAGCACCGCCATGCTGACCCGCATCATGACTATGGCGGTTGAAGATCACCAGCCGCCGCTGGTTCGCGGTCGCCGCGTGAAACTTAAATATGCCCACGCCGGGGGATATAACCCGCCAATCGTGGTGATTCACGGCAACCAGGTGAAAGACCTGCCGGACTCTTACAAGCGCTATCTGATGAACTACTTCCGCAAATCGCTGGACGTGATGGGAACGCCTATCCGTATTCAGTTTAAAGAAGGGGAAAACCCGTATGCGAATAAGCGCAATACGCTGACCCCGACTCAGATGCGTAAGCGTAAACGTCTGATTAAGCACATTAAGAAAAGCAAATGACGATTTACTGAAAATCATCTGCTGTCAAAAAATCCTGAAGCCCGCATTGCGTCGGGCTTTTTTCATATCAAGAGCTATCATAAAGAATCAACAAAGTGCATGATTAGCGTGTACACAAGGGTGTAACCGGCATGAGTATTTCAACGAGCGCAAGGCGGCGCTGACTCAGTGGGCTGATTTGCTGGTAGCGTTGGAACGAGGTGAAACATATAACGTAATGCCTTTGCGTTTGGCTGAATAAAGGGATGAAAGTATGTGTGCATTCGTGAGCAAAAAAACAGGGGAAAAAACGAATCATCCAGTTGTCAATTACGTAAATAATGTGAATAAAAGAATAGCTGATGAAGCCGTGGAGTTCTCCCAAAGCGCAGATTTTTACATAATGGAAACAGCATCAGGTTCGCGGGGATTTGTTACAACAAATGAAAAGAGAACTGTTCTTGAAGAGTTAAATAAAGGATTTAGGTTTTATCTTCGAGATGAAATATCAAAACCAGAAGTAATTGATTTGATAAATGAATTTTCTGGTGTTGAGTATGGATCATTTGGCGATATTTTTAAATTAGAAGAAAGCAATGATTTAGTTCTTTCGGCCTGCATTATGCATTTCATGGGGCTTGATTCCGTTGCTGATAATCTGTTAAAAATTGCTTTCTACAATGAAAACATGAAATTAGGACAGTTACACTTTGTTTATCATTCTGGCAAGGTTGTTGAGCGACTGAAGCAGCGAAAAAATTCATCACAACCACGGAATCCCAATTATGCAAAAGCCATAAGAATACTTAAAGACACTTGGGAGAAGTATCCGGCGGCAAGTAAAAACGAAATGCTCTCGAAACTACATCAATACTTCAACGGCTCGGTGAGTAAAGACTCAATCAAACGTTGGATAAAAAAATCAAAATTACAACCGCCTAAACCAGATAAGTACACGGCATTTTCATTAGTGATCAATTCCGACTAATACAAATAATGGTGCATAGCTGGATATGCACCCTATCGCCTTGAGGCAAATCAGTCTTCAATTTATTCCGTTACAAGTCATCAACCACCAGCAAGAGGTAACGGGGCATATGAAAAACCAACCTTCCACACAGTCTGCAATTCCTACAACCGGCTACATCCGCCGCTATCGTTTGGCTGAAATGCTGGGTATGAGCCTTTCTACTCTGGATCGCAAGGTACGTGACGGCGCTTTGCCGAAGCCAACAAAGCTAGGTGAGAAAATCACAGCATTCGATGCTGTGGCGATCAATCAGTGGCTGTCGCCGCAGCTGATGAACTGGGCTATGAGGTGGCGCTTCTGGAGGATGAAGGTATTTATCTTGATACGCAGGATGCTGAATTTTATTTTCAGCGTTATGACCTGAAAGAGAATGTGGCGCTGCTGCTGTTGACCCTGAGGCGCGAACTGTTTTACACCTCCACGGATTACCCTGATGAAATGGCGGACTGGAATCCGGAGGGGATTAAGGCTCTTTCACTCTGGCGCGAAAAGGTGCACAGGTGATATGTGTCAACGTCGCCCGGTGGCAAAGTGTAAACCGTTCCTGAGATACGAAACGCACAGGTTGACACTTTTCACTTTCCCACGAAAAAGCGTCAACCCGGCCACAGCCCCTGTGATTGCAGGCCCCGAATTAATTTATCCTCGTTAACGCTGCCATAAAACCCCGGATTTTCCGCAAAAGTGTCAACCTACGATGCTTAGAAATGCCAGGGTTATTGGGAAAACGGCGAAAAGTATCAACCTTCCCCGAAAAACGAAACCGATAGCTTTACACTTTGGCCGATCGCTGGAAACGTATAAAGCCGGACGAAGCCGCGCCATTGCTGCGTTTTCGGGGGGAGTGTCAGGTGAGGGATGTTTAGATTTGTTAAGGTCAATTCGCGAAAAGTGTCAACCGGCCTCCTAAGATTTCCTAAGGTTAAATGCGAGTTTTCCCGGAAAGTGTCAACCTATCCCAATCCGGAAAGATCCGCGCTGGTGGTATGTATGTCCTGCTGGCAAAAAGCAAAAGGTGGTGTGTGCTCCTGAATGCGCTTGGTGCTTGATGTAAATCAATCTGTTGCTCTGGAATGGCTTAATATTGGCCGTTATGATTGCCCTTTGCACAAAAAAAGGAATTGGCTGTGGATACGGTTGAGGAATTAAACGGAACATACTTCTACGCTGGAAAGTCGAATTTAAGTGCTGCCGAACTTCTATTTATGATTTTTTGTGAGAATACCGCTAGCCAATTTGGGATCGGCGTGGCTGATTTTGGTGCGGTGGTTGCCCTCGTATCGGGAAGAAACAATTTAGGTACGAGGGGCAAATTTGCCAATGCGACGAAAGGAACCTCTTACGCTTCAAAGGCTGCTCGAGCGGTATTTAAGAAAAGCAAATTCCCCTTTGGTATCTCGCTTCCTACTTGGTTAGGAGGCTATACACCGTGGACGGCTCGCCGTGTTATGGTTCGTAACATTGCGCCGTTTGTTGGGCGTTCAATTCCCCTGATTGGTCAAATTATCCTTGCTTCTGATGTGTCGCAAATCACCTACCGCACCATACGCGATTACAACACCATAGCGCGAGGTAACGATAAGTTATGGTAGACAGCATTGAGCAGCGCATTTATGAGCTTGTACGGCCTTACGCTGGAACGTATCTGTTCAATATAAAACGGGTGACATTAACGCCTGAGACTGATCTCGATACTGATTTGAGCATTGACGAACTTGAAGCCGAAGACCTGATGAATGACTTTTTCAAGAAATTCAATGTTGAACGGGGAGGGTTTAAAATCGAAACTTACTTTCCGAACCTTCCTTTTTCGTGGAATCCGTTCAAGAAAACGGAACCTGTCCCCGTACCTGATTTCACTATTGGCATGCTGATCGAATCAGCTAAAGCCGGGAAATGGTTATACGACTAATCGTAAGCAAGGAGCTTTATAAATGGCAGTACCAGTACACTTGTTTTTGACCGACGATGGCGGTGCAATGATCCGTGGATCTTCCGATGTACAAGACCGTGAAGGAAGTGTTGAGCTTCGAGGGTTACACCATATTTAACTATCCCTACCGACCCAATGACAGGGAAGGTGACGGGAACACGCCAGCATTCACCTTTCCAGTTTACCAAAGAGCTTGATAGCGCATCGCCGTATCTGTTTAAGGCGGCAGCGACCGGTCAGACGCTCAAATCAGCCGAATTCAAGTTTTATCACATTAACTACGCCGGACAAGAGGCGGAGTATTACCGGATTACTCTGGAAAATGTGAAAGTTATTTCGGTCAGTCCAGCTATGCATGATACGCGAGGCTGTCCGGGAACCGGCCATATGGAAGAAGTGGCCCTGAACTATGAAAAAATTACCCATCTGTATAAAGATGGTAATTTACTGGCTCATGATGCTTGGAATGAACGCCCTACCGCGTAGCGTTTGGAATTGATTAAAAATAGAGCGAATTAAGTAAGCACTTTGTTTTTTAATGTACACACGGGTGTACACAATTAGATGTGTTTATTAAAAAACTCTTTTATAACAATCGATAACTGGCTTATTTGCCATTCACATTAAAAAGCAAATAATCGTCGCTGACGTTGATAAAACCCGCGCCTGTCGCGGGTTTTTTGTTTTGCTCCAGCCGATGGTTTCCCTGTGTGATGTCAATGACTATTCGTTTTCTTCCAACTTTAAATCTAAGAAAGTAGACAATTGTCGAATTTTCATCTTAAAGTCCAGGGGTTGGTACTAGACAAAACTGGCTCCAGGTTATCAAATGGTTAAATAACCCTTCGCCGCATGTAAAAAAATCGGCCAGATACGTAACTGGTCGGCGTGCATTGCGGTGTTTATAAGCACAACGACATACCTTTTCGGGAGAATTATGCAATCCTCTGTTAATCAAAAAGAAAGCCGAACGTTCTTCGGCCATCCTTATCCGCTCGGTTCGCTGTTCTTCACCGAGATGTGGGAACGTTTCTCGTTTTACGGCATCCGTCCGTTACTGATCCTGTTTATGGCTGCGACCGTCTATGACGGGGGCATGGGACTGGCGCGTGAAAACGCCTCTGCGATTGTCGGTATCTTTGCCGGTACGATGTATCTCGCGGCATTGCCGGGCGGCTGGCTGGCGGATAACTGGCTCGGCCAGCAGAAAGCGGTCTGGTACGGCTCGATTCTGATTGCGCTCGGCCACCTGTCGATTGCGCTCTCTGCCGTGATGGGCGACAACCTGTTCTTTATCGGCCTGATGTTTATCGTGCTCGGTTCTGGCCTGTTCAAGACCTGTATCTCGGTCATGGTGGGGACGCTGTATAAAAAAGGCGATGCGCGTCGTGACGGCGGTTTCTCGCTGTTCTATATGGGCATCAATATGGGGTCGTTCATTGCGCCGCTGATCTCCGGCTGGCTGATTAAAAGCCACGGCTGGCACTGGGGCTTTGGTATCGGCGGCATCGGGATGCTGGTGGCGTTGATCATCTTCCGCGTGTTTGCCGTTCCGGCAATGAAACGCTACGACAGCGAAGTGGGGCTGGACTCCACCTGGAACAGCCCGGTAGTGAAGAGAAACGGCGTGGGCGCATGGCTGCTGGCGCTGGCAGTAGGCGTGGTGGTTATCGTTGCGCTGATCGCTCAGGGCGTGATTGTGATTAACCCGGTCGCGGTAGCCAGCATGCTGGTGTACGTGATTGCGGCGTCTGTTGCGCTCTACTTTATCTACCTGTTTGTTTTTGCGGGCCTGAACCGTAAAGAGCGCGCACGACTGCTGGTCTGCTTTATCCTGCTGGTTTCAGCCGCATTCTTCTGGTCTGCGTTTGAGCAAAAGCCGACCTCATTCAACCTGTTCGCCAACGACTACACTAACCGCATGATCGGCGATTTTGAGATCCCGGCCGTATGGTTCCAGTCGATCAACGCCCTGTTTATCATCCTGCTGGCGCCGGTGTTCAGCTGGGCATGGCCAAAGCTGGCGAGCATGAACATTCGCCCGAGCAGCATCACCAAGTTTGTTATCGGTATTCTGTGTGCGGCGGCGGGCTTTGGCCTGATGATGCTGGCGGCGCAGAACGTGCTGAATAACGGCGGGGCGGGCGTATCACCGTTCTGGCTGGTAGGCAGCATTCTGATGCTGACGCTGGGCGAGCTGTGCCTGAGCCCGATTGGTCTGGCGACCATGACGTTGCTGGCGCCGGAAAGAATGCGCGGTCAGATGATGGGGCTGTGGTTCTGTGCGAGCGCGCTGGGTAACCTGGCTGCGGGCCTGATTGGCGGCCATGTGAAGGCCGATCAGCTCGATATGCTGCCGGACCTCTTCGCGCGTTGCTCCGTCGCCCTGCTGATTTGCGCTGCGGTGCTGATCGTGCTTATTGTTCCGGTTCGTCGTATGCTGGAAAATACACAGACTAAAAATGAGCAGAAGCCGGTTACTAACGCCTGATGCAACATCCGACCTGGCCGGGGCGTGAGTGACGCCCCGGCAGTTCAACGAACGAGACGGGAACAGGCGTTCAGGGATTTATTGGTCATGGGCTTTGATGCTCAGCCCGCAACATATCAAAGGAGTTACCGTGTCGATTATCTGCCCGGGTTGCCATACAGAGCTGGAACCGCAAAACGGTGCGGCGCATTGCGACAGCTGCAATAAAGATATTGAACTTGAAGCGCGCTGCCCGGAGTGCCATAGGCCGCTCCAGGTGTTAAAAGCCTGCGGCGCGGTGGATTATTTCTGCCAGAATGGTCATGGGCTGATCTCTAAAAAGCGCGTGGAGTTTGTGCCGCTTTAATCCGTCTTTTTCCTGCGCGTTTTCTTCGCGGTCGTCACGCCTTTCACTTCGCTTTCCACCCAGCCGTCTGACAGCCGGGTGGTGAGCACATCACCGGCTTTCACCTGTCTGGTTTGCTTCAGCACCTTGCCGTCCGTCGCCGTGGTTACGCTATAACCGCGCGCCAGCGTGGAGAGTGGGCTGACGGCTTCAAGATGCGTTACCGCATTGCCAAAGCGTTCGCGTGTGGCGCTCAGACGTGCGCGCACGTTCTCGGCCAGACGATACTCCAACTGCTGAATACGCGTTTGCGCGCGATAAATTCGCGGCTGCGGGTTTTGCTGGTTTAAACGCTGGAGGACACGTTGCTGGCGCGAGGCCGCGCGCTTGAGTTGATTATCCAGCGCGAAGTTCATCCGCTGGCGCAATCTTTCCAGCATCGTCTGCTGGCGCGCCAGGCGCAGTTGCGGGTGTTGCTGCTGTAACCGGTGGAAAAGCTGCGTAAAACGGCGGTTGCGGTTTGCCAGATAGTAATCCATCGCCATCCCGAGGCGTTGTTGCGCGGACTGAATCTGGCGCAGCAACTCCTGCTGATTACGGCTGACTATCTCGGCGGCTGCGGAAGGCGTCGGCGCACGCAGGTCGGCAACAAAATCGGCGATGGTGACGTCGGTTTCATGGCCGACGGCGCTAACGACCGGAATGCGGCTGGCGAAAATCGCCCGCGCGACGCGTTCATCGTTAAAGCTCCACAGATCTTCCAGTGAACCGCCGCCGCGCCCGACGATCAGCACGTCGCATTCATTTCGGGCGTTAGCCCGTTCAATGGCGCGAACAATCTGGCCCGGCGCGTCATCACCCTGAACAGCGGTCGGGTAGATGATAACCGGCAGGGAGGGATCGCGGCGTTTCAGGACATGAAGAATGTCATGTAAAGCGGCACCGGTTTTTGAGGTGATCACCCCGACGCAGTGAGCGGGCGAGGGGAGCGGTTGTTTATACTGCTGATCGAACAGCCCTTCAGCCTGCAATTTTGCTTTCAGTAATTCATACTTCTGCTGGAGCAGGCCTTCACCCGCAGGCTGCATGCTTTCAACGATGATCTGATAGTCGCCGCGTGGCTCATACAGGGTGATATTGGCGCGAACCAGCACCTGTTGCCCGTGCTGCGGGCGAAAAGTGACGCGGCGGTTGCTGTTACGGAACATCGCGCAGCGTACCTGGGCGGTGTCATCCTTTAGCGTAAAGTACCAGTGACCGGAGGCGGGCTGCGTGAAATTAGAGATTTCACCGCTGATCCATACTTGCCCCATTTCCTGCTCAAGCAGCAGACGAACCGTCTGATTAAGGCGGCTTACGGTAAAGATTGAGGAGGTCTGAGAGGATAACATGTGAGCGGGATCAAATTCTAAATCAGCAAGTTATTCAGTCGATAGTAACCCGCCCACAGGGGATCGCAAGCATTATTTGCAAAAAAGTGTGGATGCAATCGGTTTCGCTCTGTATAATGCCACGGCAATATTTATCCACCCCCAGGTTAGAGATATTGCCCATGCTACGTATTGCTAAAGAAGCTCTGACGTTTGACGACGTCCTCCTCGTTCCCGCTCACTCCACCGTTCTGCCGAATACTGCCGACCTCAGCACGCAGTTGACGAAAACCATTCGTCTGAACATCCCTATGCTCTCCGCAGCAATGGATACCGTGACGGAAGCGCGCCTTGCAATTGCCCTGGCACAGGAAGGCGGCATCGGTTTTATCCACAAAAACATGTCTATCGAGCGTCAGGCGGAAGAAGTTCGCCGCGTGAAGAAACATGAATCCGGCGTGGTCACCGACCCGCAAACCGTTCTGCCAACCACCACGCTGCGTGAAGTGAAAGAATTGACTGAACGTAACGGTTTTGCTGGCTATCCAGTTGTTACCGAAGATAACGAGCTGGTCGGTATCATTACCGGTCGTGACGTGCGTTTTGTCACCGACCTGAGCCAGCCTGTCAGCGTGTATATGACGCCGAAAGAGCGCCTGGTCACGGTGCGCGAAGGTGAAGCGCGTGAAGTGGTTTTTGCCAAAATGCACGAAAAACGCGTTGAGAAAGCGCTGGTTGTGGATGACAGCTTCCATCTGATCGGCATGATCACCGTAAAAGATTTCCAGAAAGCGGAACGTAAACCGAACGCCTGTAAAGATGAGCAGGGTCGTCTGCGCGTTGGCGCGGCAGTCGGCGCGGGCGCGGGCAACGAAGAGCGCGTTGACGCGCTGGTTGCCGCAGGCGTTGACGTACTGCTGATCGACTCCTCTCACGGCCACTCCGAAGGCGTTCTGCAACGCATTCGTGAAACCCGCGCCAAATACCCGGATCTGCAAATCATCGGCGGTAACGTAGCAACCGGCGCAGGCGCGCGCGCGCTGGCAGACGCTGGCGTCAGCGCGGTGAAAGTGGGTATCGGTCCAGGCTCTATCTGTACGACCCGTATCGTCACTGGCGTAGGCGTTCCGCAGATCACCGCGGTTTCTGACGCAGTTGAAGCGCTGGAAGGTCTGGGCATTCCGGTTATCGCCGATGGTGGTATTCGTTTCTCCGGCGATATCGCCAAAGCGATCGCCGCAGGCGCAAGCGCGGTAATGGTCGGTTCCATGCTGGCGGGTACTGAAGAATCCCCGGGTGAAATCGAACTGTACCAGGGCCGTTCTTACAAATCCTACCGTGGTATGGGTTCTCTGGGCGCGATGTCCAAAGGCTCCTCTGACCGTTACTTCCAGAGCGATAACGCGGCAGACAAACTGGTGCCGGAAGGTATCGAAGGCCGCGTAGCGTATAAAGGTCGCCTGAAAGAGATCATTCACCAGCAGATGGGCGGCCTGCGCTCCTGTATGGGTCTGACCGGCTGTGGTACTATCGACGCGCTGCGTACCAAAGCGGAGTTTGTACGCATCAGCGGTGCGGGTATTCAGGAAAGCCACGTTCATGACGTGACCATCACCAAAGAGTCCCCGAACTACCGTCTGGGCTCCTGATTTTCTTCGCCCGACCTCGTGTCGGGCGATTTATTTAATCTGTTTCACTTGCCTCGGAATTAGCGTCAATGACGGAAAATATTCATAAACATCGCATTCTCATCCTGGATTTTGGTTCTCAGTACACTCAGCTGGTTGCGCGTCGCGTGCGTGAACTCGGCGTTTACTGCGAACTGTGGGCGTGGGATGTTACGGAAGCACAAATTCGCGAATTCAACCCAAGCGGTATTATTCTTTCCGGCGGCCCGGAAAGCACCACTGAAGAAAACAGCCCGCGCGCGCCGGAGTATGTGTTTGAAGCTGGCGTGCCGGTATTCGGCGTGTGCTACGGCATGCAGACGATGGCGATGCAACTGGGCGGCCATGTTGAAGCATCCAATGAACGTGAATTCGGTTACGCGCAGGTGGAAGTGAGAACCGACAGCGCGCTGATTCGCGGCATTGAAGACTCCCTGACCGCAGACGGCAAGCCGCTGCTGGACGTGTGGATGAGCCACGGCGATAAAGTTACCGCTATCCCGTCTGACTTTGTTACCGTTGCCAGCACCGAAACCTGCCCGTTCGCCATTATGGCTAACGAGGAAAAACGTTTTTACGGCGTGCAGTTCCACCCGGAAGTCACGCACACCCGTCAGGGTATGCGCATGCTGGAACGCTTTGTGCGTGATATCTGCCAGTGTGAAGCGCTGTGGACTCCGGCGAAGATCATCGACGATGCGGTAAATCGCATCCGTGAACAGGTTGGCGACGACAAAGTGATCCTCGGCCTGTCTGGCGGCGTTGACTCTTCCGTTACCGCGATGCTGTTGCACCGTGCCATCGGTAAAAACCTGACCTGCGTATTCGTTGATAACGGCCTGCTGCGTCTGAACGAAGCCGAGCAGGTAATGGACATGTTCGGCGATCATTTTGGTCTCAACATTGTTCACGTTCCGGCGGAAGAACGTTTCCTGACCGCGCTGAAAGGCGAAAACGATCCAGAAGCGAAACGTAAGATCATCGGTCGCGTATTCGTTGAAGTCTTCGACGAAGAAGCGTTCAGACTGGAAGACGTGAAATGGCTGGCGCAGGGCACTATCTATCCTGACGTTATCGAGTCCGCCGCTTCCGCCACCGGTAAAGCACACGTCATCAAATCTCACCACAATGTGGGCGGCCTGCCGAAAGAGATGAAGATGGGTCTGGTTGAGCCGCTGAAAGAGCTGTTCAAAGACGAAGTGCGCAAGATTGGTCTGGAACTGGGCCTGCCGTACGACATGCTGTACCGTCACCCGTTCCCGGGACCAGGCCTTGGCGTTCGTGTGCTGGGTGAAGTGAAGAAAGAGTACTGTGACCTGCTGCGCCGTGCTGACGCCATCTTCATTGAAGAACTGCGTAAAGCGGACCTGTACGACAAAGTCAGCCAGGCGTTCACTGTGTTCCTGCCGGTACGTTCCGTTGGCGTAATGGGCGATGGTCGTAAGTATGACTGGGTTGTCTCTCTGCGTGCTGTCGAAACCATCGACTTTATGACCGCACACTGGGCGCATCTGCCGTACGATTTCCTCGGTCGCGTTTCCAACCGCATTATCAATGAAGTGAACGGTATTTCCCGCGTGGTGTATGACATCAGCGGCAAGCCGCCAGCTACCATTGAGTGGGAATGATTTTAATCCCTGCACTATGAATGAACAAAACCCTCTGTTACTACAGAGGGTTTTTTATCTTCAAGAATCATAGGCTTGAAGTTACTAACATCGATTAATTAAACCAGCTTTCCGATTTGTTCTCTTCTGCTTTGCCCACGCTTTTCATCAGATCGCGACCGCCTTCAGTCATATTTCTGTTGGCGTCAGCTTCAGATTGCACCACATCGGTTTGCGCAGCTTTGTGCTTCAGTTCCTGATCGATAAATTCGTTTTCGCGCTTAACGCGGGCTTCTTCTTTCGCCAGCGCCAGTTTTTGTTTCTGAATCTCTAAGCTGCGTAGCTCATCTTCATAACTTTGATCGCGTTTTTTGTCCGCAGTGGCTTCGGCGTCCAGTTTATCCTGACGAGCTTTCTTATTTGCCGCTGCCGTTGCCGCTCTTTTGTTAGCGGCGGCCTGGGCATTTGCGCGACGTTGCTTCTCTTGCTGGATTTCCCTGTTGCGCTCCGCGACCCATTCGTCATGCTGCCTTTGCTCTTCATTTTTACCTTGCTGTTCCGCTTCTGCGACAGCAGAGAGTTGATCCTGCAATGATGAGGCGATAGCCGGATAGCTTAAGGAGGCTAAGATGGCGCAAAGAAAAACTTTCTTCATGACTCCTCCTGATTCTAAGATGGCGCAAAGAAAAACTTTCTTC
>OGYM01002062.1_pt1 | contig 13612 bp, 8 predicted proteins | sample 1576491 | NCBI WGS metagenome assembly OGYM01 (sample SAMEA3541515, study PRJEB24748) | human gut metagenome | biome: human gut; feature: human-associated habitat; material: faeces | place: China | collected 2012 | reverse complement strand
CGAATCCCATTAAACCGCCTTCTGGAAATCAGACCTGATTATGATAAGGCTTATTGCAACAGGGGCATTATCGAGGGAAGTTTCGTCCAAACGGAACACCGGATCGGCCTGAATCATGACACGGTACACTTTAGAGAAACGGTTGAAATTGGACACATACTGTCCACCGTAATAACCGGACAGCGTACTCAATACAGCGTCGGGCGTGATACCTGCACGCTTACATTTAGCTGCATCCACCTCTACCGTCCACTGCGGATAGCGAACGTCGAACGTCGAATAAGCCATCGATATTTCAGGCCGCTGGTTCAAAGCTCCCAAGTATTGCTGGGTGGTGGTGAAGAACTCGTTCATATCACCGCCCATCTTATCCTGCATGTGGAGTTCGAGCGCATTACCCATACCGTAACCCGGAATCATACCCGGGGAGATGGCGAACACACTGGCATCCTTGATATCAGCCGTACGCGCATATACCTGACCGATCACCGACTGCACATTGTCCTCATCACCCGAACGTTCGTCCCACGGTTTCAGTTTGAGAATCAACATACCGAACGAACTACCCTGTCCTGCCAACAATCCGTAACCGGCCACTTTCTGCACGTGTTTCAGTTGAGGTATTTCTATCAGGCGTTTTTCGATACGTTCCATCACCTTATCCGTCGTTGTCAGCGAACTGCCTGCCGCCGTACTTACATTCACGAAAATAACACCCTGATCTTCGTCGGGTACCAGACTGGTCTTCGTGTTATTCATCAGTAACACAAGCAATACCACGGAACAAGCCAGCAACGACCATGTCAACCATCTGCGCTTGATAAAGAACAATACAATCGTCTTATATTTATCCACCATCACATCGAAAGCCGAATTGAAAGCCTTACGGAAACGTGCCGCAAAGTTGTTCTTCTGCGTTCCGTCTTCATTAATATAAGGTTTCAGCAGCAATGCACACAAAGCCGGACTCAAAGTCAACGCGTTAATAGCGGAGATACCTACCGCAACCGCCATCGTCAAACCGAACTGGGTATAGAACGTACCGGAAGTGCCGCCCATGAAGGACACCGGAATGAACACCGCCATAAATACCAGCGAAGAGGTGATAACGGCATTACTGATACCTTTCATAGCGTCGATACTTGCCATATATGACGACCTGTAGCCCACATCGAACCGCGCCTGCACCGCCTCGACGACAATAATGGCATCATCCACCACCGTACCGATAACGAGCACTAGCGCAAACAGGGTCAGCAGGTTGATACTGAATCCGGCTATCGCCATGAAAGCAAACGTACCCACCAGGGAAACCACAATTCCGACCAGCGGAATCAATGTAGAACGGAAGTCCTGCAAGAAGACGTACACCACAAGGATAACCAGGATGATAGCCTCGATCAACGTTTTCACCACCTCATGAATGGAAGCGAACAGGAAGTCGTTGGAGCTCATCATCTGCGTCAGTTCCACGCCTTTCGGAAGGTCTTTGCTTGCCTCTTCGAGGAGTTTGTCGATATTCTGGTTTACTTCGGTCGCATTGGAACCTGCCGTCTGGAACACCATACAGGATACACCCGGATGACCGTCCATACCACCGTGGTAAGCGTAGCTGTCCTGTCCCAGTTGGATATCGGCAACGTCTTTCAGTTTCAAGACTTCGCCATTGTCGGTGGAACGGATGACGATATCCCCGAATTCTTCGGGAGTAATGAGACGTCCGGTGTACTTCATCGTATACTGATAAGTCTCATCGGAATTTTCACCGAACGAACCGGTAGCCGATTCGATATTCTGCTCGGCAAGCACACCGGTGATATCGGACGGAATCAGTTTGTACTGTGCCATCACGTCCGGTTTCATCCATACACGCATACTATATTCACCGCCCATAATCATCAGGTCGCCCACACCGGAGATACGAAGAATCTGCGGTTTCAGGTTGATGCTGATATAGTTGGACAGGAAGTTCTCGTCGTAACTGTCGTCCGGACTATACAATGAGAACATCTGCAGAATACTCGTCTGACGCTTGGAAGTGGTCACACCGACCTGGGTTACCTCCGCCGGAAGTTGTCCCGTAGCACGTGATACACGGTTCTGCACGTTGACAGCCGCCATATCGGGGTCTGTGCCCTGCTTAAAATAGACGGTGATGCTCACCGAACCGGAATTGGTGGCGGAGGAAGTCATGTAGGTCATGTCTTCCACTCCGTTGATCGCCTCTTCCAAAGGCGCAATAACACTCTTCTGCAATGTTTCCGCACTGGCGCCATAATAGGTGGTACTCACCATAATGGTAGGCGGAGCAATATCGGGATACTGCTCAACGGGCAAGCTGAACAGCCCGATGATACCCACTACGACAATCGTGATAGAGATGACTGCCGATAATACGGGGCGTTCTATAAAGGTTCTTAAATTCATGAATGATTCCTCCTTGGTTTAATTTTCAGTAGTAGTTGCCGGAGACTTCGTTGTTGTCTCTGTTGATGAGGATTGATTAGCATTTGTCACTCCTGCCACTGGAGTTTGAGCAGCCTTTGCCTTGACCGGAGTACCTTCACGAAGCAAACCTACTCCTTCTGCCACGATCACATCTCCCGGTGCCAATCCTTCATCTACAATAAATTCCCGACCGCCATTGACACGGGTCACTTGTACCTGGCTGGATTGAGCCTTGCCGTCCACTACCTTATAGACATATCTCTTATCTTGTATTTCGAAAGTGGCAGCCTGTGGAATGGTCAGCGCAGCTGTTTTTTGAACAGGAACAATCACATTACCCGCACCACCGCTATGCAGCAATCCTTCCTTGTTCGGGAAAACTGCACGCAGGCTGACCGTACCCGTCGAACGGTCGATCACTCCGCTGATAGATTCAATCTGTCCCCGTTCGGAGTAGGCTGACTTATCGTTCAGTTGCAGGTCGATGGCAGGCATATTTTTCAATGCTTCCTCTTTAGAACCGTATTGGCGGATCAGTCCCAGTAATTGGTTTTCCGTCATGGAGAAGTAGACGTACATATCCGAATTGTCGGAAACGGTAGTCAACGGCTGGGCAAGAGCGGAACTAACCAAAGCTCCTACACGGTAAGGCAACGTGCCTACCACTCCGTCGGCCGGACTTTTCACAACCGTATAAGAAAGATTATTGCGGGCACTCACTTCCTGCGCCTTGGCCTGTGCCAACTGTGCTTTGGCAGCCAACAGGGAGTTTTTTGCCGTACTCAAATCGAAAGAGGAAATCACGTTCTCTTTATACAGTTCCTCTTTACTGTCATACGTCAGTTGCGCTGTAGCCAGAGAGGCTTTGGCCGATTCAACGTTTGCCACTGCCGTCTGCAAAGCAGCTTCATACGGCACTTGGTCGATGATAAACAATGTCTGTCCGTTCTTTACACGCTGCCCTTCCGTTACACAGACTTTAGTCAGCGTACCACTTACCTGGGGGTAAATATCAATATCCTGACGTCCGCGGATGGTCGCCGAGTAGGCGCTTGAAATCATCCGGTCGGCCGGAGAAACGGTCATCACTTCGTATTCTGTTTCCATTTGTGCCGGAGGAGCTTGTTTACAGCCCGTAGCAGCTACCATACAGCAGAGCAACAATAGCCCTTGCTTCACTTTACATACCTTTTTACTCATTTTCTGTTACCTATTTAACTATTTTTGAACGCGGCAAAGGTAGACTGTTTTCTTCATAGGAAACTGGACTTAGTATCTTCAGTTTTGTTCATTTTAGGAACATTAAAACCGATATTTAGTGAAAAAGTCCTATTTTTGTACCCAAAATAAGAACAACAATGGAATCAAAAAACTCTAGCCTAGCCATACTTCATGAACCGTTCGTTGCCGGAATGGACGAAAACCTGTCTCCAATTATGCAACGCCTGTGGAAACTGGAAGGGGGTGCCATCTATTTTTGCAGAAGCGGATGGGCACACGTCACAATCGACCTGAAAGACTATGAAATAGTAGAAAACACTCAAATCGTGCTCTTGCCGGGAACGATTATCCGCATCAATGGCAACAGCAGCGATTTCACAGCTTCTTTCTTCGGATTTCCCAAAGAAATGTTTCGCGAAGCCTGCCTCCGTTTCGAGCCGATCTTCTTCCGGTTCATCAAAGAAAAACCGTGCTATACACTCAAGGATGAAAGCACAGGAGCAATCAACGGGTTAATGCGTGCCACAACAGCTATATACAACGATCGTGAAAACCGTTTCCGCAACCAGATCGCCAAAAATCATCTCCAGTCGTTTATGCTGGATATTTATGATAAGTGTTACCGCTACTTCGACCGACAGGAAATCGAAGGAGGAAGCCGGCAGGATGAAATCTTTAAGAATTTCATCGCACTGGTACATGAAAACTGTATCTCACAACGGGAAGTGACTTTCTACGCCAGCAAACTGTGTATCTCCACCAAATACCTGACAGGTATCTGCAAAAGCGTGACGGGCGAGGCTGCCAAAAAGATTATCGACGACTTTGCCATCCTGGAGATAAAAGTGTTGCTTCAATCCACCGGACTGACGATTCAGGAAATAGCCGACCGACTTGGTTTTCCCGATCAGTCGTATTTAGGAAGGTACTTCAAACGGCACGAGGGGATGTCGCCGAAAGAGTATCAGAGTAAGTATTCTATCTAATCAAGTAAAATAATCTTTTATTATTAGATTATTAGGCACGGATTACGCGGTTCTTTTATTAACTAAAACCGTGTAATCCGTGCCTCCATTTATTTTATTAATTTGTATTTATCGCACAACACAGATTGTTAACAGATCTGTAATACTATCTTAATCTGCCTTGCATTCCTTTGCACCGTGAAACAAAAACACGGGTGTGAATAACTTTATTGCATTTAATAAATTAAAAGAAGCAAGGTAAAAGATTATGAAAAGAAACAAATGGCTGCTTTCTCTGTCAATTGGGCTCTTGTGCTGTGGCTCTGCATACGCACAGACAACAGTGAAAGGAAAAATAACGAGTGAAGGTGGGGAACCGTTAATCGGGGCTACCGTAGCTGTGAAAAACTCGACAGACGGCACGGTGACCGACATCGACGGAAACTACTCCCTGAAGACTAAGAAAACATTGACTCAAAAGGATTTGCTTGTATTCAGTTATGTGGGATATAAAACGCTACAGAAGAACTATGCAGGCAATACGATGAACGTAAAACTGGCGGAAGAGTCGCAACAACTGAATGATGTGGTGGTGACTGCCCTGGGGATCAAACGTGAAGAAAAAGGATTGGGATATGCCACGGAAACCGTGAAAGGGGATATGATTACGAGTGCCCTGCCCACCAACTGGTCGACGGCACTGAACGGCAAGGTAGCCGGATTGAGTGTTATCTCTTCCGGTGGTCCGCTTAATTCGAGCCGTATCTCGCTGCGGGGGGACGTCTCGCTGAACCAGAACGGAAACGACGCATTGGTGGTAGTGGACGGTGTACCGATGAGTAGTCCGATGACCAATCCGGGTGTTGCCTACGGTGCAGGTTCAAACAGCGAACTTTCCGTGGACTATGGTAACGGATTCTCCGACATCAATCCGGATGATATCGAAAGCATCCAAGTATTAAAAGGGGCCAGTGCGACAGCCTTGTACGGTACGCGTGCAGCCAATGGCGTGATTATGGTGACTACCAAATCGGGAGCGGGTGCACCCAAAGGTATCGGTGTGTCTTACAGCGGTAACTTCAGTATTGACGATGTGATGAGATGGCCCGATTACCAGTATGAATTCGGACAGGGATTGCCGAGCAATATCGGTCCGGCAGGTTCTATCTACGAAGGCCAGCCCTATTACTCTTACGGGAAAGCGGAAGACGGCAGTTACGCAAGCACTAGCGGAACCAGTAGCGCTTACGGAGCACGTTTCGACGCCAACAGGTTGTTCTACCAATATGACCCCGTAACGCAGGGACGCGCTTCTGTTGCCACCCCTTGGGTAGCGTACAAAAACAACCGCAAAGATTTGTTCCAGACAGGATACACCCTGACCAACTCGGTAGCCTTGACCGGAAAATCCGACCGGGGCAGCGTACGGGCGTCCATCACCCACACTAAGAACGAATGGATTCTCCCCAATACAGGTTTCCAGCGTATCACCGCCATGGTTTCCGCCCAACAGCAGATTTCGAGGGCACTGCGCATTAATTTCAAGTCGAGTTATACGTACCGCAAGCTCAACAACACGCCTGCACTGGGATATAACAGTAACTCTATCTCCTACTTCCTTATCTTCCAGAATCCGAATGTCAACCTCGACTGGTTGCGTCCGATGTGGCGTACCGGACAGGAAAATGTGAAACAGCTCCAACCGTACAGTTCCTTTATCGGAAACCCGTATGTCATTCTGTACGAATCTGAAAATCCTTCGGAGAAACACAGTAATGTATCATCCGTTTCTGCCAATCTGCGCATCAACAGTAAATTCGATTTCATGATCCGGTCCGGTATCCAGTTGTCAGCCGACCAACGCGAACAGCATCGTCCTATCAGTGACGTGGTTTTCGGAAACGGGTTTTTCAAGAAGCAGAATGTGTTCGATTATGAATTAAACAGCGATGCTTTATTTACTTACCATGATTCATTCGCCAACGGATTGCGTGTCAACGCTTCGGCAGGTGGAAACATGATGCAACAAAGCTACGATATGTTGGCTGCCTCGGTGGTAGGATTGATTACGCCGGGAGTATACAAACTGGCAAACGGTGTTTCCAACCCGAACGTGCAGACGGTTATCAAAAAGAAAGCGTTGAACAGTCTTTATTTCACGGCCAATTTCTCGTATAAGGATAAACTGTTTCTCGATGTCACCGGGCGCAATGACTGGTCGTCTACCCTGCCGAAAAGTAACCGTTCTTTCTTCTATCCGTCGGTCAACGTCAGTGCAGTGATGAACGAGTGGTTCACGTTGCCGGAACAGATCAGTCTGTTGAAAGTGAGAGGTTCGCTGGCACAGGTGGGCAATGACACAGACCCTTACAAGACATCGCCCTATTATGGCACAAGCGATTTCCCCGGCTCGGCCATCGTATCTTCTACGCTCTATAATCAGGATTTCAAACCGGAGATTTCGACCAATTACGAAACGGGATTCGACTTCCGTATGTTTCACAACCGCATCGGACTCGATTTCACATTCTATTATAACCGCACCAAAAACCAGATTCTGGATGCTCCGATGGACCCGACCACAGGTTACAGCAAAGCTACCATCAATTCGGGATGCGTCCGCAACCGCGGTTACGAAATCCAGTTGGACGTTACTCCGGTAGTCAGCAGGGATTTCCGATGGAATGCTACTTTCACCTGGTCTAAGAACGAGAACCGGATTCTCTCACTGGCGGAAGGGGCGGATGAGAACCAGTTAATCAGCAGTATCGGTAGTGTGTCTATCATCGGACGTGTGGGTGGAACTACGGGCGATCTCTGGGGATATAAACTGGTACGCGACCCGGAAGGAAATGTGGTCATCAACGACAACGGATTGCCCGAACGTTCGGGAGAGATCGAATACGTCGGCACGGCCTATCCGAAATGGAAAGCCGGACTGTATAACGAATTTTCTTATAAGAACTTCACGCTTAGCGTCCTGCTCGACGGACAGGTGGGAGGTAAAATGTACTCGCACTCGCACCACAAAATGACGGAACAGGGAAAACTGCAACATACCCTGAACGGACGTCTGCCGGGAACGGAATTTTATATGTCGAAAGACGACCCGCGCATCGCTGCCGCCGGACTTTCACCACAAGACGGGATGTACATGATTGCTCCGGGAACAGTGAAGAACGATGACGGAACTTACTCGCCAAACACCAAAGTGGTGACCGTGGAAAGTTATTATAAGGAATATTACCGGATGGCCAATGTGGAAACTAACACGTTCGACACTTCATTCCTCAAGTTGCGCGAAATGAGACTGGAGTACAAATTGCCGAACAGCACACTGAAGAAAACACCGTTCAGCAAAGCATCGGTGGCACTCTACGCACGCAACCTGTTCTGTATCACCGACTATCCTCTGTTCGACCCCGAATCTGCCGCCCTCAACGGAAGTTCGATGGTGACCGGTGTGGAGACGGGCTCACTGCCTACGGCACGTACTTTCGGACTGAATATTAACGTATCTTTTTAAACACTGACTTATGAAAACCAATAAACTTTTCAAAAATATAGTATGGGGAATGACTTTGTGCGGAGCTCTCTGCACGACTTCCTGCACCAGCTTCGACGAACTCAATACAGACCCCACCCGCATGGATGAGGTGAATCCCGGCACGCTGCTCAACCCGATTTTATACGAAACATCGGTCTACAACTGGAAACGCTACAACAGCTATACCTACGACCTGATGCAATGCGCCGTATCTACCAGCAGCACCAACGGTGTGGGATGGTGGTATATGACGGACAGCGAAGGAGACGGCACATGGACTACTTATTATAAATGGATCAACAACGCCAAAGAGATGATGCGCCTCACCGGAAAATTGCCGGAAGCCTCCAAACAACCCAACTACGATGCTATATCGCTGACTTTGCAATGTTGGCTATACCAGATTCTGACGGATGCCTTCGGTGATATTCCGATGAGCGAAGCCTGCTCCGCCGACGAGGGAATACTTGCACCGAAGTTCGACACCCAGCAGCAGGTGTACCAACAGATTATCGACAACCTGAAAACAGCTAACGAGTTGTTCGACAAAGCTAACGGGTTGATCTACAACCAATCGGGCGAAATGTTGTACAAGACGTCCAAAGGGGATGCAACCGGTATTTTGAAATGGAAGAAGTTCTGCAACTCGCTCCGTCTGCGTGCACTGCTCCGGGTGATCGACGTGCCGGAATTCAACGCGAAACAGGAGCTGCGTACCATGCTGACCGATCCCGCCACTTATCCGGTATTCGAATCGAACGATGATGCTGCCCTGCTTGCCATCAGCGGAACTTATCCGGAGGAAGCTCCGCTCACCCGTCCACAGGATTTCACTTCTTATGTTCAGATTTCAGAGTTCTTTGTTAATCTGCTGAAAGGTTGGAACGATCCCCGTCTGCAGATGTATGCAACACAGGTCACTCTCCCCGACCAGACTAAAGATTATGTGGGTTTGCCCAGCGGTTATCAGACGTTGCCTTCAATCACTGCTTCGGGACTGAATCAGGAAATGGCGAAGGCACCTATGAAACTTGCCATGATGCCTTATGCCGAAGTGGAATTCATCAAAGCGGAATTACTGAAAAAAGGAGTGATCGACGGAGGAAGTAGCGCTGCCAAAGAGGCTTATCAGAAGGGAGTGCAGGCGGCTATCGAACAGTGGGGACAGAAAATGCCTGACCATTATTTTGAAAATCCGGAAGCTGCTTATGATGATACGCTGGAACGAATCATGAACCAGAAGTTTGTCGCACTGTTCTTCTGCGATTATCAGCAGTGGTTTGAATATAACCGTACCGGTTTTCCTGTGTTACCTGTGGGGCCCGGCATCGCAAATGCTAATAACAAAATGCCGAAACGCTTTAAATATCCATCTGCTCTGCAGCGTACTAACCTGAAAAATTATCAGGCGGCTAAAGCGAACATGGGAGGCGATGACTTCCATATCCGACTGATGTGGCAACAATAAATGAATGTGTCGGTCACCAAGATTGCGGCAATAATTATCATTTCAATCAATCTTTAAAATTCAATGAATATGAAAAGAATAATCAGTATGGCTGTTGTGTTAGTTATAACGATGGCAGCAACAGCGCAAAAAGGAGAGCTCGCCATGAACGAGAATATCTCCGGAAAAGACCATGTTTCCAAAAACGAAAAAGAAGCTACTCCCGTAGGCAAAAAGCCGAAAGCGGCGTTTATATTCGACGTGTATGGAGAAATCCCGACTACCAAACCAGTGTTTGAAGCGGAACATTATCTGGGGAGTGACATTACCGGAAAATGGAATACTTTCATCCAGAATTATACGCACGAGTATGATGTAACAATCGGATTTACGGATTCTTCGGTCGAAATTTTGAAGCCTTCTATTTACAAGGCGGTCAATAAGGTGAATAAATATTATAAGAAGGCATTGAAGAAAGAAGAGGTGAGCCGGGAAGTTGCTACATTCAACATGGGTCATATTCTGGATTGCGCCAATGTGATGTGTTTCGATGATAACAGCAAGTCTTTTGAGGAGGCTCTCAAGTCGGCAGATGAACCGGAAGAAATTATCGCATTATTCAATCAGGTTACTTTAAGAAAGTTATAAGCAATGAAAAAGATCAATTTTAGAAAAACGCTGTTTGCAGCGGTTTTGCTTTTCCAGCTGAACGCTATTGCCGCCTTTGGTCAGACGGTGGTGAAAGGTAGTGTGAAAGATAATACAGGTAAACCCATCAGCGGTGTAGTGGTGACAGACGGGGCACATTTCAATACGACTGATGCAGAAGGAAATTATGTTCTGAACACTGATCCGACACGTTATCCAATGGTTTACATCTCTACTCCGGCAGCGTATGAGCTTCCTTCCAAAGAGGGGGTAGCCGATGGTTTCTATCAATATCTGGATGCCGGGAAAAGCGAGAACCAATGTGACTTCGTATTGACTAAACGGCAGAAACCGGTGGATGAATTTGTCTACATCGTCCTTTCCGACCCGCAAGTGAGAAACGAAAAGCAACTGGACCGCTTCCGCACGGAAACAGTGCCCGACCTGAAACAGACTGCCGACTCACTAAAGAACTTCGAAATCGTCGGCATGGGACTGGGGGATCTGGTGTGGGATGCCATGAACCTGTACGCTCCTTACCGGCAAGCGGTGTCCAACTTAGGAATGACGATGTTCCAACTGATGGGAAACCACGACTTCAACCTGCTCTACAAATCTATAACGCAGACGGATCATCCGGCGGATGGTTATGGGGAACAGAATTATTATCAGTCATTCGGCCCGGCTAACTATTCATTCAATATCGGTAAAGTTCATGTGATAGCAATGAAGGATATTGATTACGACGGCAACAAGAAATACACGGAACGCTTCACGCCGGAAGATTTGGACTGGTTGAGAAAAGATTTAAGTTATGTGCCTAAAGGAAATATCGTGTTCCTGAACGTTCACGCTCCAGTAGCTAATAACACGGTAGCTGCGGGGGGAAATGCGCGCAACGCCAATGCGCTTTTCCAACTGTTGAGGCCTTACCAAGTACATATTTTCTCCGGACACACGCACTTTTATGAAAATCAGTTGCCCGCTCCTACCATTTACGAACATAATATCGGAGCGGCCTGCGGCGCATGGTGGGCAGGACACGTGAATCGTTGCGGAGCACCAAACGGTTATCTGGTGGTACAAGTGAAAGGTGATGATGTGAAATGGCGTTACAAGGCAACAGGGTGTTCGCCGGACTATCAGTTTCGGCTTTACCAACCGGGAGAGTTTGAAAGCCAGAAAGACTATGTGGTAGCCAATATCTGGGATTGGGACTGGACGTATACGGTAAACTGGTACGAGGATGGAGTGTTGAAAGGTGCTATGCAGGCTTTTGACGATGAGGATCAGGATTATATCAATATGGTAAAGGGAAAGAAAACGGGTTATCGCACACGTCATCTTTTCCGTGCACAGCCTTCTAAAGATGCAAAATCTGTCAAGGTGGTGGTTAAGAATCGTTTCGGGGAGATATTCACGGAAGAGATAAAACTGTAGTTTTATTTCAGTCTGTTTATACTGGTAGTAATTATAATTATGCTGGTAGTAAATTATAAAAGTCATGAGGGAGTTTAAGCTTTAACTTCCTCATGACTTTTATTTTTGAAACAATCTCACTTTAACGGAAAATCCGGCACATTGCTACTTTCATCGGTACTTTCCTCATCGCCCATAGTGTACAAAGCAGGGAACAGATGGCGCAGACCACAAATGTAACTCCGGTAGATACAAGGATATTTCCCAAGCCGACCAACGGAGAAACAATACCTCCGGAAGCAAAACAGAGTGCTCCCAACAGGGCGGAAGCTGCTCCGGCGTAACGGCGTTCGCTATCCATCGCCAAGGTAGTGGAGGAAGTAAAGGTCAGTCCCATTGTGAAAAGTAATGCAAACATCAGCAGTTCATAGGTCCAGAAGCCGCATCCGTTATACAAGGCAATCATCACACAGACGGACAGGCACAACATACCGATGCATCCGGTCAGCGTCCCAGTTTCAGGTTGGCGGAATTTCACGGAGATAGCTGCTGCCACCCCGATAGCTACCGCATTCACCGCGAAGCAGATACTAAATGCAAAGGGGGAAAATCCGTAATGTTGTTGCACAATAAAAGGTGAGGAAGCTATGTAAGCAAAGAGGATGCCTTGTGCAAACGCCAGTTGCAGAACATAGAGCATGTAACGGGGGTTATGAACGATTGCACCGAAGTTACGGAAAGTAGAAACGATTCCCGTCTTCGAGCGTTTCTCTACGGGAAGTGATTCTTTAAAACGGATGCAGCCTATCCACAGCAGTACGCCAATAAACAGCAATATCACAAAAATCCCTTTCCATCCGATCGTCCCGGTCACCAACCCTCCGATTACCGGAGCTGCCACGGGAGCCACTCCATTAATCGCACCGATCACGGCCAGCATCTTGGCCAGTTCCTTCCCCGAAAACTTATCCGTAGCCACCGAACGGGATATGACAATACCGCCTGCTCCTCCGATTCCCTGTATCAACCTCAAGGTGATAAACGAATAAATGTCCGGTGCAAAAAGACAGAATACGGTAGACACGATGAACAGTATCATCGAGACGAGCAACAACGGACGCCTGCCGTATTTATCACTCAATGGCCCGAAAAAAATTTGTCCCAATGCCAGACCTATCATACTGGTGGTAAGTCCCAATTGCACCATCGACGAGTGGGTAAAAAAATAGTCTGCCATGGCTGGCAGACTAGGCAAATACATATCCGTCACAAAAGGTCCGAACGCTGACAACATACCGAGCAAAATCAGCAAAAATCCCTTTGAGTTCTCCTTATTTATTATTGCAGTCATAAACTATTGATTAAAATTCGACTGCAAAGGTATAGGTTTTCTTTTATTTACTTATAGGCTTAATCAGAACAAAAAAGGAGCTTTTCAGAACAATTTTTCTTATTTAGTCGTATAGCTTCACCTTACGGTACATATTATATCGCATCTTTACTTCAGGAGTGGTTGTGCTTCTTTCTATTCTTTCTCCTATTTGATATGCTAGCTGTCATTCGTTAAAAAACGTTATATTTGAGTCTATATAGGGTTACAACTTACTTGTTTTTTTTCATAATTTTGCAAACCAAAAATAGAAAAATAGGTATCAAAATGAAACTAAGATATTATCAAATCGCCATTCGTTACAAGAACAAAATGCATGACTTTCACGGTTGGGGTGTAGCAGCGCAGATTTGATAACCCTCCTATTTTCACTACAGAGAACGCCAGAGGACACAGCGTTCAAATAATCTTCATTAACTTGTGTCAACTGACATATTTCAAAAGAAAAAAACTCTGTGTTACTCTGTATTATTCCTTTAGATTTGCACTGTGAAAAATAAAGGTTGAAATATTACCTTTGTGGTTAA
>OGYM01002060.1_pt1 | contig 13627 bp, 10 predicted proteins | sample 1576491 | NCBI WGS metagenome assembly OGYM01 (sample SAMEA3541515, study PRJEB24748) | human gut metagenome | biome: human gut; feature: human-associated habitat; material: faeces | place: China | collected 2012 | reverse complement strand
GGATCACTGGTTGTTTGGAAGAAAGGGAAGCGGTTATCTGGGCGTGTGGTGCAGTGAAATGATGAAGGCTCATCAGGATCAGATTTTTGACTGCGAATACCGCAGCTATGGGGATGAGGTCGCATATTGCTGTTTCTGCGGTTCGGAAAAAGAATATGGCAGCCTGGAACAGTTTATAAAACAGTGCCAGGAACGGACACCAGAATATCAGAATCGAACATTAAGAGCAGGAGAATTCCAGATGACCTGTGAGTTGTGCAAAGATAAGACACAATATATTTAAAACGCAATAGAATAAAAAGAAAAATCTCCAGGAGAGTTAAGTCCTTTCCTGGAGATTTTTTGCGATTGGTGGAAGTGTGATTCGGACGGTATTACGAAAATACGGGATCGTCTCGAATGTGATGGAAGCAGTCTGATAATGTGCTTTTAAGCGGGCATAAACATTGTTCAGCCCTACATGGCGGCGTCCATCAGATGTCTGGGCTTGGTTTAATGCCTGGGTGGCTTTTTCAATATCGATGCCATAGCCATTATCCGATACTTCTAAGGTAAATGATTCTTCATTTTGATAGGCATTGATGGTGATCTCTGGCATAGGAAGTGGCAGAGTGTCTGGGCGATTGAAATGAAATCCATGGCGGATGGAATTTTCTACCAGCGGCTGAAGGATGGATTTCAGAATCAGACAGTTCATCAGCTCTGGCTGAATAGTGCAGATGACGGCAATTTTTTGACTGAATCGGAAATTCATGATGTTGATATAGGATTTTGCATGAAGCAGTTCGTTGGATAACAGAATCAGTTCATCTCCGTAATTCAAGCCGATTCGCATAAAATCACTTAAGTTGGTCAGCATGGAGGAGGCCGTCTGCTTATGATTATTTAAAATCTCCATGTTGATGCATTCCAGGGTATTGTATAAAAAGTGCGGATTAATCTGTGCCGAAAGAAGCTGGATCTCGGCGCGGTATTTATCACGTTCATTTTCCCGGATCTGCTGGATCTGTTTTTGAATGGTAGTATACATGGAATTGATAGCTGTGTTTAGCTGACCAATCTCATCCTGGTATTTTGTCTGATATGGAGTCTCATAAGTATTATTTTCCATTTTATGGACGTTCTGTATGAGATGTGTGAAAGGTCTGGTAACAAAACGGGACAGGGCAAAGGAAAAAGATGCAGTCAGCACCAGTCCGGTGATGGTGATTAGGACAAAAAAGGTACCCATATGTGCCAGACGGGTGAATAATGCATTTTTCGGTACAATGCTGATCAGACTTAATTCGCCAATGTCCAGTGGTGTTGAATAAAGACTGTATTGGGCGTGATCATAAATCAGGTGAAAACCTTCATTCCTACCGGTATTCTGGACATTAGTAGAAATTTCGGGAGAACAGACTTTAGAATACCATGGGGATGTGAATGTCATGCTGATAGGAATTCCATTTTTATCTGCAATATAAAAAATTCGATCCGAATAGGAAGAATCAGCAAGAGCAAGACGTTTTTCTACTTCATTGGCATCTAAAAGCAAAATGATATAGAGATCTGTTTCAGATGGTGTGTTGCAGATATGAAGAAAATGGGTATTGGAAAGTTGTGAAATTGGCATAATTACTGGGATAATCTGGTTATTTCTCAGATAAGGGCTGGGTCGTACACTGAGCCAGGTAATATCACTGATTGAGAAGAAATCCCAGTCAAAAGCACTTTCAGGAGTTGTTCCCCGTTTCAGGGTATTGGTATATAAAGAAATATACTCATTATTTTTTCCAAGGATCGCTATGGAGTCCAGAATCGGAATGGAAGCGGTCAGATTGCTGAGGGACTGCTGGAAAATCGCCTTATACCGCGCATGATTCTGAGCTTGATTGAGATGGATATCTTGTACCATGGAAGAAAAATCAGGGGTTGAGGCGGCCTCCACGACATTTCTTAGAAGAAGATGGTAAGAATCTTCCAGTGACTGGGCTCCAATGTGGAGAGAGTCCGCTGTCTGGGTATAGATATCTTCTTTATATAGGTCAGAAAAATATTTGCGGCTAAATGTAATTAGGAACGCAGATAAGGTCAGAGCGATGGTAAACATGCAGAGCCATATTTTGGAAGAAATTTTTAAGTTAGCGATCCATGTGGTAATCTTTTTCATGAAGAAGACCGGTTCCCTTTCTGACATTGCGCCTGATATTCGGAAGGCGTATATCCAGTATAATTTTTAAATGCGCGGTAGAAGGAACGGTAATCATCATATCCCACTGCATAAGAGATTTCACCGATATTGGCATCGGCGGAAGTGAGCAGATATTTGGCCCGTTCCATTTTCTGATTTAGTACATAATCACGGAAATTGATTCCGGTTCTGGCTTTAAAATAAGTGGCAAAATAAGTAGCGCTTAAATGAACAGATTCTGCTACCAGTTCAGCAGAAATTTTCTGATCAATATGGGCATTGATAAATTGTTTTGCTTTTACGATAATGCGGTCTTTTTCAGCACCGCGGTATTCGGACAATAATGTACCATACTGGAGAAGCTGTGAGGCACACCAGTTTTCCATCTGTTGAAAAGAATGGAATTCGTTAATTTTTGTATAAGGGGAAGCAAAGTCGGCTTCCTGACAGTGATCCATCTGTTTTTTTAAGGAATTCTGGATATCCGTAACCAGATAGATCAACATACCGCGTATAAAACTTGGAGGCGGCATAGGAATATAAAAAATGGTATTGATATAAGCGCGAAACCAGGAAAGGATTCCGTTCTGGTCATTGTTCCAGATAAATTCCAGTAAAGGAGCCGTATCCGTGTGCGTGGCCTCAGAAGGCGGAGGCGTCATACAGATCACGGAAGAATCAAAAATTCCAGGAGAATGGGTGTACATCTGGTAAGAAAGCGCTGTAACTGCTATTCCATAGGAATGTCCCATCTGCAAAAGGTCAAGACTTTGATTTCCAATACTGATGGCGAGCGGGCAGGAGTATTGTCTGTTCCAATGATCAAGAAGCCTAGATGCGGCATGGTGGATACTGGAAGTTTCTTCGTCTGTGGATGAGAAGACCAGTGCAGCAAGCGTGGAAGGTTCTAATTCCCAGATATAAACAGAAAATTCATTCAAATAGGAATGGATAGCCTGTTTTAATTCGACAGAAGAACTGGAAGCAGCAGTTTGTCCCATGGAAAATAAAAGCACCTGACAGGGCAGATCAGGGAAAATCAATTTAGAATTCCTGGCTGCGGAAGTCAGATCATCTTTATAATGGAATTCATTGTGTATCAGTTGATTAAGGAAGCTTTTCCTGGAAAGCTCCAAGACGGCTTCTGATAGATGATCATCCGATAGAGTTTGACGCTGATGATTCTTTTGTATCTCAGGAATTAAAATAGCTAAATCATCTTTCAATTCTTCGATTTTAAACGGTTTTAATAAATAGGATCTGGCACCGTAGCGAATGGCGGATTGCGCATAGGAAAAATCGTCAAAGCCGCTGAGAATGATAAATTCTGTTTGAAGAAGTGCTTCTCGGCATCGTTTCATCAGTTCCAGACCGTCAAAAATCGGCATACGGATATCGGTGATTACAAGGTCTGGAGAATAGGTCTGTATAAATTCCCATGCTTCCAGTCCATTTCGGGCAGTTCCAAGAACATGTAAATTTAAGCCAAGGGATTCAACGGCAGATCGAAGTCCGTTACGGATGGATGCTTCATCATCAGCGATGAGGACAGAAACTGCAGATGGAGTATTCATGAATAAAAGTCCTTTCAACAAAGATGTCATACAAAGATGCATATGTTAATTATACTACAAAGGGATAGGGAAAACAATAAGATATGTGTCGATAATGATGCATAATGCACAAGAAGGCAATAAAAATATCAAAAAAACAATACAAAGTTCAGAATAACAAAAGAAAGGTCAGAAAAATAAATGGAAAATTGCATAAAGAAAACATATAATATCAGTATCGGGACAGACAAAATCCCAAGTTCGTGAATTAAATATTTAAAAAGAAAAGGAGAGGGTATTATGAGAAAACGTTTGACAGCAGCAACACTGGCAGCACTTATGGCACTGAGCATGACCGCATGCAGTGGTGGTAAAGCAGCAGAGACAACCGCAGCTCCGGAGACCAAGGTAGAAGAGACCAAGGCTGAGGAGTCAAAGGCAGAAGAGACCAAGGCTGAGACCGAGGCTGCAAAAGACGGAGAGAAGAAACCAGAAGATTATACGGGAAGTGTTGTTGTTTATTCTCCACATGATGCCGATCCTCTGAACGCAGGTGTGAACCTGTTTATGGAGAAGTATCCGAACGTGAAGGTAGAAGTTGTAGCGGCAGGTACTGGAGAGTTATGCAACCGTATTGCAGCAGAATCTGCAAACCCGATTGCAGACGTGCTCTGGGGAGGCGGTGCTGACTCCTTAGCAGCATTCAAGGAATACTTCCAGCCATATGTATGTGCCAATGATGAATTTATCGGCGATGCTTACAAGGATCCAGACGATTTATGGATCGGAGAGAGCCCGCTTCCAATGGTTATCTTTTATAATAAAGACCTGATTGAGAAAGACGGACTGACCATTCCGGAGTCCTGGGAAGATTTAACAAAACCTGAATGGAAAGGCAAAATTGCTTACTGTCTGCCATCCAAATCCGGTTCCGCTTATACACAGCTTTGTACCATGATCCTTGGTCATGGCGGCAAGGAAGCTGGATGGGATTTCATCAAACAGTTATATGATAACCTGGATGGAAAGATCGTAGACTCTTCTGGTAAATGCCACAAGATGGTAGCAGATGGTGAATTCTATGTAGGACTGACGATCGAGAAATCCGCAATCAAATATGCAGATGATCCATCCGTTGGATTTGTATATCCAAAAGACGGTACCAGTGCAGTTCCTGATGGCGTTGCATTAGTAAAGGGATGCCCGAACGAAGAGAATGCGAAACTGTTTATCGATTTTGTAACCTCCAAAGAGTGCCAGACTGAGCAGAGCCAGAACTGGGGACGCCGTCCGGTAAGAAGCGATATGGAAGTTGGAGAAGGCATGGCCAAGTTAGAGGATCTGGTATTAGTAGATTATGACTTTGACTGGGCAGCAAATGAAAAAGAAGCGAACATTGAGAAATTCAATGATATCATGGTGAACTAATACGGTTCATGAAAAAGACCGCCTTGCCCATAAGGGCGGGCGGTTTTTCGATGAAACCGCAAAACAAGAAATGGAGGAAACAGGTATGAGTCATGCAGTGGTCATAAAAAAAGCCGTAAAAAAATATGGAAACTTTACAGCGTTGAATGGGGTAGATTTAGAGATTAAACCGGGTGAGTTTTTTACACTGCTTGGCCCGTCCGGATGTGGAAAAACCACACTTCTTCGTATGATCGCCGGATTTAACAGCGTAGACGGCGGCGAGATCTGCTTCGATGAGAAGGTGATCAACAACTTAGAAGCCCATAAGAGAGACATCGGTATGGTATTCCAGAACTATGCGATTTTCCCGCATTTGACTGTGGCGGAGAACGTGGCCTATGGATTGAAAGCGAAAAAATGTCCCAAAGAGCAGATCCCAGGAAAAGTAGAGGAAGCTCTGGATCTGGTACAGATCAAGAATTTAAAGGACAGAAAGCCGAATGAGCTTTCCGGTGGACAGCAGCAGCGTGTGGCGCTGGCCAGAGCATTTGTCATCGAGCCGGGTGTTCTTCTGATGGATGAGCCACTTTCTAATCTGGATGCGAAGCTGCGTGTGCAGATGAGAACTGCCATTAAGAAGCTGCAGAGGCGTCTGGGAATTACTACCATTTATGTTACCCACGATCAGGAAGAGGCTCTGGCCATCTCTGACCGGATCGCAGTTATGAAAGAAGGGAACATCATGCAGGTGGGAACCCCTGAAGCCATCTATAAGAAACCGGAGAATACCTTTGTTGCCGGATTTATCGGTGTATCCAATTTCGTAGAGTGTGAGGTTAAAGGAGATAATCCGGAAGCAGCGGTTTTGGATATTAAGGGAGAGTGTAAGATAACCTGTCAGTTAAAGAAGCCATTTTCCGGCAAAGGTATTATTTCTGCAAGACCGGAGCAGCTGTTCTTTGATGAGAAGGAAGGTCTTCCGGGAAAAATTATAATGTCAACCTTCTTGGGTGACTTTATCGAGTATGAGATTGAGCTGGACAATGGCCAGACCTTGCAGTTGAATGAGTACACCAAGGATGTGCAGACCGTCAGACCGGATGGACAGAATGTGAAAGTGAACTTTGATATCCACGCTGTAGGCGTTTACGATGCCGCTACCCAGGAGGTGATTTCATGGTAACATCCCGGAAAAAACTGGATTTCTGGTTCTGGGTGAAGCTGCTGGTGATCGGATTTATGCTGGTATTTCTGATCTATCCGTTCTGTACCCTGATCACCCGGAGCTTTTTCTCAGCGAAAACGGAGCAGTTTTCCCTGGAAAATTATATCCGTTTCTTTACGAAAAAATATTATTACTCTGCATTGGGCCGAAGCCTGTTCGTATCCTGTGTGACCACCTGCACCGCCCTGTTGGTTGGCGTGCCTATGGCTTACGTGATGTCCCGTTATAACGTATTTGGCAAGAACTTTATCCATATTTTCATTATCATGAGTTTGATGAGCCCGCCATTTATCGGTGCATACAGCTGGATCATGCTCTTTGGCCGTGCAGGTCTGGTGACGAAAGCATTTGCCAATATTGGAATCCATCTTCCGAGTATTTACGGAAAACTGGGTATTATCCTGGTATTTACGTTTAAATTGTTCCCGTATGTGTATCTGTATACCTCCGGTGCCATGGGAAGTATCGATTCCAGCATCGAGGAGGCGGCGGAAAACTTAGGAAGCAACAAGTTACGTCGTCTGTGGACCATCACACTTCCGGTTGTGGCTCCATCCATCGCGGCAGGCGCTATCATGGTATTTATGACCAGCCTGGCAGATTTCGGTACCCCGATGCTGATCGGTGAAGGTTATATGGTGCTTCCGGTTCTTGTATACAATGAATACATGAGTGAGATCGGCGGTAACGCCCACTTGGCAAGCGCGTTGTCTGTTGTAGTTGTGTTATGTTCCACCACAGTCCTTCTGATCCAGAAATATTTCGTCAGCCGGAAAAATTATGTGATGACTGCTATGAGACCTCCGAAGGAAGAAGTGCTTCACGGCGCAAAACGGGTAGTGGTTACCTTACCAGTGCTTTTAGTGACATTGATTGGAATTATGCCACAGATCGTGGTAATCGTCAGCAGCTTCATTAAGTGTGATTTCACCGGATTTAAGAAAGGCTTCAGCATTGACAGTTATGTGACTATTTTTAACCGTCTGTGGACGAATATCCGCAATACCTTTGTGTTCTCATCGGTTGCCATTGTATTTATTATCATTTTAGGCATGCTGATTTCTTACATCGTGGTGAGACAGAAGGGGCTGGCGGGACAGCTGATGGATCTGCTGATCATGTTCCCATTTGTGATTCCTGGTGCGGTTCTTGGTATCAGCTTGATCGTGGCATTTAATAAACAGCCAGTGATTCTTACCGGTACAGCAGCTATTATGATCATCGCTTTTATTGTCCGGAAACTGCCGTATACGGTCCGTTCCGGCAGCGCATTTTTACAGCAGATGGATGTCAGTGTGGAAGAAGCTTCCATCAGTCTGGGAGTGTCCCCGATGAAGACATTTTTCCATGTGACAGCACGTCTGATGGCACCTGGTATTCTGTCCGGCGCGATCTTGAGCTGGATTACCTGCATTAATGAGCTTTCTTCCAGCGTTATGTTATATGGAGGAAAGACCAGTACCATCTCCGTGGCCATTTACACGGAGGTTGTGAGAAATAGTTTCGGTACGGCGGCAGCGCTGGCTTCGATCCTGACAGTCAGCACAGTCATTTCTCTTCTGATCTTCTTAAAAGTCAGCAAGGGCAAAGTATCGGTTGTATAATTGGGGATTTGACGCAAAACAAAGTTCCTGTGGTGACAGGAAATGTTATTTTGGCGAAACGTTGCGTATAGATGGAATCGTTTGTGTTGCGAAAAGAGGAAAAAACATGGTAAAATTTGGTACTGGCGGATGGAGAGCAATTATTGGCGAAGAATTTACAAAGGAAAATATTCAGAAGCTGGCATTGGCGCTCTGCTTAAAGATCAAAGCAGAACATGTGGAAGACCAGGAGATTGTCATCGGCTATGACCGCCGTTTCTTATCAAAAGAGGCGGTGATCTGGGCGTGTCAGATCTTTGGAAAACAGGGGATCAAAGTGCTGTTCGTAGACCGCAGTTCTCCAACACCGTTAATTATGTTTTATGTGATGAAACACGAATTACCGTATGGCCTGATGGTGACAGCCAGCCATAACCCGGCGATCTACAATGGAATCAAGGTATTTACCAAAGGCGGACGGGATGCGGATGAGCACCAGACTGCCCAGATCGAGCAGTATCTGGTACAGGCAGAGAAGATCTACGAGAAGGATGACAGCGAGGAAGGTCAGATGCCTCCTCATTCATACCTGGATCTGGTGAAAAGCGGTATGGTAGTGGAAATGAACCCCATGAACGAGTATCTGGACAATATCATTTCCATGATCAATATAGACGCTATCCGGGAGCGGGATTTAAGGATTGCTATTGATCCCATGTATGGAGTCAGCTTAACTGCTTTATGTACGATTCTGTCCATCGCCCGTTGTACGGTGGAGACCATCAATGCCCAGCACGATACACTGTTTGGCGGGAAAGTGCCTGCACCGACAGAAGATACGCTGCGGAACCTTCAAAATTATGTACTGGACCGTTATTGTGACATCGGAATCGCTACCGATGGCGATGCGGACCGGCTTGGCGTCATTGATGATAAGGGTCATTACCTGCATGCCAACACCATTTTAGTGATGTTGTATTACTACCTGCTGAAATACAAGGGGTGGCGGGGGCCGGCGGTAAGAAATATTTCTACCACCCATGTATTAGACCGTGTGGCGGAGAGCTTTGGGCAGAAATGTTATGAGGTTCCCGTTGGATTTAAGTATATTTCTGCAAAGATGCAGGAGACGGATGCCATTATCGGCGGCGAGTCTTCCGGTGGTCTGACGGTGAAAGGGCATATTCATGGTAAGGACGGTATTTATGCTGCATCCCTTCTGGTGGAGATGATCGCAGTCAGCGGTAAGAAGCTGTCGGAGATTGCGGAAGATATCCGGAAGGAATATGGAGAGATCCATATGGAAGAGCGGGCGTACCGCTTTACCTTAGAAGAAAAAGAGCGGATCCAGAAGGTGCTGATGGAAGATAAGGGATTGCCGGAACTGCCATTCGCTGCGGATCATGTATCTTATCTGGATGGCTGCAAGGTGTATTTCCAGAATGGTGGCTGGGTAAGCGCCCGGTTCTCTGGAACGGAGCCGTTACTTCGGATTTTCTGCGAGATGGAGACCGAGCATGAGGCTGTTCAGGTCTGCGAGATTTTTGAGGAATATTTACATTTACGCTAAGTAAAAAGAGAAAAATCCCCCTTCTTTGCGGTTTTTTGGTATACTGTAAGTATCGAAAATTCCTGTGGAGAAGGGGGATTTTGTGTGAAAATAGTGCAAGTGGTTTTAAGGCATAAAAGAGAAATTTGCACAGTTGGAGTGGCACTTGGGATAGTGGGTGTCATGACGGGCTGTGAAAAGAAAACTCAGGAAGCACCGATTCTGGCGCAGGCTGACCTGGTGATCTATGCGGTACAGGAGCCGTCAGTCTATGAGCCGGTGATCAAAGAATTCGAGGAACGGACAAACCTGGTGGTGGATGTGTGCGTTGGAACCACAGAAGAATTAAAGCAGATGCTGTGTAAAGAGCAGACGGATAATCAGATTCAGGAAAGTTATCAGGAACAGCAGAAAACTTTGGACTGGGATCTGGTATTTGGCGCAGGGGTAGAGACTCTGGAACAGCTTTCTGATCAATGGCTTTCCTGTGAAAATTCACAGACGGAATCCATTATCCAGGAGTTTGCCAGTCCAGACCAGACCTGGACCAGTTTTTCGGCGCTGCCATTGGTGATCATGTACAATACCAATGTGGTGACATACCGGGAACTTCCTGTTGGATGGGAAAGCCTTTTAGAGCCAAGATGGAAGGGAAGAGTGGCATTTGTAGATCCGGAAGTCTCCGGGATCGGCGGATTCGCCCTGGCGGCGGCTCACATTACTGGTCCAGATCAGGAAGATTATGTGAAAAAACTGGCGGAAAATCTGGATTTTCAGACCCTACAGAGTCTCAATCAGGTTAATGAGGGAATTTTAGACGGGCAGTATTCTGTTGGTGTGACCAGTGAAGAGGCGGCCCAGGCATTGCGGGTTGACGGCGCGGATGTGGATTACATTTACCCGGAAGAAGGAACGGTGGTTGTGGTGGACGGGACTGCTATCCGGCGGGGCTGTGTTCATGAAGAGGCGGCAAGGCAGTTCCTGGAATTTACCATCAGCCGGGACGCCCAGGAGATCCTGGTGTCAGATTTAAACCGCCGTTCCGTGCGGCGGGATGTGGCTCCGCTTGAGGGTCTGGTTCCCATGGCAAAACTTCCGATCATATCTGCAGGATTAAAGGAACTGTCCTCAGAGAAAGAAGAAGCTCTGACCGAGTGGAAACAGGTGATGGAAGGAGGCGGATCATGAAACAGACCGTGAAACGGTTCAGCCTTTCTTTTAAAAACCGGGTGTTTTTCATGTGCCTTTTGGCGACATTGGTGCCGCTTTTGATCTCCAGTGTCGTGATGGTGCATATTTTTACGATGTCCTTAAACCGTCAGAGCGAGGGTACGGCAAAGCAGCAGATCACGGAGATCAGCGAGCGGTTTTCCAGGTTGTTAGAGGATTGTGAAAATACCTGCGCAGAGCTGACGGCAGACGGATCGGCGGCCTGGAACCTGATTGACAACACCACCATTGAGATCCAGAAGGGGATGTATCTATCCCTCTATCAGGCGGTACAGGAGATTTACGGTCACGCCCAGTGCAGTGTCTATGACGCAGGCGGACGGCTGCGTTTCACCACGGATACTCTTCCGAGAGAGGGGAAACTTCCTGTTTATTGGGGACTTTTAAGAAAGGCGTCCCAGAATGAGGGGATGACCTATTACCGGACAGATCCTTATCTGGCAGTGACAAATCCCAGTATTCTGATGCAGGGGGCCTATTCCCTGGAAAATCCCCATGGGGCCAGAACCGGATATGTGGTGCTGGACTTTACCAGGGATAATTTTGACAATGTATTCAGCGGTTTTTATTCCCTGACGGATATGATCCTGATCTTAGATGATCACAGAAAGCCGGTGTACTGCTCCAGACCTGATTACAGCGAGGCTCAGATCAGTGGGATCATTGCGGAGCTGATGAAGCCCCAGGGGACAGCGGAGGCAGGAAAAGGTGCCCAGCAATATCTGTGTCTCCGGGAACCAGAGCGGGGATTTTATGTGATCTTATGCAGCCAGGCGCCGATCAGCGCCCCGGCAGTCCGGATGATGGGCACGGTAGTGCTGGCGTTATCCTTGTTGAGTCTGGCTTTAAGCCTTGTGATCTCAGAAGCCCTGGCGCGGCATATCACCAGGCCGGTCAGCCGTCTGGATAAGGCGATTGCGAAAGTCAAGGATGGGGATTTAAGCATCCAGGTCAAGGTGAAAACCAACGATGAACTGGGCCGTCTGACAGAGAGCTTTAACCAGATGGTGAAGGATTTAAAACGCTATCTGGAGGACCGGGTCCAGCGGCAGAAGGACTTAAATGAGACAACCCTGCGTCTTTACCAGACCCAGTTAAACCCGCATTTTCTATACAATACGCTGGATACCATCAAATGGAGTGCCAAGATCCATCAGATTCCGGAGATTGCGGTGCTGGCGGAAAATCTGGCGGTAATTTTGCGAAAAAGCATTTCCAGTAAGCCGTTTATCCAGCTGCGGGAGGAGTTGGATACCATCGAGAGTTATATTAAGATCCAGAAGATCCGGTTTGCGGGCCGTTTTCTCTATGAGACGGAGGTTCCGGATATGTTAGAGGACTGCGTGATTCCGAAGATGATCCTGCAGCCGTTGGTGGAAAATGCCATTATCCATGGTCTGGACGGCTGTGCAAATGGATATATCTGCATTTACGCAGCCCAGAAAGATGGAATTTTGCGGATTTCTGTCACCGATGATGGTTGCGGTATGGGACAGGAGATGCTAGACTGGATGAATAGTCCAAACCCTGCTAAGCGGGACGGACATTTAGGGCTTTACAATGTGATCCAGATTTTGAAACTGTATTATGGAGAAGAGTATGGAATACAGGCAGAATCGGATACGTCTGGAACGACTGTGACGATCCGTCTTCCAGCCAAGAAGGAGGCACCTCATGTATAAAGTAGTAGTGGTAGAGGATGAGAGTATGGTCCGGAAAGGAATCATTCTGACCATTGACTGGTCGGCGCTGGACTGTGTGGTGGTGGGCGATGCGGCCAACGGGGAAGAGGGCGTGGAGCTGGTGGACCGCTTAAAGCCGGACATTGTGGTCTCAGATGTGAAAATGCCCCGCATGGACGGAGTGGAGATGATCGAGCAGCTGAGGAAACAGGGCTGTAAGGCGAAATTCATCATTTTGACGGCATACAGCGATTTCAAATACGCCCAGAGCGCCCTGCGGTTAGGCGTCAGTGACTATCTGTTAAAGCCCTTAAAGGATGGAGAATTGGAAGGAGCGGTGCGGAAAATTCTGTCAGTGGTGGAAGTCGGGACAACTCAGGCGGAAGAGGAAGCTTCTATGGTGATCCATTTGCGGAGTGCAAAAAATGCCAAGAATAAATACGTGGAACAGTCCATCCGGTTTATCGAGGCCCATTACCGGGAGGACATTAACATCAGTACGGTGGCGGCTGATCTGGAGATCAGTGAGGGGTATTTAAGCCGGGTGTTTAAGAAGGAGACCGATTATACCTTTACCAATTACCTGACCCTGTATCGCATGAAGGTGGCGACGAAACTGCTTTCGGACTGCCGGGTGAAGGTGTACGAGGTAGCGGATCAGGTGGGATATTCGGATACGGCGTATTTCAGCGCCCAGTTTAAGAAATTTCTGGGAGTGTCTCCGTCGGAGTATCAGGACCGGAATTAAAGATAGAAATGGTTAGAAGGAGAACTTTTCATGGATTCATTTTTTACCAAAGACAAGCAGTTCTATAAAACCTTATTCAGCCTGTTTATCGTGATCGCCCTGCAGAACCTGGTGGCGTACAGTGTCAATATGCTGGACAATATCATGCTGGGAAGTTATAGCCAGAGCGCCCTTTCCGGTGCGGCGACCGTAAACCAGATCTTTTTTCTGGTAAATCAGACGGCTCTGGCTATTGGCAATGCTTTCGTGGCGATTGCGTCCCAGTACTGGGGCAAGCGTCAGACAGAACCGATCCGTCATTATGTGGGCGTGGCGATGTCCTTCAGTCTGATCGTGGCTTTTGTGATCCTTGTACTGTGCAGCATGATCCCAGAGCGGATACTGGGGCTGTTCACCACAGCACCGGAGATCATCGAACACGCTTGCCCTCTTCCGTAGGTTTGCTTCTTGCCTTTCTCCGCTCGCCTATCACTA
>OGYM01002047.1_pt1 | contig 13701 bp, 9 predicted proteins | sample 1576491 | NCBI WGS metagenome assembly OGYM01 (sample SAMEA3541515, study PRJEB24748) | human gut metagenome | biome: human gut; feature: human-associated habitat; material: faeces | place: China | collected 2012 | reverse complement strand
AGTTGCTGAACCTGAAGGTGGTCGGAGAGATGAACCATCAGGACTTTATCGATATGCGTGAACTGTTACCCAATCTGGAAGCGATAAACTTACAGGAAGTCAAGCTGAGAGATGCTTCCTTGCAATCAGGAAGTTCAGATTCCTACCCGTCTGAAAACCTGGAAGACGATGTATTGCCTTCGTATGCTTTCTACTGTTGCAAGTCACTGAAATATATTGTCTATCCCAAAGAATTGAAGAAGATCGGAGCATATGCTTTCCGTGGAGCAGGTCTGGTCGGTACTCTGGAGATACCGGAAGGAGTAACCTATATCGCGACTTCAGCCTTTAACAACTGGGATGCGGGTGAGGGTGCACATATGTATTTGAATTCACTGAAGCTGCCTTCTACTCTGGAATATATTGGTGAGACTGCTTTCCGTAACAATAAGTTCAACTGTGAACTGATTCTGCCTGAGAAATTAAAAGAAATCGGCCCTTATGCTTTTCAAGAATGTTCTTACCTGTATGGTACTCTGAATTTGCCTTCAGGTCTGGAAGTATTGGGAAATTCGGCTTTTGGAAACTTGAGCAGGCTGACCGGTCCGCTGGTAATCCCGGCCGGAATTAAGGAAGTCAGTGGTTTGGCAGGGACAGGATTCTCCAGTCTGGTTCTGCCGGATGGGCTGGAGGTTATCGGTGACTATGCTTTCGGAGGTAGTCATTTGGGAGGTCAGAAAAACAATCTTCAAGGAGATTTATATATTCCTCGAACAGTTCGTCAACTGGGAGTAGAAGCTTTCTGTGGAACACAGTTCTCTCATGTCTATCTACCGGAAGGTTTAACAGAAATATCGAAAAACCTTTTAAACGGATGTAATAAACTGATTGATACTTTAAAAATTCCATCAACGGTGAAGCAGATACGTAGTGGAGCATTTGGCGGATGTTCCAGCCTGACAGCTATTGTTTTGCCAGCAGGACTGGAGCAGATAGAAGGCGCAGATATATTCAGTACCTTTGGTGGATGTTATACGTTAAATCTGTTACGTTGTGATGCGAAGGAGCCACCTGTATTGTTGGGAAATATTGATAATATTTTCGGTGATCTCCCCAAAAACAATTTCACGGTTCAGGTTCCTGCTGAATCAGTTGAGAAATATCGCAATGCAGAAGGTTGGAAGGAATTCAAGCGTATTGCGGCTTACAGTAACTTTGTATGCCGTCCGCAGTCTGCCAATCTGCTCAATAAAGGACATGAATACAACATCGTGCTGAATGCAGACGGTAACTGGAAGGTTAAATCCATTCCCGGATGGTGTAGCATATCAGCTAATTCGGGATTTAAGAAAACCGAACTGACTGTAACAATTGATGAGTTGCCTGACGGACAGGGAAACCGTGAAGACAGCATTGTTTTCAGTCTGGACGGAACAGAATATACAACCTGCTACTATATCAAACAGTATGATTCGGAACGAAAAGAAGATGCTTCATACACCTTGCAGGCAGCCAAGCAAGGAAAAGGAGTCAATATTGTGTTGTTGGGAGACGGATATGATGCTGAAGATATTGCGGACGGAACCTACCAGCGGGATATGGAACAGGCAGCTGAACATTTCTTCGGTGTGGAACCCTTTAAAACGTACAGGAATTATTTTAATGTATATACGGTCTGGGCAATGTCTGCGGAAAGTGGCATCGGAACCTTGAACACTTTGCGGGATACGAAATTTGATACCCAGTATGGTAATTTTACGTATGACAGCCGTATTCATTGTGCTGCAGATTATGCCATGAGCTATGTAGCCGAATACAGTCCGGTGACCAAACAGGAGATAAAAGAATCGCTGGTAATTCTTATACCGAATTCTACGATGTATGACGGAGTGACGTATATGTACGGGGACGGTTCCGCACTGGCACTTTGTCCGAAGAGCGAACTGGATTTTCCATACGATGCCCGGGGAGTGATACAGCACGAAGCTTGTGGACACGGATTTACCAAGCTGGCAGATGAATATATTTATCACCGGGCCTGGATTCAGACCTGTAAGTGTACCTGTTGTGCGCATGTGGCAGATCTGCAAGGCATGCAGGCTTCCGGATGGGGACAGAATCTGTCTTTGAGCGGCAGATATGAAGATGTTCCATGGTATCATCTGATTCATGATGCCCGGTATAACGACATTGCAGATATTTATGATGGAGGATATTTCCATTCAGACGGTGTTTACCGGTCGGAATACAACAGTGTCATGAACAACAATGTGCCTTATCTCAGTACGTGGAGCCGTGAACTGGCTGTCCGGCGTATCAAAGAGCTGGCCGGTGAGACCTTCAGCTATGAAGAGTTTGTTGCCAATGACAGCCGTGAGTGGGGTATTGACTTCACCCGCAGTCAGATGGAAAACATTCCGGCTTCCGGAACAATGCATGGAGCACCTCCGGTAATCATTAAAAGAAGTCCTAACTTGAATATCAGAGAGAAATGAAAACATACAGTAATATAGTCTCATTATGGGCCGTATCTCTAGCCCTGCTTTTTAACGGTTGCAGGGAACAGGATGATATGAAAGAAGCCCTTACACGTACTCCCATTCAGATTGCAGCTGATTACAATACGACTACCCGTGTCAGTGATGCCGGATTTGCTGATGGTGACCGGATGGGAGTTTTTATTACAGATTATGAAAATGGGGTACCGCAGCCGATTGGAGTAAGCGGTAACCGTGCGAATAATGTACTTTTCACTTATCAGGAAAGCGGGAATACATGGACGGGAGCGGCGACTATCTATTGGAAGGACAGTCAGACTCCGATAGATGTTGTAGGTTATTATCCTTTCAATGATGAACTGTCTTCAGTGACTGCATATCCTTTCTCTGTACAGACACATCAGGAAGCTGCAGCTGCCAATGGCGGGATGGGAGGATATGAGGCCAGTGATCTGCTCTGGGCCAAGAATGTGCAGGTTGCTCCGACGGACCAGACCATCCGGCTGCTGTATCATCACCTGATGGCCGGGGTTACCATCCGGATAGAAAAAGGTGAGGGATTTGCAGAAAATGAATGGGAAAGCGCCGTCCGTCAAATCTGGATTGACAGCACTGTTCCTGATGCTCTGGTGGATCTGGAAAAAGGTACGGTTACAGCCGGAAGCGGTGAACCGGAACTGATTGTTCCTCTCCCTTATAAAGATGAGTATCGGGCTGTGGTCGTTCCGCAGGAAGTGGCTGCCCAAAAGCCTCTGATCGGTCTTACCGTGAATGGAACGAATTATGCCTTGTCGAAAGAGGAGGTTATGACCTATACAAGCGGGAAAATGCATACGTTTACGATTCAGGTGAACAAACGGGCGGATAATGGCGATTATGAATTTTCTCTTATGGGAGAAGCTGTTACTGCATGGATCGATGATCCGGATTTTCACGACGGACTGATTCGTGAGTATGTGACGGTTGAGGTAGAACAGCCTGGAACATTTGAGCAGTGTCTGAAAGACAGAAAGCTGAATGCAGAAAAACTTTCCAGTCTGAAAGTAACGGGATCGGTAAGCTGGAAGGATCTCCAATATATGGGAAGTTCTATGCCCGCTCTGGCTTATCTGAACCTGAAAGATGTGCGCATTGATGATGAAGAGGATGCAAACGATGATGTCATTACTGGATTTCAGAACTGTGCTTCTCTGACCCGTGTCATTTTGCCAGACAGATTACGCGGAATTGGAGCGCAGGCCTTTTATCGTACGAATCTGACCGGTTCACTGGATATTCCTGAAGGAGTTACTTTTATAGAGTACGGCGCATTTATTGATTGTCCGTTTCATGCAGGAATAGAGCTTCCTTCTACCTTGAAACGAATTGACTCTGATGCCTTTGCGTATGCAGACCTCACGGGAGAGTTGCATTTGCCGGAAGGAGTGGAGTCCATTGGAGGAGGGGCATTTAATGAAGCTGCATTTTATGGACAACTGACTCTTCCTCAGAGTCTGAAAGATCTGAATGCTTCTGCATTTGCCAGTTGCAACTTTTCCGGAGATCTGGTGATCCCTCAGGGAATCAGACTGACGGGAAGTTTTTCAGGAAATGAATTTACGCATCTGGAGTTCCCTGAAGGATATGAAACGGTTACTTCCCAAATGTTTGACGGAGTTCCTTTGCAGGGTGAACTGCTGTTGCCGGCTTCATTGAAAAATCTGGAGTATGCCTGTTTCCGGGGAACTAAAATATCATCCGTTGTCCTACCGGAAGGTTTGCGCCAACTGGAGAAAAGCACGTTTGCTGATTGTTCTCGCCTGGAAGGAACCATTACTATACCTGACAATATTGTTGTCGTTCAGGAGGAACTGTTCTCCGGCTGTTCCATGTTGTCGGGAATACATCTGCATGATGAAATTGTATATATCGGAAAAGGGGCTTTCAGGAACTGTTATAACATGAACTCTATTGTATGTGATGCTTTAACTCCTCCGACAGTAGAGGAAGGAGCATTTGACGGAGTTCCTAAGGATAATTTCAGTGTGGAAGTGCCGGCTTCAGCGGTATCAGCTTATAAGACAGCAGAAGGATGGAAGGAATTCAAGCGAATCACACCTTACAGCAATTTTGTCTGCCGTCCGGCGACAGCATGTGCCCTGAACACCATGCATGAAGAAACACTGATTCTCAATGCCGACGGAGCATGGGAAGTAAGCTATCAGCCTGACTGGTGTAAACTGTCAGTAACTTCCGGAACAGGAAGAACAGCCATCCGTCTGACGATCAATGAAATGTCACATGGAGCCGGTGACCGGAAGGATAGCATCGTCTTTGCATTGAACGGAACTGAGTTTACGACTTACTGTACCGTCCAGCAGAAGGACTATGAATATGAAGAAGATGAACTGGTTGAACTGCAAAAGCATACGGCAGGAAAAGGAATCAATATTCTCTTCCTGGGTGACGGTTATGATGCAGAAGCATTGGCCAGCGGTGCTTATCTTGATCTGGCCCGTGAAGAAATGGAGCATTTCTTTGCCTTGCCGCCTTATGACCGGCTCAGAAGTTATTTCAATGTCTATGCAGCCGTTTCTTTGTCTCAGGAAACGGGTATCAATACAGTAAACACTTACCGTAACACACGGTTTGGAACGATTTACGGCGGTTCCGAAATGTGTGGAGGTTCCGGTCCGAATCTGATTCCGGATGACGAGCAGATTTTCCCCTATATTACGGAAACCTTAACAGATCTGCCTTCCACTGAAAATGATCTTCGGCGGATGCTGGTGATTCTGATCCCCAATACCAGTGAATATAACGGAGTCACTTACCTGTATGAAGACGGACGGGCTATCTCGATCTGTCCACGTAGTGAACAAGCCTATCCGATGGATACACGGGGAGTTGTGCAGCGTGAGGCCGGCGGCTTCGGTTTCGGGAAACTGGCTAACGAGGCGGTTACGAAAAATGCTTATGCAACAGTTGGTGTTCTGAATACAATCGAAGAGGGACATAGCCGGGGCTGGTATCAGAATATCTCAACTACCGGTAAACTGTCAGAGGTGCCATGGGCTCATTTTATCTTTGATCCCCGCTACAGCGATTATGTGGATGTGTTTGAAGGTGCGTTTGAATATACCCGTAATGTATATCGTTCTGAGGCCAGCAGTTGTATGAATACTGGTATTCCTTATTATAATGCCATCAGCCGTCAGACCATTACGCAACGTATCAAGGAATATGCCGGTGAAACATTTGATCTGAACGAGTTCTATGAAAATGACACTAATGCATGGGGAACAACCCGCGGCCGGTCGGATAACGGTTATATTCAGACAGATGTAACAGCCACCGGTAAATTTAAAATGCCTGTAATTGTAAAAGGGAAATATATCCCTCATAAACCTAAATGCAAGAATAAATAAAATAAAAGAATAAAGATATGAAAACAACGTATTGTATGTGGATGGCGGCTGCTTTTCTGACTGTGGCAGCGTCATGCAGTAATGATAAGACTCCTGTGGTTGAATCAGATGAATTGGAAGTTAAACTGAATCTGGTACATCCGGCCAGTCGTGTTACAGACACTGATTTTGAGGCTCAGGACAAGATCGGTGTATATATGGTTGCCGAAGGAACTGATCTGCAGATCGGTGGCAATGAGGTGAATAATGAGCTGTTCAGTTACAACGGAACAGACTGGACTTCAGAACGGAAAGTATACTGGAATGAAGGCTTGCATGATATTTATGCCTACTATCCGTATGTGAAGAGTATCAGTGATACAGATAACTATCCATTTACGATCAGTCTGGATCAGTCATCAGAAGGTACGGACGGAATTTCCGGATATGAGGCAAGTGATTTCTTATGGGCATCATCAAAGGGAGTGAGTGCTACGGCTGATGCAGTTCCACTGCAGTTCCGTCATTGCATGAGTAAGCTGAAAGTTGTACTTGTGAAAGGCAGTGACTACGAAGGTGAAATTCCTTCGGACTGTGAAGTCTATATTCACAATATGAAGCCCTCAGCCTTAATAGATCTGCAAGAAGGCAGTGTGGAAGTCAGTCCTTATGCAGCTGTTGAAACCGTGAAGTGCCGCAAGCTTAATAATACGGAGTTTACAGCTTGTCTGGTGCCTCAACGTCTTGCTTCCAGAAGACCTTTTGTAGAAGTTGTAACGTCCAATGTTTCTTATATGCTTGAGGGAACAATCTCTTTGAAACAAGGTTATCAGAGTACAGTAACGGTGACCTTGTCGCAGAGCCCGGAACAAGTGGAAATAACAATAGGTGGTGGTATTGAGAATTGGGAATAAATGAATCAATAATAGAGTATGACGTTAAAAAAACGATTAATAATTTGTTTGTCTGCTGTCCTTGCCTGTTTGCTGTTTGCCTGTGGCGGAGGTGAGGGCGGTAAGGAAGATCCCGTTCATATTGGAGTTTCCGGTGTGGAATTATCAGAAACTTCCTATTCAATGGTGGTCGGTGATTCCTTGCTGCTGAAGGCAGTAATTACTCCTTCGGATGCAACGGATCAAACCGTAAACTGGGATTCTTCAGAAGAGTCTGTGGCTGTTGTGTCAAGTTCAGGACTTGTATCGGCAGTCGGCAAGGGTACTTGTGTCATTACAGCAAGTGTTGACGGGAAAAGTGCAAGGTGTACGATTACCGTACAGGATAAAACAATAGCAGTAGAATCTATTGTATTGTCTGAAGATACTCTGTTGCTGGGAATAGATGATACGGCAACATTAATTGCTACAATCAGACCGGAGAATGCGACAGAACGTGAAATAACATGGACTTCCAGCAATCCGGAGATAGCTACCGTTTCTGATCAGGGTGAGGTTGTTGCCCTTCAGGAAGGAATTTGTACTGTTACTGTTTCAGCAGGCGGGAAATCTGCTGAATGTGTGGTTACGGTAAGTCGGAATGTAATCCCGGTCAAGGAGGTTATATTGTCAGAGACCTCTCTGACCTTGAAGGAAGGTGAGTCATACACTTTGACGGCTACAGTTACTCCGGCAGATGCAACGGAACGGACCGTGACCTGGAAATCAGGAAATCCAGATGTAGCAACAGTTTCAGATGAAGGAAAAATAGAGGCTGTTCATGCAGGAACCTGTATAATTACAGCATCAGCTGGTGGTAAGGTTTCGGAATGTATGATAACGGTTACCAGCGAAACGATTGCAGTAGAACAGATTACTCTGTCTGCAACTTCTCTATCCTTGAAGTTAGGTGATTCTCGTACCCTGACAGCTACGGTTATTCCCTTGGATGCAACCGACAGCCAGGTAACGTGGAGCTCCAGTGATCCTTCGGTGGCTACAGTATCAGATCAAGGTGAAGTGACAGCCGTTCGTGCGGGAAACTGTACGATCACAGCTACGGCGGGCGGCAAGTCTGCTGCTTGTACGGTTACCGTGAGTGCAAAAGAGATTCCGGTAGAACGGATCACTCTGTCGTCCACTTCCTTATCCCTGAAGGAAGGCGACTCTCACAAGTTGACAGCTACGGTAACTCCGTCAGATGCAACCGACAGTCAGGTAACATGGAGCTCCAGTGATCTTTCGGTGGCTACGGTATCGAATACAGGAAAGGTCGTTGCTGTTCGTGGCGGGAACTGTACGATCACAGCTACTGCAGGTGGCAAGTCTGCTACTTGTACGGTACGTGTTCAAGGTGCAGGAGGTGTAGATGCTGGTATTGGCTCCTGGGAAGATTCTGATGAAGATTATGGAGGAACAGTAAACTGATATAGAATTTATTAAAAATACTTCGGCGTGCAACCTGAAATGCTTCGATATTCAGGATTGCACGCCGAAGTGTTTTGTTTCTCCCCGTTCTAGATTTTCTTGTTCTTCCAGCTTCCTTTCCGCAGGTAAAGATAGCTGACGATACCGATGCAGGAAGCATACAGATGCTCAGCAGTCCAGCAGAAGGCAACGTCTGCTTTCAGCCCCTGAATGACGATGGTAATATAGACCAGATAAATCACCAGCGCACCCAGTTCAAGGATAAAGGCAGCCTGTGTATTTCCGGTGCCTGAAACGGACTGAAAATAGATGTTTCCCGGAATCATGACCAGGTATGAGGAACACAGTACCCAGAGGGTTGGAACACTGGCTTCCACCAGCTCCGGAATGTCTGTATAGATGCGGAGTACCGGATGGGGAAACAGGGCAATCAGCGCAATGACCGGCAATACGATGCAGGAGCACAGACGGATATGGCGGCCGATAAGCGAGCGGACCTGAGCGGTATCACCCCGTCCGATGGCATTGCTGACCAGGGCACTGCATGTCGATGCAAAAGCCATGATGGTCATGAACGGCAGACTGGAAACGCTGCGGATGATGTTTGATATGGCCAGAGGGCGTTCACCGAGATGTTCCACGAATATGAAGAACAGGAACCAGGTAGACAGGGAAATGAAATTCTGTACCATGGTCCACAGGGAAACGTTCATGATCTGTGTAAGCGAACGGGTACGGAAAGCCGGAATCCGGTTGAGCCCGTATTTTCGGTAGTCTATCCGGCGCCAGGTATAGATCACGAAGAAGATTACAGATACCAGTTCGGCAAGGGAGGAACCGATGCCTGCGCGGCGTCCGCCAGATAGCCCGAGTAGATGCAGTCAAATTTCACGCCCAGCCGATGATAATGTTCCAGTGCCGCGGGACCGTAGCCGGGGTTGGCCAGCTTAGCCGGGGTGCCTAAGCCCCCCGTGTGGGTGGACAGCACCGCCGTAGGCAGTGCCACGGTCTGCACGCCCAGCGTCGAGAGCACCGGCACGATGACCGACAGCGCCGCCCGGCCAAAGCCCGGCAGGTCATGGATGGCTAATACGGTTTTCGGCGCGTTGGTCATGCTGCGGCCTCCCTCTTCATTTTTTGAGTTCTCATTGATTCTACCATAAAACCCACCGCAAAAAAAGCCGTATTCGGGCGATTGTTCCGTTTTGTTTGGTTTTTGGGCAAAGAGAACAAAAACCGCCCGCGTCTCCGCGAGCGATTCATTCTATTTCATGGTTATCATCCACAAAAAAGCCCCTGCTGATTGGTTCAGCAGGGGAGATTTCGCAAAGTTGATGCTTTTACAGCACGCGCACGCGGATGGCGGGCTCAATCGCACCCAGCTTGACGGCGAGGTCGTCGGTGACATTGCCCGTCACGTCCAGCAGGGTATAGGCGACATCCTTTTTGCCCTTGTTCACCATGTTTTCAATGTTCAGGTGCGCTTCGGTCAAAATGCCCGTGATGGCCGAGATCGCGCCCGGAGCGTTCTTGTGGATGATGCAGATGCGGCGGCCTCCCACACGCGGCTGGCTGACATCCGGCAGGTTGACGCTGTGGGATATGTTGCCGTTTTTCAGGTAGTCGCTCAGTTCGGCGGCGGCCATCACGGCGCAGTTCGTCTCGCTTTCCGGCGTGCTGGCACCCAGATGCGGCGTGCAGCAGACACCCTTGACGCCCAGCAGCTCCTCGGTGGGGAAGTCGCAGAAATACTGCGCGACCTTGCCGCTGTTCAGTGCGTCGAGCAGTGCGGCGTTGTCCACCAGCTCACCGCGGGCAAAGTTCAGCACGCGCACGCCGTCCTTGCACATCGCCAGCGTCTGGGCGTTGATGGTGTGGCGGGTCGTAGGCAGGTAGGGGACATGGATGGTCAGGTAGTCGCAGCGGGGCAGCATATCGCCCAGCGTGACACAGTGCTGCACACTGCGGGACAGGCTCCACGCAGCATCGATGGAAATATACGGGTCATAGCCCAAAACCTCCATGCCCAGCGCGACGGCGGCGTTGGCCACGCGCGCACCGATGGCACCCAACCCGATGACGCCCAGCGTCTTACCGCGCAGCTCGGGACCGACGAAGGCCTTTTTGCCCTTCTCCACGTCCTTGGCAATCGTGTCGCGGCCCTTGAGGGTCTGCGCCCAGTTCACGGCGTCCACCAGATTGCGGCTGCCCGCGACCAGCGCACCGACGACGAGCTCGGCCACGGCGTTGGCGTTGGCGCCCGGCGTGTTGAACACAACGATTCCCTTGTTCGTGCAGTCCTCCACGGGAATGTTGTTCGTACCGGCACCTGCACGGGCGATGGCCAGCAGGCTGTCGGGCAGCGGGGTATCGTGCATATCGGCGCTGCGCACCAGAATGCCCTGCGGTGCAGCGGCCTCGTTGTCGATCTCAAACTGGTTGGCGGGCAGCTTGGCCAGACCCACCGGCGAAATGGCGTTCAATGTTTTGATGGTATACATATATCGTTACTCCCTGTTCCCCTTATTTTGCGCCGTAGGGGCCGGGCATGCCCGGCCCTCAGCCTTACGCAGTGACCCTTTCACGGGTGGCTGCCACAGTGCCGCGGGCCGGACACACCCGACCCCTACTGTGCAGCAACTCAATGCTCCCTGCGGAACTTCTCCATAAAGTCGACCAGCTTGTCGATGCCCTCGGCAGGCATGGCGTTGTAGATGGACGCACGCATACCGCCCACCAGACGGTGACCCTTCAGGTTGACGAAGCCTGCCTCGGTGGCCGCGGCACAGAACGCCTTGTCGGTGTCGGCGTCGGGGCTGGTGAAGGTCACATTCATCATGCTGCGGTACTTTTTCTCAACGGGATTCTTGTAGAAGTCCTGCCCGTCGAGGTAATCGTACAGCACCTTGGCCTTGGCGGCGTTGCGCTTCTGCATGTTCTCCAGGCCGCCGATCTCGTTCTCAAGGTAGTTCATGACGAGGCCGGTCATGTAGATGCACCAGCACGGCGGGGTGTTGTACATGCTGTCGGCGTTCAGCAGCATCGTGTAGTTCATCATCGTGGGGATCTTGTCGGGGGTCAGGCCCTTGGCGGCCTTGCCCAGCAGGTCGTCACGCACGATGGCCACAGCCATACCGGCAGGGGCAATGTTCTTCTGCACGCCGAAGTAGATGACGCCGTACTTGCTGACATCCACCGGCTCGGAGCAGATCATCGAGCTCATATCTGCCACCAGCGGGATGCCGTCCACCTGCGGTACATCGACATATTTTGTGCCGAAAATCGTGTTGTTCTGGCAGATGTGGATATAGCTGGCGTTCGGGTCATAGTCGATGGCCGCGACGTCGGGGATGTAGGTAAAGTTCTTGTCCTTGCTGCTGGCGGCAATGCGGGCCGTGCCGAACTTGGCGGCCTCCTCGGCTGCCTTCTTGCTGAAGTTGCCGGTCACAAGATAATCCGCCGTTCCGGTGGTCATAAAGTTCAGCGGCACCATCGCAAACTGCTGGGTCGCGCCGCCCTGGAAAAAGCCCACCTTATAATTGTCGGGAATGTTCAGTACCCGGCGCATGGCGGCCTCGGTGTTGGTGATGATCTCGTCAAACCATTTACTGCGGTGGCTCATCTCCATCACGCTCATGCCGGAGCCGTGGTAGTCCAGCAGCTCTGCCTGTGCGGTTTTCAGAACAGCCTCCGGCAGCATCGAAGGGCCGGCGCTGAAATTGTAAACTCTAGCCATCTTTATTTCCTCCTACAGTAAATCAAATGCGACCCGCCGGCGGCGGATCGCATCTGCCACGCCGTTGCGGTATGCCAATATTATAGGAGCTTTGCCCCCCTGCGGGCAAGCGGACAAAATACCGAAAAAAGCCGAAAATCGGGGATGTGTTTTTGTATTGTGACTAATTGTTTTTGTACCGGAAACGCTTTATGAGACATTTGTAAAAGATATTTGCCGCTATTGTCAAATTCCGGGCACAAAATTTGTGCAATATTTTGTCTTGCATTTATATCTACCACAGTTGTAAAATATATTCAGTTCTTATTACCACATTTGTAAAACATCGAACTTATTTCTTCCTCGCTCTGTAGGGGCCGCACATGTGCGGCCCGCAGCCTTCCCACAGACTACCGTCTGCCTTGCACCTGCGGGCCGGGCATGCCCGGCCCCTACAGGCACTACATATTATAAAAGGAGTTCATCATGGAACAGCTTTCCCGCAGTGAAGAACAGGTCATGGCCGCGCTCTGGGCCTGCAGCCGCGCCGCCACCAGGCGTGAGATCGCGTCACACCTGCCGCCCGAATGCCGCTGGGCAGACTCGACGCTTCTCAATTTCCTGCTGCGGCTCGAGAAGAAAAACTTCGTCCGCACCGAGAAGCAGGGCAATAAAAATCTGTACACGCCGCTGGTCCGCCGCCTGACCTACTGCGGTGCGGTCAGCCAGGCGCATCTGCAGACGCTCTACGGCGGTGACATCCGCGCCATGGTGTGCGCCCTGGCCGACACAGGCCGCATGACCTATGCCGACACCGAGCGTCTGCTCCGCTGGCTGACCGAGTATCAAGCCGCGAACCCGGAGTATGACTATGAGTAGCTCCAAGCCCGCCCCTCCTCAGTCCGCTTTGCGGACAGCTGCCCCCGCGGGGGAAGCCAAATCCGGCTGCATCTCGCACATATCCTGCCAGAGCCGCTTGGGCACATGGCTCATCTGGGCCTTTTCGTCGCGGCGCTGCTCGATGGTCAACGCCTTAAAGAACCGTTTCCACATCCGCTGCCAGTCGAGCTCTGTCTCGTCGGTGCCGGGAATATAGCGCTCCATCGCCAGATAGCGCACCTGGCCGTCCCGGTGCAGCAGGGCCGTGCCGTGGGCCGCGTCATAAATCAGGAAGCTCTCATCGGGCAGGCGGCTGCAAAAATGTCCGCGCAGCAGCGGCAAAATCCGGTGCTTCGGGTGGATGACCGCGCCGAGCATCCCGTCCCGCTCCTCAAAGCGGATGAACTCGATCAGCCTGCAGGCCTCGTTGTCGACAGCCCGCTCCAGGGCAAACGCCGCGGCGGCGTCCGGGTCGCCCAGCATCTGCGCGGCGCACGGCCCCTGCGCAAAGCAGAGCCGCACAAACCGCAGCAGTGTCAGATCCTTGCCGGGGTCGGTGCAGAGAAAGCCCGTCGTCACGCGGTCCTTCACCTCGCGGCCAAGCCGGTCCAGCCCTGCCGCGACCCGCCGCGCGTGCTGCTCGTCGGTAAAAATCTGCCGCGTGCCGAAGAAATTCAGCTGTCCCTCCTCGGGCGGGCAGACCTCGGCGGGGATCTCCTTCCGGGCGTAGCTCTCGAACACGCAGCACAAAAAACCCGCAAAGCTGCCGTCATAGCAGTAGGCTGTGTCGGTCACATGCGCTTCGTAAGACATTGCAGTGCCTCCTGCCGCACCGTCCGGGCGGCCACGTCCGCCGCCATGCCGCGCGCCTCCAGCCTTTGCAC
>OGYM01002044.1_pt1 | contig 13707 bp, 10 predicted proteins | sample 1576491 | NCBI WGS metagenome assembly OGYM01 (sample SAMEA3541515, study PRJEB24748) | human gut metagenome | biome: human gut; feature: human-associated habitat; material: faeces | place: China | collected 2012 | reverse complement strand
CTAGCGATTCTATCATAAATACTCTGAACTTGTGCCACGTAGTTAACTAAGCGTCAGCCCTGCTGCAGCCCCGATCAGACAGACGAACGCCATCGCACAGGACAGCATCTTTTTCCAGAATGGTCTCATCCTTTTACCCCTCCCTGCGATACGCCCGCCATAATCTTTTTGCGGAACACCAAAAACAGCACAATCAGCGGAACCGAAATCACGACCACCGCCGCCATCATGGCAGGGATATTTTCTCTGCCGAAGCCGTTTTCCCGGATCTCCTGAATGCCGTTGGAAACCAGATAATATGCCGGATCGTCCGTCACCAGGCGCGGCCAGAGATAGGAGTTCCAGCACTCAATGACCTTTAAGATCCCGACGGTAACAAGGGTTGGGCGGCAGATCGGCAGCATCACCTTCCAGAGATATTTCAAATCAGAGGTTCCGTCCACCTTTGCCGCACGGTACAGCTCGTCTGGAACCTGTTCAAAATTTTCTTTCAATAAATAAATGTAAAACACCGAGGTCACGGACGGCAGTACCAATCCGGCAAAGCTGTTGCGCATGCCCCACTGTGTGATCGTCGCGTAGTTGGTGATCATGACCAGCTCCGCCGGAATCATCATCAGGGACAGAAAAAACGTGAACACCAGATTTTTCCCCGGAAAGGAAAGGCGTGCAAACGCATATGCCGCGAGCGTGATCACGACCATCATCAGCGCCGTCGTCACAACCGTGAAAATCAGCGTATTGAGCAGGTATTTGCCCAGCGGTACAGAAGTAAACGCATCTGCGTAGTTCTGCAGCGTCGGCGAAAGCGTAAACAGCTTCGGGATATGCTCTGCGTTATAGGAACCGTAGCTTTTTACGGAGGTTAAAAGCATCCAGTAAAACGGAAACAACACCACGAGCGCCCAGAACGTCAGGAAAATATAGGTTCCTGTCTTGCCAGCTCTGGCTTTTTTCCGGTCCCGTTCTTCGGTTTGTCCATAATCCAATTCTTTGTCCATAACGGTCTGCCTTTCAGTAATGCACATGTTTTTTGCTTACGAGAAGATTGATACAGGTAATCGTCAAAACGATCACAAACAGAAGGATTGCCGCCGCGGAAGCATAGGACGGAAAGCCACCGCTGTCCCCGTAAAGCATGTCGTAAACATAGCCGACAATCGTATTCATCCCAGCCGCGTTCAAATCCGTTCCAAACAGCGCAACTGCGTCACTGTAGGCTTTAAACGCGCCGATAAAGCCAGTGATAATCAGATAAAAAATCATCGGGGAAATCATCGGCACTGTGATCTTCCAGAAAATTCTCGTCTTAGAGGTTCCGTCCACCTTCGCCGCCTTGTAATAGTCGGGATTTACCGAAGCGAGGGCGCTCGTTAAGATCAGAATTTTAAAGGGCATAACGACCCAAATCGTGTAAAAGCACAGGACAAACATCTTCGCCCAGTAGGGACCGCTGATAAAATCGACCGGTCCTGCACCGAACCAGTGCAGCATCAGGTTGATTAAACCGTCCGTATATTCTGTTTTCTGGAACAGCACCATAAATACCATGCCAACCGCCAGCGTATTGGTCACATAGGGCAGGAAAAATACCGTCTGGTACAGGTCGCGCAGCGCTTTAATCGAGCTGAGTGCCAGGGAAATCAGCAGTGCAAAGCCTGTAGATAGGGGCACGGTGATGACAACCAGAAGGAATGTATTTTTGACCGCCTGTAAAAAATACGGGTCATGCAGGACATAGGAATAGTTGTAAAATCCGGTTCCGAAATAGGTCTGGGACGCAAAGTTATAGCCCTCCTCCATCGAATAAACAAACACGTCGATCAGCGGATAGACGAGGAAAAATCCCAGAAATAAAATGGCAGGCAGCAAATACAGCCATGCCCTGAGGGTTTGTTTTTTCATGGTCAGCTCCTTTTGCCTGCAGGCCGCTTTAACGCAGTCTCAATCCGGCTGCCGTCTTTTGCATCAAACAAAAATACCTTATCTGTTTTCAGCGAGAAGAAAACTGCCTGTGCCATATCCTGATTTAACCTGGTCGAGCCGACGATCGCGCGGATGGATGCATTTTCCGCAGCCGGATGGGACGCGACAATGCTGATATCTCTGCCCAGCACCTCGATGCCCTTTAATGCACAGGAAAACGTTCCGTCCTCGTCCACAACAAAGCCCTCCGGACGGATACCGACCGTTACCTCCTGGTCAGGCAGATCGGCAAGCAGCACCGTCTCTTCCCCAATTTTCACCTGACCGTCTGTCACTTTTCCGGAAAAGACATTGATCGGCGGCGTGCCCAAAAATTTTGCCACAAACAGGTTTGCCGGCTGGTCATAGACCTCCTGCGGTTTGCCGATCTGCTGCAGGATGCCTTCTTTCATGACAACAATCAGGTCGGAAATACTCAGTGCCTCCTCCTGATCGTGCGTGACGAAGATCGTCGTGATTTTCGTCTCGCGCTGAATCCTGCGGATTTCTTCCCGGGTCTGCAGGCGCAGGCGCGCATCCAGGTTCGACAGCGGCTCATCCAGTAAAAGCACGCGAGGCATTTTTACCAGTGCACGCGCGATGGCTACACGCTGCTGCTGACCGCCGGAAAGCTGTTGCGGGAAGTGTTTGGCACGGTGGCTGATGTTCATCCGCTTCAGAATATCCTCTACCATGCGTTTGCGCTCACTTGCCTTCACGCCGAGGTACGTAAGGGGAAGTTCCACATTCTCGTAGACGTTCAGTTCGTCTATCAGGTTGAAGCTCTGGAACACGAATCCCAGCTTGCCCTTGCGCACACGGGTACGTTCCTTTTCCTTCAAGTCCGCTACTTCCTGACCGAGCAGCTTGTAACTGCCCTCCGTAGGATTGTCCAGCAGCCCGAGGATGTTCAGCAAGGTGGACTTGCCGCAACCTGACGGTCCCATAATGGCTACAAACTCCCCCTCCTTTACATCGAGGCTGACGTGGTTCAATGCTACTGTCTCTACTTCCGAAGTACGGAATACTTTGCTGATGTTGTTAATTTCAATCATGATATTCTATGTATTAATATTATTATCATTCGCTCTTAATGCTGTTTACCGGGTTCTCGTTCGCTATCCGCCAGGACTTCCAAAGTACGCAGGCTACGATAATCACCAAATTGGCCATCACTACCAGTACGTATACTGCCCAACTGATGGGAATACGCTCCGCAAACTGTTCCATCCACATTCCGTTGACATACCATGCCAATACCGTACCGATGACAACTGCCGGAGCTGCCACAACGAGTATATCCCTTGACAACATTTCCAAGATGCCAGAAGCCTCTGCGCCGTTCACTTTGCGGATGGCAATCTCCTTGCTGCGGCGGCGCACCTCATCGGTGGTATACCCAATCAGCCCCATCAGCATGATGAAGAACATGGTCACTGCCGCCATCAAAGTGGCATTGCGGAATACACGGACAGAATTATAACTATTCTCTATTCTTTTCTCATAGCCGGTAAAGTCAATAGTCTGGTCATGGAAAGCCTCGGCTACATCGTGGTTCAGCTTCTGCAGATTTTCGGTAAAGGGTTCTTTCAAACGGACATGTACCGTTCCATAAAAATTCTTGTTTCCCCGGGCTATGAAAGGCATCTTCTCGGTTCTGAAACTCTCTATCTGGAAATCCTTCAACTGCCCTACGACCTTGAATGTATTCCCTTCGGTATATACCGTACGGCCTACGACGTCGTCTCCCCAACGCATCATCTCGGCAAAGGTCTCGTTCACCACGACTTCCTCTTTATCGCGCGCCATACGTCCCGTCTTCATAGTCATGCCCATCAAGGCAGGAAAGTCCTCGCGCATGAAATAAGAAGAGCGGCAAGAGAACAGTGCCTGCCCGCTCTCACTATGAATCATCGAACCGCTATATCCGCTAATGGGTGTGCTGTTGGCACTGGACACCGCTTCCACGTAGGGCAATCCTTTGAAGAACTGATAAGCCGCGTCACGCGTCGCTTCATTATCCCAGTAGGCATTGCCTATGGCTATCTGCTTGGGATTATACCCCATATCCTTTTTCAGTACATACTGATATTGCGACATCACCACACACATCAATCCACTGATGAATGCCACGCCTGCAAACTGGACAAACAGCAACGGACGCTTCCAGCCCTTCTTCCCCTCGGTATAGCGGCGGAACACCTGCGATACGGGAATACGCGCAAAGAGCCGGCCCGGCAATACGCCTCCCACTATAAACAGCAGAAGCACTACCGACAACGGTACCCAGATACGCTCCGGAGCCAACAAGGTGGAGAGCTTTACAACGACCGTGTCTTCCACAAAATCGCGGAAGTTGAGCATTATCAACGCCATCAGCAGCAATGCCGCCACAATGATGATACCCGTTTCCAGCAAAAACATGCTGAAAACCGTGCCACCGCTCGCACCGCTGCATTTATGTACGCCTACCGACTTGGCGCGGTAGCTCAAAGAGGAAATGGAAATCAGCACATAGTTCAACGCCGCAATGAAAAGAATGGCAAAACCAAGAATGCTCATGATGACACGCATCCGCTGCACATCATCATAATTGCGGTATGTATCACGGATGGGCTGCACAAAAGCCGTGTAACCGTACTCTTTCTTATCTTCTGCCGGGCGATATTTGTCTATCATGGCATCAATACGCGCATTGACAACAGATTTGTCGGCACCGGGACGGAAACGGATAAACTCTACCCAACTGTCTCCCCCGCTCCACGAGTAGTTATTCCAGTTGCGGCTCCACAAGGTAGGCATCGAGATAACCGCTTCCGGATTGATTGTGGCGTTCTCAGGCAAATTGGCATAGATTCCCTTCACCGTCAGGTCAAACTGATGGTCATAATTAAGCGTTTTCCCTATAGGATTCTCCTCACCGAACACTTTCCTTGCAAAGCGTTCACTCAAGAAAATAATATCCTTCTGCACCAAATCCTTTTCGGGATTCCCGTTCAGGACGTCGATACCCATGGTACGGAAGAACAGCGAATCGGCTGCAATCTTCCTGTCATCAAGACGCACGCTTCCATTGTAAAGAGGAGCAGATACCATAGACGTGCTCAAACTTACCGCCGACTCCACCTCTTTGGGGAAGTTCTCCAAAATAGCCCCTGCCACGGGACCGCAATTCCACTCCTGAGGCTCAAACTTCTCTCCTTTCACCGAGAATATCGACCATACCTGATACAAGTTATCATAATCCTTGAAGCAAGTGTCAAAACTCTGTTCATATGCCACGCGGGAGAAAAGCAGAATACTCATCGTCAATCCCAATCCCAAAGAAATGACCTTGATGATATTCGAACCGCGTCCCCGCAGTAAAGTCTGAATTACATAATAGATTTGTTTCATTCCGTTTATCGTTTATTAGATTTATTTTCTTGCTTTTCATATTGCAGAAAGCGTGCCAAAGAATGCACAAACCTGATTATCAGCGCATATCGTATTTCAGAAGAAGACAAAGGTGTCTAATTTTTAGACACTCCCGTCTAAAAATTAGACAGAGGCCGAATCTCTGTTCAGCCTCATAGAACAAAAAAAAGGGAAATTAGAAAAGAATCCATAAGAATGAAAACTTTACCTTTGCCCACAGTTTTCTAAAGATAGAGTATAAACGTAAAATGAAGCACCTGCACATGAAATTCCCCAAACTCTTATATCCTTCATTCCTATGCCTGCTTATAGCCGGCTGCGACATGATAGATTATCACCCTTACGATGTACACATCAGCGGTGAAACCGATGTCAATGCCCACAACATTGCCCAAATAGAGCAGAACTGCCAGAACAAGACAACAATCCGATTCGTAACAATGGGGGACTCCCAGCGCTGGTATGACGAGACCGACGACTTTGTAAGCCACCTCAACAAGCGGGACGACATAGATTTCGTCATTCATGGCGGAGACGTCAGTGACTTCGGTGTAACAGACGAGTTCCTTTGGCAACGGGACATTATGAACAAACTCAAGATACCCTATGTGGTACTTCTCGGCAATCACGACTGCCTGGGCACGGGCGAAGAGACTTATCGTGCAATATTCGGAGACCCCAATTTCTCCTTCATTGCAGGACGGGTAAAGTTTGTCTGCCTGAATACCAACGCCATCGAATTTGACTACTCCCGCCCCATTCCCGACTTCGAGTTTCTTGCCGCACAGATACGCGACCGTGAAGAGGAATTCGATAAAACCGTTGTGTCCATGCACATACGCCCGTTCTGCAACGAGTTCAACAATAATGTGGCACACGTATTCCAGCGTTACATCAAGGAATTTCCCGGACTGCAGTTCTGTACATCCGCACACGAACACCATCGCTTCGAGAAAGACCTCTTTGAAGATGGGATAATGTATTACATGAGCGACTGCATGAAGAACCGCAATTACTATATATTCACCATAACCCCCGACGGATATGAACGCGAAGTGGCATATTATTAATCACCTGGCATGCGCCGTCGTCTTCTTGTCGGTATGCTCTTTTTCTGCTTTTTCACAAGAGAGAGATACCATCTTCATCATAGAACACGATACCGTATGGATGGACCTGCAACCGGATGCCGTCATTGAAAGCCAGACCAGAGAGAACCGTTATGACCGCCGCGTACACCGCTACCGCAGGCATTGGGAGGCCTTGATTCCGACGCACACCAAAATTCAGTTTGCCGGCAATATGGGGTTGCTGTCATTCGGTACCGGATGGGATTACGGCAGAAGAAACCAATGGGAAACAGACGTATTCTTCGGAGTATTGCCCAAATATGACTCCAAACGTACCAAGCTGACATTCACCGTCAAGCAGAACTACCTTCCCTGGAGCCTGCAAATAAAACAGAGCCGTTTTTCTGTAGAACCGCTGGCTTGCGGTATGTATCTGAACACGGTATTCGGCGATGAATTCTGGGTCAATGAACCGGAACGCTACCCTAAAGGATATTATGGTTTCTCCTCTAAGGTACGCATCCATGCATTCTTAGGACAGCGCATCACTTACGACATCGACCCGCAACGACGGTTCACGGCCAAAGAAATCACTTTCTTCTATGAAATAAGTACATGTGACCTATATGTAGTCAGCGCCTTCACCAACAAGTATCTGAAACCCAAGGATTATCTGAGCTTGTCATTTGGCATCAAACTGCAACTGCTATAAATTTTTTCAGTACCGCCATGAGCTCTTACTGAAGTTGCTACAAACTAATTTCTATCTTACTTAAATCTATTCGTCCCATAATCGTTATATTATCGTCCGACAGCTGTTGAATTATCGTCCGATAACTGTTGGACGATAATTCAACAGCTGTCGGACGATTAATTCTTAGTAAGCAAAAATATAGAATAAAGCATATAATACAGATAAATCATTAACTTTGCCTGCAGAAAACAGAAATAGTTTATGGCAAAAAAAAACGGAAACATCCTGATTGTCGATGATAACCGAGGCGTACTTACCGCCTTGCAGCTTTTGTTAAAGCCATATTTTGAAGGGATAATCACACTTCCCTCTCCCGTAACCCTGCCCAGCGTATTGCGGGAAAAGTCATGGCAAGTGGTTCTTCTTGACATGAACTTCACCTCGGGCATCAACACCGGCAACGAGGGACTATACTGGCTCCATGAAATAAAGAAGCTATGTCCCACCCTGCCCGTAGTGCTGTTTACCGCTTATGCCGACATTGACCTTGCCGTACGGGGAATCAAGGAAGGAGCCACAGACTTCGTCGTGAAACCCTGGAACAATCAGAAACTGGTGGAAACCTTACTGAATGCCGTATCAGCTTCTGAAACAAAATCTCCGGCCAACGGCCCAAATGCCAGACGTACGGCAGAAAACAACCACCTGCTTGCGGATATCCGCAACATGTATTGGGGAAACAGCTCCGCCATGCAGCAACTTCGCCTCTTGGTGGAAAAAGTGGCCTCTACCGATGCCAATATCCTTATTACGGGCGAGAACGGTACCGGTAAAGAGATGCTGGCACGCGAAATTCACTCCCTTTCACCGCGCAACCGGCAGGAGATGGTAAGTGTGGATATGGGTGCAGTCACCGAAAGCCTTTTCGAAAGCGAACTGTTCGGCCACGTGAAAGGCTCTTTCACCGATGCCCATGCCGACCGTGCCGGCAAGTTCGAAGCAGCCAGCCGCAGCACCCTCTTTCTCGATGAAATAGGCAATCTCCCCTACCACCTGCAAGCCAAACTGCTGACCGCCATCCAACGCCGCAGCATTGTCCGTGTAGGCAGCAACACTCCCATTCCCGTAGACATACGGCTGATTTGCGCCACAAACCGCAATCTGCCCGAGATGGTGGCAAAAGGCGAATTCCGCGAGGACTTGCTGTACCGCATCAATACGATACACCTCGAGATACCCTCGTTGCGCGAGCGGCCCGAAGACATCATCCCCCTTGCAGAACTTTTCATCGCCCGCTTCTGCAAGCAATATGACAAGCCCCCCGTCAAGCTGACGGACGGCGCCTGCGAGAAGCTTACGCTCCACCCCTGGTACGGCAATATCCGCGAACTGGAACATGCCATCGAAAAAGCCATTATCATCTGTGACAACGAAACCCTTCCTGCAGAACTGTTCCAGCTGGCACGGCGAACCGGCACTCCCGAAGCAGCCGCATCCACGCTCGAAGAAATGGAAATGCAGATGATACGGAAGACGCTCGACAAATGTAGCGGAAATCTCTCTGCCGTCGCCGCACAACTGGGTATCACCCGCCAGACGTTGTACAACAAAATGAAGAAGTATGGCCTTTAATTATTCATTCCGCGTTGCCGTCAGTCTGGCAGTAGCACTCCTTGCAGGGGTGATGTGGACTGTAGACGTATTTTGGGGCGCGCTCTGTACCGCGCTGCTTCCCATAGCCTTGTACTGGCAGCAGAAGTTATACCGCCATCATGTGCGGAAGGTGCTTTTCATGCTCGACGCCATCGAAAACAACGACAATGCCATCCACTTCTCCGAAACGGAAAACACTGCCGACGCACGCCTCGTAAACCGTGCATTGAACCGGGTTGCCCATATACTTTATAATGTGAAAAGTGAAACAGCCCAGCAAGAAAAGTACTACGAACTCATCCTGGACTGCGTGAATACCGGCATCCTCGTGCTGAACGACAATGGTGCCGTATATCAGAAAAACAGCGAAGCCCTCCGTTTGCTGGGCCTCAATGTCTTTACCCACGTCAGCCAGCTGAACCGCGTGGACCCGCGTCTTTCGTCCCTTCTTGCCAATTGCCGCCCGGGAGACAAATTGCAAATGCCTTTCAACAACGAGCGAGGCACTGTCAACATGTCTGTCCGCGTCAGCGACATCACAGTCCGTAAAGAGCATCTGCGCATCCTCGCCTTGAACGACATCAACAACGAGCTGGATGAAAAGGAAATAGATTCCTGGATTAGGCTTACCCGCGTACTGACGCACGAAATAATGAATGCCGTCACTCCCATAACCTCCCTAAGCGATACACTGCTGGGACTGACCGAAGCGCAAGTTTCCAAAGAAGAAATCAGAAACGGCCTGCAGACTATCAGCAGCACGGGCAAGGGCCTGCTCTCTTTTGTGGAATCATACCGGAAATTCACCCGTATTCCCACCCCCGAACCATCCTTGTTCTATGTAAAAAGTTTTATCGAGCGGATGGTCGAACTCGCCCGTCACCAGCACCCCGATGTCCGGGTCACCTTTCATACGGACATCGCGCCAAGCGACCTCATTCTATATGCCGATGAGAACCTGGTATCACAAGTAGTCATCAACTTACTGAAAAATGCCATACAAGCCATCGAATCGGATAAAAATACAGATAAAGAAGGACATATCAACATACGTGCCTACTGCAATGAAGCGGAAGCCATACTGATAGAAATTTCCAACAACGGACCTGCCATTCCCAATGACATTGCCGAACACATATTTATCCCCTTCTTTACGACCAAAGAGGGTGGAAGCGGTATTGGATTGAGTATTTCCCGGCAAATAATGAGGCTTTCCGGCGGAAATTTATCCTTATTGCCCGGTAAAGAAACCACCTTTATTTTAAAGTTCAATTGAACTATTTTAGATTTGTATTTGTTAAACACAATGCATATCTTTGTACTATTAGACATAAGAAACATCACATTTCAAACTATATAGCATAGAATTTATGATATTTACAGCAGGAAACATACTACTTATAGGTTCCATATTACTTTTCGTCAGCATCATTGTCGGCAAGACCGGCTACCGTTTCGGAGTGCCTGCATTATTGCTTTTTCTTGTCGTCGGCATGCTGTTCGGCAGTGACGGATTGGGATTGCAGTTCCACAACGCCAAGGAAGCACAGTTCATCGGCATGGTTGCACTCAGCATCATTCTGTTCTCCGGTGGCATGGACACCAAGTTTACGGAGATAAAGCCCATATTGACTCCCGGCATTGTTTTGTCAACTGCAGGAGTGCTGCTCACGGCCCTCTTTACCGGATTATTTATCTGGTGGCTGTCCGGCATGAGCTGGACCAACATCCACCTGCCATTGATAACCTCCCTTTTGCTTGCATCCACCATGTCATCTACCGACTCAGCCTCTGTATTCGCCATTCTGCGTTCACAAAAAATGAACCTGAAGCATAATCTGCGCCCCATGCTGGAACTGGAAAGCGGTAGTAACGACCCGATGGCATATATGCTGACAATCGTGCTGATTCAATTCATCCAGTCCTCCGGAATGGGAGTTCCCCAGATATTGGGCTCTTTTGCCATACAGTTCATTGTCGGTGCCGCAACCGGTTATTTCCTCGGAAAGCTGGCCATCCTTATGCTGAACCGGCTGAATATAGACAACCAGGCACTCTATCCTATCCTGTTGCTGTCTTTTGTATTCTTCACCTTCTCCATCACCGACCTGCTGAAAGGTAACGGTTACCTGGCCGTGTATATCGCCGGAATGATGGTAGGCAATAACAAAATCATGCACCGGAAAGAGATTTATACTTTTATGGACGGACTGACCTGGCTTTTCCAAATCATCATGTTCCTCTGCCTCGGTCTGCTTGTCAACCCCCATGAGATGCTGGAAGTTGCAGTCGTGGCATTGCTCATCGGCGTATTCATGATTGTCGTGGGACGTCCTCTCAGCGTTTTTCTCTGCCTGCTGCCTTTTGGCAAGAGAATCACCCTCAAGTCACGGCTATTCGTATCGTGGGTAGGATTACGTGGTGCAGTACCCATTATCTTTGCCACCTATCCCGTGGTGGCTGACGTGCCCGGTGCCCATGTCATTTTCAACATCGTATTTTTCATAACCATCGTCTCACTGGTCATCCAGGGTACCACAGTCTCCTGGGTAGCCCGGCTGCTTGGCCTCTCCACCCCGCTGGAAAAGACCGGAAATGATTTCGGAGTTGAGCTGCCCGAAGAGATTGACTCCAACCTGCACGATATGACCATTACACAAGAAATGCTGGAGCAGGCAGACACCCTGAAAGACATGAACCTGCCTAAAGGCACACTGGTGATGATTGTAAAACGTGGCGATGAGTACCTCATTCCGAACGGAACATTAAAACTTCATGCCGGTGACAAGCTGCTTCTTATTTCGGAAAATAGCAAGGAATAAGAATTACAGATAAGTTTCTATCCGTTTCAGGGCAAGAAAAAAGCGGAAACTATTTGCTTTGCATCACTATAAGACCTATCTTTGCGCAGTTTTAACTAAAGTGTGCAACAGCTGAATGGAACAAGAACAAGGGTTCATCGATTATATAGAACAAAGCATTATTAAAAACTGGGATCGCAACGCCCTGACAGACTACAAAGGAATTACACTGCAATACAAAGATGTAGCACGGAAAATAGCCAAATTCCATATCGTATTGGAAAGCGCCGGCATCAGGCCCGGTGACAAGATTGCCGTTTGCGGACGTAACAGTGCACATTGGGCAGTCGCTTTTCTGGCGACGGTTACCTATGGAGCTGTCATTGTTCCCATTCTGCATGAGTTCAAGGCCGACAATATCCACAACATCGTCAACCATTCCGAAGCCAAGCTGCTGTTTGTCGGCGACCGGGCATGGGAAAACCTCAATGAAGAGGCAATGCCCCTGCTGATGGGTATCGTACTGCTGACGGACTTCACTCCGGTAGTTTGCCGCAACGAGCAGCTGATGGAGGCTTTCGAACATCGCAACGTCCTCTATGGCACACGTTTCCCCAAGAATTTCCGTCCCGAGCATATCAGCTACCGCAAGGAGGAATCACCCGAAGAACTGGCTGTCATAAACTATACTTCGGGCACCACGGGATATTCCAAAGGGGTCATGCTCCCCTATCGCAGCCTTTGGTCCAATGTTGCATATTGCCATGAGATGCTCCCCGTACGTCCGGGCGACCATATTGTATCCATGCTGCCTCTGGGACATGTATTTGGTATGGTGTACGATTTTCTATACGGTTTTTCCGCAGGCGCCCATCTGTATTTCCTTACCCGTATGCCGTCTCCCAAGATTATTGCACAGTCATTCTCCGAAATCAGGCCACGGGTCATTTCGTGTGTACCGCTTATCGTAGAAAAGATTATCAAGAAGGATATCCTGCCCCGGATAGACAATAAAATAGGCAAGCTGCTATTGCGGATGCCCATTGTCAACGATAAAATCAAGGCTGACATGCGCAAAAAGGCAATGGAAGTATTCGGCAGTAATTTCGATGAAATAATCATCGGAGGAGCACCGTTCAATGCCGAAGTGGAACGCTTCCTGAAGCAGATAGGCTTCCCCTATACCATTGCATACGGAATGACGGAATGCGGCCCCATCATTTGTTCCAGCCGCTGGGAAACATTGAAACTGGCCTCTTGTGGCAAGGCAACCACCCGCATGGAAGTAAAGATAGACTCTCCCGACCCTCAGAACGTGGCAGGAGAAATAATCTGTAAAGGTGCCAATCTGATGCTGGGCTATTACAAAAATGCCGAAGCGACTTCCCAAATCATCGATGTAAACGGCTGGCTGCACACCGGCGACCTTGCAACGATGGATACCGAAGGATATGTCACTGTCCGCGGACGCAGCAAAAACATGTTGCTCACAGCCAGTGGTCAGAACATCTACCCCGAGGAGATTGAAAGCAAACTGAACAACATGCCCTATGTGTCCGAATCACTGATCGTATTGCAGAAAGACAAGCTCGTGGCTCTTATCTATCCGGATTTTGACGATGCATTCGCCCATGGTATGGAACAATCGGACATCGAAAAGGTTATGGAGGACAATCGGAATGAATTGAATCTGCAATTACCGGCCTACTGCCAGATAACAAAAGTCAAGATACACTTCGAGGAGTTCGAGAAAACGGCAAAGAAGAGCATTAAAAGATTTATGTATCAGGAAGTAAAAGGGTAAGGGGAATGTGTCAAAACCTTCTTTAACGCTTTATTTTAGGCGCGGATGACGCAGATTTCACGGATTTAGTTTATTGAATCCGCATTATTCCGCGTAATCCGCGCCTAATATTATAACATTATAAAAGTCTTCATGTGCTTTTGACACATTCGCATCCTTTTTGTTAACAAAAATAGAAGCAAAGGAATAAACGGCTAATAAGTGTTATAAAACATACTTTTTTAGTTGGATAATTTGCAGATTTATCAAAAGTCCGTATCTTTGCAATGTGTTTTTCATAGTATTAGATTTAAGGTTAACAAA
>OGYM01002033.1_pt1 | contig 13765 bp, 12 predicted proteins | sample 1576491 | NCBI WGS metagenome assembly OGYM01 (sample SAMEA3541515, study PRJEB24748) | human gut metagenome | biome: human gut; feature: human-associated habitat; material: faeces | place: China | collected 2012 | reverse complement strand
ACCCCATCGACCTTTGCCGCTATCAGGTGGCCAACGGCTATATGGGCCGCGTGGGGCTGATCAATTCGGGCGGCGAGTCGCACGGCGCGTCCGATCTGCAGGAGGCCGTCATGACGGCCGTGGTGAACAAACGCGCCGGCGGCATGGGCCTCATCAGCGGCCGCAAGGCTTTCCAGCGCCCCATGGACGAAGGCATAGCCCTGCTCAACGCCATTCAGGACGTATATCTCGATCCCGAAGTGACGATCGCGTAATAACGGCCCGGCGTATACCGTTCTATATAAGTAAGAAAAAGATAAAATCGTGCATTATGAAAATAACCTTCTTCGGCACGCAGCCCTATGACCGGGAGTCGTTCGACCGGGCCAATGAGCGTTACGGATTCGAATTCAATTACCATCGCAGCCACCTGAACGGCAACAACACTTCGCTGGCGCAGGGGGCCGATGCGGTCTGTATCTTCGTGAACGATACGGCCGATGCCGCCACGATACGCTCTTTGGCGGCGATGGACGTGAAGCTGATCGCCCTGCGCTGCGCGGGATTCAACAACGTGGACCTGAAAGCCGCGGCGGAATACGGCATTCCCGTCGTGCGCGTTCCCGCCTATTCGCCGCATGCCGTGGCGGAATACGCCGTGATGCTGATGCTGACGCTCAACCGCAAGGTCCACCGCGCCTATTGGCGCACGCGCGACGGCAACTTCTCGCTGCACGGCCTGCTGGGATTCGACATGTACGGCAAGACGGCGGGTATCGTCGGCACCGGAAAGATCGCCCGCGAACTGATCCGCATCCTCAAGGGATTCGGCATGGAGGTCCTCGCGTACGACATCTACCCCGACCCGGAATATGCCGTGCGGGCGCAGATAGAATACGTGTCGCTGGACGAACTTTACCGCCGCTCCGACATCATCTCGCTGCACTGCCCGCTGACCGACGAAACCCGCTACATGATCGACGGCGGCGCCATCGGCAGGATGAAACCCGGCGTCATGCTCATCAATACGGGCCGCGGTCAGCTGATCCACACCGAAGCGCTGATCGAAGGGCTGAAAGAGAAGAAGATCGGCGCGGCCGGACTGGACGTGTACGAAGAGGAGGCCGCCTATTTCTACGAGGATACGTCGGACCGGATCATGGACGACGACGTGCTGGCGCGCCTGCTCTCGTTCAACAATGTCGTCATGACCTCCCATCAGGGGTTCTTTACACGTGAAGCGCTGGATAATATAGCGCACACCACTTTACAGAATATCAACGATTTCGCCGAGCACCGGGAGTTGCGGAACGAGGTGCGCGCCGAACCGGAAAAAACGATGAACTGAACGATGAAAAAAGTTGTTTTGCTCCGCCACGGCGAGAGCACATGGAACCGGGAAAACCGGTTCACGGGATGGACGGACGTCGATTTGAGCGAAAAAGGCGTCGCCGAGGCCGAAAAGGCCGGCCGGCTGCTGCACGAGGAGGGCTTTCTGTTCGGGCATGCCTATACCTCCTACCTGAAACGGGCCGTGAAGACGCTCGGCGTTGTACTTGACAAGCTGGATCAGGACTGGGTGCCGGTTTCGAAGAGCTGGCGGCTCAACGAGAAGCATTACGGCTCTTTGCAGGGGCTTAACAAAAAGGAGACGGCCGAGAAATACGGCGACGAGCAGGTGCACATCTGGCGCCGCAGTTATGATGTGGCTCCGGCGCCGCTCGGCGAAGAGGACCCGCGCAACCCGCGCTTCGATCCCCGCTACCGCGATGTGCCCGAAGCGGAGCTGCCCCGTACCGAGTCGCTGCTCGACACCGTGAACCGGACCATGCCTTACTGGAAATGCGAGATACTGCCGGCGCTCGCCCGCCACGACTCCCTGCTGGTCGTGGCCCACGGCAACAGCCTGCGCGGCATCATCAAACACCTGAAAGGCATCTCCGACGAAGCGATTTCGGAGTTCAATCTCCCGACCGCCGTGCCTTATGTCTTCGAATTCGACGACGGGCTGAATTACGTCAGGGATTATTTCCTCGGCGACCCCGAAGAGATCGCCGCGCTGATGGCCGCCGTCGCCGATCAGGGTCGGAAATAGCACGGCGCGAATTCCGGCGCGGGAAGGTAGAATTCCCGGCCGTGCCGGATTCCCGGCCTTCATGTTTTAGCCCCCGCTCATTGCGAGCGGGGGCTTTTCGTCGGCGCGGGTGATGCGATCCTCTGGGGTGGCTCCGGTTGCCGCCGTCTGAATGCGATAATGCTTCGTTGCGGCGTCAGTTCATCGTCCGGTATTCGTTGGGCGACATCCCGACGCACTTCTTGAACAACCGGGTGAAGTGCTGGGGATAGCGGAAACCGAGCTCGTAGGCGATTTCGCTGATCGACTTCGTCGCGTCGAATATCCGCTCCTTGGCGATGTCGATCACCTTCAGCTGAATGTACTCCTGCGCCGATTTGCCGGTCTCCTTCTTTATCAGGTCGCCGAAATAGTTGGCCGACAGGTGCAGCTGTTCCGCGCACCAGCGTACCGAAGGCACCCCGTCGCGCTGGGGCGTGTCGCCTTTGAAATAGTCGTTCAGCAGCCGTTCGAACCGGGACAGCGCGTCTTTGTTGACTTCGCTGCGCGTGATGAACTGCCGTTCGTAGAAGCGTATGCTGTAGTTGAGCAGCAGTTCGATGTTCGAGACGATCAGCCGTCTGCTGTGCTTGTCGATGGCATGGTTCAATTCGCCCGTTATGTTCTGCAGGCATTCGAGCACCACGAGCCGCTCCTGCTCCGAGAGATGCAGGGCCTCGTTGGCTTCGTACGAAAAGAAGGTGTATTCGTCCATGCTGCGTCCGAGCGACGTGCCCCGGATCAGGTCGGGGTGGAACAGCAGCGCCCAGCCTTTGGGCTGAAACACCTCGCCGTTGTCCTCGATGCCGACCACCTGCCCCGGAGCGATGAATACGAGCGTCCCCTCCTGATAGTCGTAATAGTGGCGTCCGTAGCGCATGTCGCCGCATTTGACGTCTTTCAGGAAGACGCAGTAGAATCCGTACATGCGCCGGGCGTGCCGGGCCTTCGGGCATTTCGAAAAGTCGATGACGCTGACCAGCGGATGGAGCGTCTCCTGCCCCATCATTTCGTTGTACTGGTAGACGTGCTCCATTTTTACGATCTCGTCCATATGCTTCGATTATTGTTGTCTGTCACAAAGTTAATGCTTTTTTCCATGCCCGCCGCACCTTCGCGGCCGAATCGGTAATAATGGTATGACGAACCGTAATTCGGGTAATGACACGCCGCCGGAATCGCCCTACTTTTGCAGTGTGAAACGGACCCGAACCCGATGAACCGGGAAAACGGAAGGTGGTCTCGGCTTCGGAAAACGGGTTTGAAATCAATAAAAGGAGAAAAAAATGGAGCATAGAATTTTAAACAACGGCGTCGAAATGCCGGTTCTGGGTTTCGGTGTCTATCAGGTCGAAGAAACGGTCTGCGAACAGTGTGTATGCGATGCGATTGCGGCGGGTTACCGTTCGATCGACACCGCTTCGGCCTATCTCAACGAGCGGGCCGTGGGCCGGGCGATCCGGCGGAGCGGCGTACCCCGCGAGGAACTTTTCATCACGACGAAACTCTGGGTGCAGGATGCCGGGTACGAGAGCACGAAGCGGGCTTTCGCCAAGTCGCTCGAACGCCTGCAGCTCGATTATCTCGACCTCTACCTGATCCATCAGCCGTTCGGCGACGTCTACGGTTCGTGGCGGGCGATGGAGGAGCTTTACCGCGAAGGGGCCGTCCGGGCCATCGGGGTGAGCAATTTCCAGCCGGACCGGCTGGTGGACCTGATCCTTCATAACGAGGTGGTCCCCGCCGTCAATCAGGTCGAGACGCATCCTTTCTGCCAGCAGACCGAAGCGGCCGCGGTGATGGCCTCCGAGGGCGTGCAGATCGAATCGTGGGCGCCGTTCGCCGAGGGGCGCAACAATCTGTTCGGCAACGGGACGCTGGTGTCGCTGGCCGCGAAATACCGGAAATCGGTCGCTCAGGTCGTCCTGCGCTGGCTGATCCAGCGCGGCGTGGTCGTGATCCCGAAGTCGGTGCGTCCGGAGCGCATGGCCGAAAATATCGACGTCTTCGATTTTCACCTCGCGCCGGAAGACATGGACCTGATCGCAACGCTCGACACCCGACGGAGCTGTTTTCTGTCACACCGCGATCCTGAGACCGTGAAGTGGCTGGGGACGATGAAATACGAGATGGATTGATCGGCAACTGAGGATATGATGAAAACGCGAAACGATGAAGCAACTTCTTTTTATAATTGCGGCCGCACTGCTTGCGGCCGGAACGTGTAACCGGATAAATGCTTGGAATATGGAAAAACCGAAGAAAATCAGCGTGTTCCCCGTCGGGGACAAACTGCTCGAAACATTCTCGAAATATTTTGTCGGTCAGGCTTATCTGGCCCGGCTGACGCGGAACGGGGCGCTCAACTGCCCGATTTCGAACGTCACGTTCGAACCCGGATGCCGCAACAACTGGCATAGCCATACGGGCGGCCAGATTCTCGTCGCCGTGGGCGGCCGGGGATATTATCAGGCCGAGGGCGAGCCGGCCCGCGAGCTGCTGCCGGGCGACGTGGTCGAAATCGCTCCCGATGCGGTGCACTGGCACGGCGCGGCTCCTGACAGCTGGTTCTCGCATCTGGCGATCGAAACCAATCCGCAGACCAACCGCAATACGTGGCTCGGACCTGTGGACGACGCGCACTATTCCGCCGCGACTGCCTCCACACCCGCCTCTGCGACCGCTCCCGCCGCCGGGATTGCTGCGACTGCCGAATCTTCGGCTGCGGCCGTTTCCGCGGCAATGTCCATGTCCGCAACAGCGCCCCTGTCCTCGGCCAAGAGCGCGGCTCCGCGCCTGCGCGCCGCGGCCGTCGAGACCCGTGCGCAGCTGTTTTCCGGGTGCGAATCGGAACTTGCGGCGACCGATCCCGAATTAATCGAAATTTTTGATAACTTTGCGTTCGCTGAAGTACTCGGCTACGGTGATCTCGACGTTAAGACGCGGATGATGTGCATCCTCGCGTCGTGCATTGCCGGAGCCGCGCAGACCGAGTTTCGGACGATGCTCGAAGGCGCGCTGAACGTGGGTGTGACGCCCGTCGAAGCGAAAGAGGTGGTCTATCAGGCGGTTCCCTACGTCGGCATGGCGCGGACGGTCGATTTCGTGCATATCGTCAACGGGGTGCTGACGGCGCGGGGCGTTGCGCTTCCGCTCGAAGGCCAGTCGGCGACTTCACCCGAAACCCGCTTCGAAAAGGGACTGGCGGTGCAGAAGGCTATTTTCGGGGAGCGGATCGACGCGATGCGCGCCGCCGCGCCGGAGAACCAGAAGCATATGCAGGACTACTTGTCAGCCAACTGTTTCGGCGATTACGTCTCCCGCGGCGGGCTGGATGCGAAGGTGCGCGAACTGCTGACTTTCTCGATGCTGCTCACGCTGGGCGGCTGCGAGTCCCAGTTGCGGAGCCATATTCAGGGCAACCTGAATGTCGGCAACGACAAACGGACGATGTTGGCTGTGGTGACCCAGCTGCTGCCCTATGCAGGTTATCCGCGTACGCTGAATACGATCGCCTGCCTGAACGAAGCGATACCCGAAAACGAATAAAAAAGAAGAAAACGATATGGCGAAGAAAGTATTGATCCTCTCCTCCAGCCCGCGGCGCGGGGGTAACTCGGATCTGTTGTGCGACCGTTTCATGGCCGGGGCGCAGCAGGCCGGACACGACGTGGAGAAGATTTTCCTCCGGGATAAGAAGATAAATTACTGCACGGGCTGCGGCGTATGCTACGGCGGGGCGAAGCCCTGTCCGCAGCGGGACGATGCGGCCGGAGTGATCGGCAAAATGATCGATGCGGACGTGATCGTGATGGCTACGCCGGTTTACTTCTATACGCTTTGCGCGCAGATGAAGACCCTGATCGACCGCACCTGCGCCCGCTATACGGAGATGGGCGGCAAGGAGTTTTACTTCATCCTGACGGCCGCCGAAGAGAGCGTTGAAATGATGGAGCGTACCGTGGAGTGTTTCCGCGGATTTCTCGACTGTCTCGACGACCCCGAAGAGCGGGGTGTCGTTTACGGCGTCGGAGCTTGGCAGGCGGGTGAAATCGAAGGAATGCCTGCGATGGACGAAGCCTATGAGCTGGGCCGCCGGGTGTAAACCTAAAATAGAGAACAAAATGAAACGGATTGTTTTGATAGCGATTATGACGATGTTCTTACCCGATATGAATACACAGGCGCAGACCGCATCCGGCACGAAGGTGCTGGTGGCCTATTTCTCCCACAGCGGCAATACGCGCGCCATGGCGCGGCAGATCGCCGAAGCGACGGGCGGCGATCTTTTCGAGATCGTTCCGGCCGCGGCCTACCCCGCCGAATACGGAGCCGTCGTGGATCAGGCCAAGAAAGAGATCGGCGGCGGCATCCGCCCTGCGCTGAAAGGCAGGCTGCCCGACGTCGGGGCGTACGACGTGATTTTCGTCGGTTCGCCCTGCTGGTGGTCCACGGTCGCGCCGCCGGTGGCGACGTTCCTCGCGGACTGCGACTGGGCGGGCAAGACCGTCGTGCCGTTTATGACCCACGAAGGCAGCCGCATGGGCCGCAGCGAAGAGGATATTCGGAAACTTTGTGCGGGCGCTACCCTGCTCGGCGGGCTTCCCCTACGCGGCGGGGCCGTGAAAGACTCGCGGGACGCCGTGCGGAAGTGGGTTCAGGGATTGAATCTGACAAAATAAACTATAACAGATGTTGCGAAAAATCAGAATCGCGGCCGCGGCCGTTTTCTTTACGATGATTACGCTGCTCTTCCTCGATTTCACGGGGACGCTGCATGCGTGGTTCGGCTGGATGGCCAGAGTGCAGTTGCTGCCCGCTGTTTTGGCGGTCAATGTCGCCGTCGTTGCGGCGCTCTTGGTGCTGACGCTGTTGTTCGGACGGGTCTACTGTTCGGTGATATGCCCGCTGGGCGTCTTTCAGGACGTCGCTTCGTGGGCGGGCGGCAGACGACGTAAAAACCGTTTCACCTATTCCCGTGCCTTGCCGTGGCTGCGTTACGGCATGCTGGCGCTGTTCGTTGCGGCGATGGTTGCCCATATCAAGCCCGTCGCCGAACTGCTGGCGCCTTACAGCGCTTACGGGCGTATCGCGTCGAACCTCTTTGCGCCGCTCTACCGGTGGGGCAATAACCTGCTGGCCTATGCGGCAGAGCGGATCGACAGCTATGCGTTCTATACGGTGGACGTTTGGGTGAAGAGCGGCGTGACGTTCGCGGTGGCCGCCGCGACGTTCGCGGTTCTGTCCGTGCTGGCGTGGCGCAACGGCCGCACCTACTGCAATACGGTTTGTCCGGTCGGCACGCTACTGGGCTTCGTGTCGCGTTTTGCGGTCTTTAAGCCCCGCATCGACACCTCGAAGTGCAACGGCTGCGGGCTTTGCGCGCGCAACTGCAAGGCCTCGTGCATCGACGCCAAGTCGCACGAAATCGACTACAGCCGTTGTGTGGCCTGCATGGACTGTATCGGCAAATGCCGTCAGCACGCCATCGCCTTTTCGCGCAAACCGGCCGCAAAACCCGCTTCGGAGACCTCCGCGTCCGCAGCGGCGGAGGCTCCGGCAAAGACGGACCGCGTCGTTGCAGCGGAATCTTCGTCAAAGGCGGACCGTGACGTCGCCGAGGAATCTTCGTCAAAGGCGGAGCGTGTCGTCGCCGCGGACAGGCCCGCCGACCCTTCGCGCCGCAAATTCCTCACGATTGCCGGCGTTTTGGCCTACACGGCTACCGTGAAGGCGCAGGAGAAGAAGGTGGACGGCGGACTGGCGCTGATCGAGGATAAGAAAGTCCCGGACCGCGCCGTGCCGATCACGCCGCCGGGATCGCTGGCGGCCCGCAACTTGACGGCGCACTGTACCGGGTGTCAGCTGTGCGTGGCGGCGTGCCCCAATCAGGTGCTGCGCCCCTCCGGCAAGCTGATGACCCTGATGCAGCCCGAAATGTCGTACGAGCGCGGCTACTGCCGGCCCGAATGTACGAAGTGTTCCGAAGTGTGTCCCACGGGGGCTATCCGTCCGATCACGGCGGCCGAGAAGTCGGCGACGCAGATCGGCCATGCCGTGTGGATCGCCGACAACTGCGTCGTCAATACCGACGGCGTGGACTGCGGCAACTGCGCACGCCACTGTCCCACGGGAGCCATTCACATGGTGCATAAGGATCCGGATAACCCTGATTCGCCGCTTATCCCCGCCGTGAACGAGGAGCGCTGCATCGGCTGCGGAGCATGCGAGAATCTTTGTCCGAGCCGCCCGTTCAGCGCGATTTACGTCGAAGGGCATCTGCGTCACAGAACCGTTTAACAGTCAGGAGTATGAAAGAGAAGAAAAAGATAGACCGCCGGGAATTCCTGAAGGTGCTCGGCGTCGGAGCCGCCGCCACGACCGCCGCGTTGTACGGCTGCAAACCCAAAGGCGGTGCGGCGGGCGACACCGCCGCCGTGGGAGAAGTCCCGACCGACCGGATGACCTGCCGCACGACGCCCACCACGGGCGACCGCGTGTCGCTACTGGGCTACGGCTGCATGCGCTGGCCGACGCGTGCGAAGAGCGACGGTTCGGGCGATGAGATCGACCAGCAGGCCGTCAACGAACTGGTCGATTACGCCATTGCGCACGGCGTCAACTACTTCGATACCTCGCCGGCCTATGTGCGCGGCTGGTCGGAGACCGCGACGGGAATCGCCCTCAAACGGCATCCGCGCGAAAAATTCTTCGTAGCCACGAAACTTTCCAATTTCGACCCTTCGACCCATAGCCGCGCGGCCTCGATGGAGATGTACCGCAACTCTTTCCGGGCCTTGCAGGTGGATTATATCGACTATTACCTGCTGCACGGAATCGGCATGGGCGGCATGGAGTCGCTCCGCAGCCGTTACCTCGACAACGGGATGCTCGATTTCCTGCTCGCCGAGCGCGAAGCGGGACGCATCCGCAATCTGGGATTCTCCTATCACGGCGACGTCGAGGTGTACGACTACCTGCTTTCGCGTCATGAGGAGATAAAGTGGGATTTCGTGCAGATTCAGCTCAACTATATGGACTGGAAACATGCCAAGGAGCTTAATACGCGCAATACCGACGCCGAGTATCTCTACGGCGAACTGGAGAAGCGCGGCATTCCGGCCGTCATCATGGAGCCGCTGCTGGGCGGCCGCCTTTCGAACGTTCCCGACCATATCGTCGCCCATCTCAAACAGCGGCGGCCCTCGTCGAGCGTGGCTTCGTGGGCGTTCCGTTTCGCGGGGTCGTTCCCCGGCGTGCTGACCGTGCTGAGCGGCATGAGCTACATGGAACACCTGCAGGACAACCTGCGCACCTATTCGCCGCTCGACGAACTGACCGACGCCGACCGGGAATTTCTGGAGGAGACGGCGCAGCTGATGCTGCGCTACCCCACGATTCCCTGCAACGACTGCAAATACTGCATGCCGTGTCCTTACGGACTCGATATTCCGGCCATTCTGCTGCATTACAACAAATGCGTCAACGAAGGCAACGTGGCCGCTTCGTCGCAGGACGAAAATTACCGGAAGGCCCGGCGGGCGTTTCTGGTGGGCTACGACCGCAGCGTGCCCCGTCTCCGACAGGCGAGCCGCTGTATCGGCTGCAACCAATGCGTGCCGCACTGTCCCCAGAACATCAAGATTCCGCACGAACTGCACCGCATCGACCGCTATGTCGAGCATTTGAAACAGGAAAATCTGTAATGCGAAGCCGCCGCAGACCGATTCTGCGGCGGCTTCGTATTTGGCGGCATCGGCGCATTGGAATCCGCTGCGCATTGGTGCCTGCTTTGCGTCCGTTTCTCGTTCTGTTCGCATCTATCTGCTTCTCTCCGCTTCTGCCTGCAGCGAGCTGCATCCGTTTGTTCCTGCCTGCTCCTGCCTGTTCTTGCCTGCAGCGGGCCGCATCCGTCTCCGCTCCTGCCTGCATTGGGTCGCATCCGTTTGTTCTTGTCTGCTTCTGTCTGCATCGGGCCGCAGCCGTCTGCTCCCACTCACTCAGCCCGTCCCGATACCTTCCCGGAGCCAGTCCGCCGTATCTACACCGGCAGCAGGATCGAGAACCGGCTGCCCTTGCCGATCTCGCTTTCGACCGAAATCGTGCCGCCGTGCGCTTCGACGAACTCCTTCGAAATGGCCAGTCCCAGCCCGCTGCCCTGCACTTTCGTGCCCGGTACTCGGAAATAACGTTCGAAAATGCTCTTATGGTAGCGCGGGTCGATGCCCCGGCCGAAGTCCTGCACGTAGATTTCGACCGCTTTGTCGTGCTGTACGGCCCCGATGACGATGCGCGACTTTTCGGGCGAATGGTGGATGGCGTTCGACAGCAGATTCGTGATAACCCATGCGATCTTCTCGTTGTCGACGAACAGTTTCGAGATCTTTTCGGGATAGTCTATCTCCACGAAACAGCAGAACCGGTCGGCTAATACCTGCGTTGCCTTTACTGCATAGTCTATCAACTCGATAGGTTTTGTTATCTTAGGCATCAGTTTAAGTTTCCCGGTCTCGATCTGCGTCATGTTCAGCAGTTCGCCCGTGATCGAAAGCAGGCGGTCGCTGCTCTCCCTGATACTGCCCACCAGCTGTTGCTGTTCGCCGTTGAGCTTTCCCAGCCGGTCGTCGCCCAGCAGTTGCAGGCTCATCAGGATCGACGAAATCGGGGTCTTCATCTCGTGCGAAACGGTCGATATGAAGTTGGTCTTGGCGGAGTCCAGCTCCTTGAATTTGGTGATGTTGTTGAGGATGATCAGATTGCCGACGAACTGCTGTTCGCGTCCGCCCACGGGCGTGATGTAGAGCGGTGTGTTGTCCATCTGGAAATAGCTCTCCTTGTTGTCGGCGTATATCTTCAGCGGCTCCTTCTCGGCGTCTTTCCTTTCGTCGCAGAGTTCGCGCAGCAGGCGGCGCAGCAGGTCGTTGGACAGGGCTACCTCGGTCGCGTTCCGCCCGATGACGTTTTCCGGAAGGTTCAGCACCGAAAGCGCTTCGCGGTTCATGAAAAGAATGGTCTTTTCGGGATCGAGTCCGATGATCGGCTCGTGGAGCGTGTTTACGATCGCTTCGATGCGTTTTTTCGCCGTCATCAGGTCGTCGAGCGAACTGCGGCGGTACTCGTCGAGTCTGGCGGCCATGTCGTTGAACGACTCGGCGACGGATTCGAATTCGCGGTTGCCCGTAAAGTCGAGCCGCTGCCGGTAGTTGTGGTTGGCGATCTCCTTGATACCCCGCTTCAGGGTGTCGATCGGCCGGAGCACCGTCTGCGGAAACCAGATCAGGATGGCCCCTGCGCTCAGAACGCACAGTGCGGCCACGACGATCAGCCACCACATCACGTAGTCGGCGCGCTGCTCCACCCCGGAGCTTTTGCTCCGGATGGCGGCCATGTTCAGCTCCATGATCCGGAAGAGATCCTCGCGTACGGTCTGTATTTCGGCTTCGGTGACGGGGTCGCTCAGCGACGCGATATGCCGTTCGAGCGCCGTGGTCATCTCCTTTTCGCTGATCTCGGTGATGTTCTGCTGCTGCAGGGCGAGACTCTGCCGCAGGACGTGCCGCGACACCGAATCGTGCCCGATGTCGTTCAGCGACCGCAGCATGTCCCCGGCGTACTGCAGCGAATTGTAGTTGTCGGCCAATATGGTACCCGTGGCGTGCGAAAGCTGCCGGACGTAACTGACCGACTGGATTCCGAGCAGCAGGATCATGGCGAACAGCGCGCCGATTCCCAAGGTGAGCCTTCTTTGTATTTTCATGGTTTACGACATAATGTAAAGATCGATGTTCATGCGCGACAGCCTGCCGATCAGGCGGCGCAGCGCAACGATGCTTTTCAGCAGCGAAAATAGCGAAAATTCGGGCCGTCCGGTGCAGACGATACTGATTTTTTGCTCCCGGCACAGCTCCACGATGGTTTCGACCGGCCGGTTGGAGTGTATCTGGCGTATTTCGCCGCCCAGTTCGGTGGCGAGGTTCAGGTTGTTGATCAGGTAACGCTGGTTGGCCAGCGGAATGCGGTCGGCGGCTTCCCGGTCGCTTTGCACGTAAAGCACGACGAACGACGTGTTGAGGTGGGTCGCCATGCGGGCCGTCTTGCGGATCACGCGGCGCGAACGTTTCTCCGAGGAGTCGATGACGGCCAGCAGTTTGTCGTGACGGAACTTGTCGCCCGCGGCGATCTCGTTCTCGACTTTTTTCTCCACGCGCAGGGCCACCTCCTTGAGCGCCAGTTCGCGCAGCTGCAGGATGTTGTCCTGCGTGAAGAAGTTGTTGAGCGCCGCCGCGACCTTGTCGGGGCGGTAGATTTTCCCCGCTTTCAGCCGCTCTATCAGCTCGTCGGCCGTGAGGTCGATGTTCACCACCTCGTCGGCCGTGGCCAGCACGCTGTCCGGCACGCGCTCGCGGACCTCGATCCCGGTGATCTCCTGCACGGATTCGTTCAGGCCTTCGATATGCTGGATGTTGACCGCCGTGATGACGCTGATTCCGGCGTCGAGCAGCTGCATCACGTCCTGCCACCGTTTGGGATTGCCGCTGCCTTCGATGTTGGTGTGGGCCAGTTCGTCCACGACCACGATTTCGGGATGGAGGTTCAGGATGGCCTGCGTGTCCATCTCTTCCAGCTCCTTGCCCTTGTAGAAGAGCCTGCGGCGGGGCACGAACGGAAGCCCTTCGGCGAGGGCTTCCGTTTCGGCGCGGCCGTGCGTTTCGATGTAACCGATGCAGACGTCCACGCCTGCGTCGAGCAGCTGATGCGCCTCCTGCAGCATGCGGTAGGTCTTGCCTACCCCGGCGCTCATGCCGATGTATACCTTGAACTTTCCCCGGTGCGAGCGGCGGATCAGCTCCAGAAACCGTTGAACGCTGCCTTCCTTGTCCATACTACATCCTCAATGATATGCCGCCCGTGAAATTGACGTCCTCCGCCGCCGGGTTCCAGTTCAGGGAGGTGAAGATTCCCAACTGCATGGACTTCAATATCTCCCAGCTCTTCGCTGCGCTGACGAAAACGTTCTGTACGTAGAAGTCGCGGTTCCGCCGCGGCGGTAGTAGAATTTATTGGCAAGCAGAACTTTCATAAAAGCGATCGGAGGTAAGACAGCGAGTTTTCAATTTGGATTTTATATCGGTTGCAACTATTTCCGTATAGGCTCTTGCGCCGTTGTCGTTCAGGTGCGATGAATCGACAAAATACGTTTTGTTGTTTGCAAAGCGTTTGTCGCTTAGGTAATTGTAGTAGGGAATGCTGTATTTTGCACATATGCCTTCCACGATGTCAGGCCAGTCGGCATTGCTCCCGTATTCGGGCGATATGAATACAAACAGGGCGGAATGTCTTTTTACTTCACAAATGAATTGCTCAAAATAACGGATTTTGACAGGATCTGTTTCGTTTTTCTTTGCGGTGGATTTTGACGGCTCGTAAGTCATCGTATCGTATAAAGGCATGTAGCCGTTATCGGAAGATACGGCTCGATCCGATAAATTATCCATTAGAATGCTCAAGAATTTCGAATTGAACCGGTAGGAATTCGACATCATTTTCCAACGTTCGGACGGATTTATGTCCCAGAATAATGAATCGACTCCCGGATATTGATAATACGGCCGCAAGGGAGCCAAGTATTTGCAATTGTCGTTTGTAAACAGATCGAATGTAGGCTGGATGTCC
>OGYM01002031.1_pt1 | contig 13768 bp, 10 predicted proteins | sample 1576491 | NCBI WGS metagenome assembly OGYM01 (sample SAMEA3541515, study PRJEB24748) | human gut metagenome | biome: human gut; feature: human-associated habitat; material: faeces | place: China | collected 2012 | reverse complement strand
AGTAACATCTTGAGTAACATTTGAATCATAAAAGGTCAGGTTCTTGTAGAATAGACATCGGCAGCGTCAGGAGGATCGCTGTCGCGTCCCGATCCTCCGGCGTCCCGCCGTAGGCTGCCATCAGGAGCAGCACGCCGGAGAGCAGGATGAGGATCGCTCCGCTGATGCGTTCTTTTCTCATATTTGCTGTCCCTCCTCAAAGCATCATCATGGACGATGCCTGTGCTATGGTCTTCACCGTCACCGTTTCCTCGCCCGTCTCCTTGAGGATGCGTCGGACGTTAGAGAGCGTGCGGTCGAGCAGTCGGAAGCACCCGGTCTGCATATTGCACGCCCGCGCTTTCAACTCCACCAGCGCCTCCGGCTCGATCTGGAAGTCCGTGAGATAGCCCTCCACCTCCGAGGGGGAGAGGCCCCGCAGCGAGGCGTAGAAGTCCACCCGGTTCGCCATACGCACGAGATAGGTCTTGATCTGTGCCTCCAGTTTCGGCTCGCCCGCGATCACAAGACCCACGTCGCTCTGATCGAACACCGCCCGCAGGATCTCCATTTTCTTCTGTGTGTACTTGCTCACCAGCTTGTCCGCCTCGTCGATGATCAGCAGGTATCCCTTGTTCGTGTTGAAGAACTCCCGGATGCCGTTCACCCTGCGCCAGATCGTGCCGTAGCCGTTTGGGAGCCCGATGCTCCGTTCAATCGCCTCCACAAGGTCGCGGCTGCTCATGGTGTCGTCGCACTCGATGTAGGCCACGCGGGAGAGCTTCGCGTACTGCCGCAGGGCGTAGGTCTTGCCGTAGCCACTGCGGGCGACTACGATGCCGAGGCCAATGTACTCTTGACAGCTCTGGCATACACCGAGCACGGCCTTCGCGTCCCGGCTCTCAAAGAATACGGGCGTCTGCCACGTCTTGCCCTCCGACTCCGCCAACGGCGTCGTCAGGTCGACCGCCTCGCCCGTCTGCCGGGTGAGGAAGTCCGTCAGCTTGCTCTCAAGGTCGTTCGGGTTGCTGTCATATTTGCCCGTGAGATACCGGGAGACGGTGGTGCGGCTGTAGCCGATGTCCTTGGCGACCGCCGCGATGCTTGAGTGCTGCGTCTGGATGTAGTTGTTCACGCGCTGCGCGAGGGGGCTGATGTTGGTGTAGATTGTGGTGCGCTCTGCTGCTGTAACTTCCATAATGTACCTCCGTTATTATTCGTTCATCGCTCTCAAAAGGGAGAGCGCCTTGTCGCCTTTGGCGTTGAGGAAGGTGTCGTCCGTGACCTTCTTCCGGCTCGCCTTGCTTGCCTGTTCCGATCGGAACATTCTGTCCTTGGGCAGGGAGACCAGCTTCTGGCTCGGCGTGGCCTTGATGGTCAGGTCGATCATGCCCACTGCATCCGAGGGTCTTGCGCCGTCCTCGAGCCGCAGCTCGTAGGGGCGGACTCGCTCCTCCAGATACTCCCTGACCTCTCGCTCGTTTCGTTTCTGATCTCGCAGATGCTTCTCCAGCGCCGCCTGAGAACAATGCGGGCCGAAGGCGAGCAGCTCGGCGGACACCGCCTCACAGATCTTCTTGCCGTCCATGTCGTACACATAGAGCTTGGTGACATCGTCGATGTCCCACTTGATGTTGACTTTCTGATTGACGTAGTAGGCGAGCTCCGTGTCCGTGTAGAGTGTGCCGAACTTGTTGATGCCTTGGTTTGTGACGCGGGCGGTCGCCGCCTTCATCAGCAGCATCGCCGCGTACTCTCGGGGTGGAGCTGCCTTTTCATAGCGTGGGCCGTTCTCGAACATCTCGATCGGCGTAACCCATTTCTCGCCCGCGTCGCTCAGGCCGCGATGCTTGCGGGTGTGATACTTGGTGTTCTTCCACTCCGTCCAGACTTCGAAGAACTCCTCCATCGTCAGCAGCTCCCCGCGCTCCAGCATCTGGTCGATGTCCTTCTGCCGCTTGGCGTAGGTCTTGGAGCCTGTCAGCGTGCCCGTGTAGCTCTCAAACCACTTGGAGAATTTCGAGCAGACCGTGGAGAAGAAGCGTTCGATCGGTTTGTCCCAAGGCTGATACGGCAGCGAGCGTCCGACCTCTTGGATGCCAATGCTCTGGTAGAAGCCGACTGTTTCCGAGTCGAATGCGAAGTCAAGGTCGATTTTGCGGTGCTTGCGGTTCTGCCCGGTCATGGCCTTGGCAGTATACTCTTTGCCTTCGATCTTCACGTGCTTCTCGTCTGCATCGTCCGCGCCGAACAGCGCGCGAAGCGTCTCCGTCCGGCCTGCGCCGACAAGACCCGCAATGCCGAGGATCTCGCCCTTTCTGACGTCCAGGTGCTTCACGTCAAGCTTTGTGCCCTGGCGGATGTTGTCTGCTTCAAAGACGACCTCGCCGATCGTTCTTTTATATGTAGGATAGATGTTGGATAATTCTCTGCCGACCATCAGGCTGATGATCTCGTTATCGTTCGTATCCTTGTAGTCCATGGTTTTTACGCGCGTGCCGTCCCGCATGACCGTAATTCGGTCGGCAATCACAGGGAGCTCCTCGAGCCTGTGGGAAATATAGATGATTCCCACGCCCTTTTTCTTCAGCGCAAAAATAATTTTGAACAGCCGTTCAATTTCGTTTTCGGTCAGGGACGAGGTCGGCTCGTCAAACACGACGATCCTGCATCCCTTGGAGGTGACCTTTGTGATCTCCACCATCTGCTGATCTGCAATCGACAGATCCTTCATCGGCGTATCGGACGGAATCCGCAGTCCTACCGCTTCTTCCATCAGCCGGGCTGCTTCCTCGTGGGCAAAGCGGTCGTCGATGATGCCGCGCTTATTTTTGATGCAGCCAAGAAAAATATTATTCGCGAGCCCTGTTTTTTCGCCAACTTAACGGTCGTGGCGATCGTCTGCGCGGAGGTTGTCGCATGAGGAATGACCTCCACCAACGGCATTTTTTCTACCGGGCTAAAGAAGTGCAAACCAATCACCTGCTCAGGCCTGGCCGCGTTAGCCGCGATGTCGCCGATGGGTAAAGATGAGGTGTTGGAGGCAAAAATGGTGTGAGGAGCGCAGTTTTGCTCGACTTCCGCCACCATCTGCTGTTTTAACGCCAGATCTTCAAACACCGCTTCAATAACCAGATCCCGATGCGAGAAGCCGCGGTAATCCGTTGAGCCGGAGATTAGCGCCAGCTGTTTGTCGCGTTCGCCCGCTTTGATATGACGGCGGCGAACTTTGGTTTCAAGCTGATCCCAGCTGTACTTCAGCGCGTGGTTGATGCCTTTGGCATTAATATCTTTGATGCGAACCGGCAAGCCGCCTTTACAGGCCGTCACGTAAGCAATACCGCCGCCCATCAGACCTCCGCCCAGCACACCTACGCTGGCTAACGGGCCAGGCTGCGCGTCGCTCCCCGGATCTTTTTTCACTTCGGTGCTGGCAAAAAAGATATTCCGCAACGCCTGCGACTGCGGCGTCATCACCAGTTCGCCAAACGCCCGCGCTTCCGCGTCGTATCCGCTACTGCTTCCCTGCGCCAGCCCGGTTTCAATCACCTCAAGGATTCGCTCTGTCGCCGGGTAATTACCCTGCGTTTTCTGCCCGGTTTTTTTACTGACCATGCGAAACAGCAGCGTGCGCCCAAGCGGCCCGGCCAGAATACGTTCACGCACCGGCAAATTCCGCTGAGCGGAACGCCCTTTAATCGCCAGTTCCACGGCGGCCTCAAGCAAAATGGCGTGCGGCACGACTTCATCCACCAGACCAACCCTGAGCGCTTGTTTTGGCCGTAATTGCTTACCGGTGAGGATCATGTCCAGCGCCGTACTCACCCCAACCAGGCGCGGTAATCGCTGCGTACCGCCAGACCCTGGCAGCAGCCCCAGTTGCACTTCCGGCAGGCCCAGCACGGTTTTCGCATCATCAGTACAAATGCGCCGATGGCAAGCCAGCGCCATCTCTAACCCGCCGCCAAGACACGCGCCGTGAATGGCGGCGACAACCGGAACAGACAACGCCTGAATTTCAGCCATTATCTGCTGGCCCTGACGCGCCAGCGTTTCAGCTTCCTGCGCGCTTTTGCAGTTGCCGATCATGTTGATATCCGCCCCCGCGATAAAGTTATCCGGCTTCGCAGAAATAAAAACCACACCGCGCAGCACCTTGTTTTCCCGAATCTGTTTCAGGATGGCGCGAACCTGCGTCGCGAACTCCGCCTTCAGGGTATTCATTTTCTCACCGGGGACATCAATAGAGACGACCGCGACGTTATCCAGACGCACGTTAAGCGTGAAAGCCGATGTCATGTCCATTATTCCGCCTCCAGAACCATTGCCGCCCCTAAACCCCCCGCAGCACACGCGGTCACCAGGCCAAAACCGCCTCCCCGACGGCGTAGCTCATGCAGGGTTTGCGTGATCATCCGCGCCCCCGTTGCGGCAAACGGATGTCCATAGGCAATCGACCCGCCGAGGACGTTAAACTTACTGTCATCCACTTCTCCGGTCGCATGCGCCCTGCCCAGCACGTCGCGGGCAAAACGCTCACTGCCAAGCAGTTGAATGTTAGCCAGCGTCTGAGCGGCAAAGGCTTCATGCATATCAATTAACGAGAGATCGGCCAGCGTTAATCCGGCCCGCTCCAGCGCCAGCGGCGTCGACCAGGCCGGGCCCAGCAGCATGTCCTGCCAGACGTCAATTGCGGTAAACGCATAGCTACGCAGATAGCCCAACGGCGCCAGGCCAAGTTCTTTAGCGCGAGACTCCGTCATCAGGATGACGGCTGCCGCGCCATCCGTCAGCGGTGTACTGTTCGCCGCCGTGACCGTCCCGTGTTGTCGATCAAACGCGGGGCGCAGCTTCGCATAATCAGCCAGAGTAGAGTTGCCACGAATATTATTGTCTTCAGAGAAAGGCTCTTTATACGGCGGCGCATATGTCGTCATCACCTCATCCGCCAGTTTACCTTCGGCCCAGGCCTGCGCGGCTCGTTGATGGGAACGATGCGCCAGCGCATCCTGCTGCTCACGCGTAATGCCATAGGTTTTCGCCATTTGCTCGGCCGTATCGCCCATCCGCAGCCCGGGGGAATATTCAGCGACCGCGGGCGGAACAGGCATCAGGTCTCGCAGACGCAGGCGGGAAAAGAGTTTGAGTTTTTGCCCGGTCGTGCGGGCTTTATTGACGTCCACCAGTATACGCGCCAGCTTTTTGCTGACGCCAATGGGTAACACGGAAGAGGAGTCCGCGCCGCCAGCAATCCCCGCGCGAATCGTCCCTGCCATCAGGCTTTCCGCAACATTCGCTACCGCCTGAAAACTGGTTGCGCACGCCCGGCTTACGCTGTAGGCATCGGTGTGAACATTCATCCCCGTACCCAGCACAATTTCCCGGGCGATGTTGGGAGCTTCAGGCATTTGCACCACCTGGCCAAAAACCAGTTGCTCAATAACCTCGGCAGGTATTTCACTGCGCGCCAGCAATTCCCCAACCACCATTTTTCCCAGCTCAACAGCAGGAATGCCATGAAAAGCGGTGGCCTGACGAGCAAACGGCGTACGTAATCCGCTTACAATGGCGATACGATCGCCCTGGCGGGTAACCAGTGGTAAAGCCTGACTCATAACATTCCCCTGTAAAAAAATAAAATAAGTGGTCTGACCTGATCACAGTCTTAACCAATTTTTTACATTTCGCCAAGCGGAGACGCCAGAAAGTGAGAGCTAAGACACAGAGGATAGTAACAGAGGGTTACGAAAATGCCCCTGCCAGAATTTGACAGGGGCATTCAAAGAAGGGGATTAACGCAGACCCAGCTGGAAGATCAGCGTTTCAGCTTCGCAGGCGAAGACAAAGTCGATGTCCAGACGCACGCCTTCAGCTTCTTCGGTAAAGGTGGATGTAATCTGGCAAGGTTCAGACTCCACGCCACGCGCTTTTTCTGTCAGAGCCGCCAGCGTCTCTTCGGCCTGCGCGCGGTTTTCAAACACACGGCTGTAAGACGCGGTGCAATCGGAGTTGTCCATAATGGTGCCAACATCCATACAGCAGCAAACCGGGGTTTCATCAGCACTGCATTTACTCATTGTAGATTTCCTCTGTATTTGCACTCAAGGTGCCAGATAAATATTGAGGATATTTTACGCTCGTGGAAAAAGGCTCTCCAGTCGTTAATGACGCAAAATGGGATAAGTGACCGAAATCACACTTAAAAATGATCTAAAACAAAATTCACCCGAATCCGCGAGTGCGCAACCTCCAAATTTTGCCAGCTGGATCGCGTTTCTACGATCACAATTGAAAAATATTATAAACATACTTGCAACATTCCAGCTGGTCAGACCTATACTCACGCCACTGGTCTGATTTCTCTGTCGTACCTCAGACCCTACACTTCGCGCTCCTGTTACGGCATGTAACATAGTTTGTATAAAAATAAATCGATGAGGTTATGGTCATGAGCCAGAAAACCCTGTTTACAAAGTCTGCTCTCGCAGTCGCAGTGGCAATCGTCTCCACACAGGCCTGGTCTGCAGGCTTTCAGTTAAACGAATTTTCTTCCTCTGGCCTTGGCCGGGCTTATTCGGGTGAAGGCGCTATCGCAGATGATGCCGGTAACGTTAGCCGCAACCCGGCGTTAATTATGATGTTCGATCGCCCCACCTTCTCTGCGGGTGCGGTGTATATCGATCCAGATGTCAATGTGACCGGCCGCTCTAACTTAACCGGGCAAAATGCCAACGCGAATAATATTGCGCCAACAGCGTGGGTTCCTAACCTGCACTTCGTTGCGCCGATCAACGATCAGTTCGGTTGGGGGGCGTCCATTACCTCCAACTACGGCCTCGCCACCGAATTCAATAAAGATTATTCAGCCGGTATCTATGGCGGTAAAACAGACCTGCAAACGGTGAACCTGAACCTCAGCGGCGCCTATCGCCTGAATAATAGCTGGAGCTTCGGGGTTGGTTTTGATGCGGTTTACGCGAAAGCTAAAATTGAGCGCTATGCGGGTTCCCTCGGTCCGGTGCTTTCACAACAGCTGGTTGGACAAGGCGTCCCCTCTCAGTGGACGGATGGCATTAACTCCCCTGACTCCCAGATCGCCCACCTGAAGGGTGATGAGTGGGGATTCGGCTGGAACGCAGGCATCCTGTATGAACTCGACAAGGATAACCGTTGGGGTCTGACCTACCGCTCTGAAGTGAAAATCGACTTCGAAGGCGATTACAAAAGCTCCATTAACCCAAATCTGAACAATATTTTCGCCAGCATGGGGCTTTCAAGCCTGCCATACGGCACTGGCGGCGCAACACAGAATGGTTCCTTAACCCTGAACCTGCCTGAAATGTGGGAAATCTCCGGTTATAACCGCGTCGCGCCGCAATGGGCTATCCACTATAGCCTGACTTATACCAGCTGGAGCCAGTTCCAGGAGTTAAAAGCCAAAGGCGACGACGGCCAGACGCTCTTCTATAAAGATGAAAGCTTTAAGGATGCGTACCGTATCGCGTTGGGTACGACCTACTACTACGATAAGAACTGGACTTTCCGTACCGGTATCGCGTATGACGATAGCCCGGTTCCGGCAAACAAACGTTCCATTTCTATTCCCGATCAGGACCGTCTGTGGCTGAGCGCGGGTGCAACTTACGCCTTCAATGAAGATGCTTCTATTGACGTTGGCGCATCCTATATGCACGGTCAGAACGTGAAATTCACCGAAGGGGAAGGCCCGGCAGCTTACTCCTTCAAGTCTGACGGTAAAGCCTGGCTGTTCGGTACGAACTTTAACTACGCGTTCTGATTTTCATCAGACGTAAAAAAAGGTGAGTCTTTTGACTCACCTTTTTTATTGGCCTCGTGTGGTTATTCAGAATCAATCTCTTTAAGATCGTCCTGAATCGCCTGGGCATTCGGGTTTTCCTGCGGTTTAAGCTTCCCGCCGTTAGCGATGAAGTCATGACGCTGGAAGTATGCTTCACGCACCAGAATATACGGGTCGGAAGACTGACGCAGCAGACCATCGGAATCCAGCAGTTGCGCGCGGGTTTCAATTCCTTCAATGGTCCATTTACCGATCGACATCGGCCAGGTGAGCCAGGAGAGAACCGGATAAAGGGTATCGGCCATATCACCGCCATCTTCACGCAGCGTGAAGCTGCCATAGAACGGAAGTTGCACGTAGGGGCCATACCCCACGCCGTAATGGCCTAACGTACTGCCGAAACGGTGCGGTTCAACACGCTGTAGTTTTGGATTCGCCATCCCCGCAACATCAATAAAGCCCCCCATCCCCAAAATACTATTCAGGAAGAAGCGGGTGAAGTGCACCATGCCCTGATAGGGATCGCCCTGCAGGAAATAGTTCACCATAATCGCAGGCTCTTCGAGGTTGCTGGTAAAATTACTCAAACCATTTCTGGCAGGCTGCGGAACATAATCACGCCAGGCGACAGCGACCGGTCGAACGACATACGGGTCCAACACGTTAAAGTTGAAGTTGTACATAGTGCGGTTAAATCCTTCGAGCGGATCTGAACGCCCCTGCTGTTCTGTACCGGAGCTTGCACATCCCACCAGCAGTGTGCTCCCCAGCGCAAGCGCCGACAGGCGAAGCTTCATAAATGTCTCCCTGTTGATTATGGCTATCGCTGATTGCCATCCATGACGGAACGAGACCGTATCCGCCTGTTTAGGTGTGAGCGATTGTAACAGCACGTCAAATGATGTCTATATACTGATTCTTGTTGATTTGATCATAGCCTGTAACTCTGGCTCATGGCGGGTTTCATTCTAACCGGGCGGGTAAAAACGCGCGTCGCCTTTTTTGCGATTTCAGAGTTTGCCCTGCCTTCAGTCGGATAAAAGCCACTACGCTTTAGACAAATGTGTTCATCACGAGGTCTCACAATGGATAAATTCAGCGAAGAGAAAATTGATCAACACAGTGACGAACTCGAAGTCGAAAGCGAAGAAAAACAACGCGGGAAAAAGATAGAGGTCGACGAGGATCGCCTCCCCTCACGCGCGATGGCGATTCACGAACATATCCGCCAGGACGGCGAAAAAGAGCTGGAGCGTGACGCTATGGCGCTGCTGTGGTCAGCCATTGCCGCAGGGCTCTCAATGGGCGCCTCGCTACTGGCGAAAGGTATTTTTCACGTACAGCTGGACGGCGTCCCCGGCAGTTTTTTACTTGAGAATCTGGGTTATACCTTTGGTTTTATCATCGTCATCATGGCGCGCCAGCAGTTGTTTACTGAAAATACCGTCACCGCCGTTCTGCCGGTGATGCAAAACCCGACGATGGGCAACGCGGGTCTGCTGATGCGGCTCTGGAGCGTGGTGTTACTGGGCAACGTAGTCGGTACTGGCATCGCCGCATGGGCTTTTGAATATATGCCTATATTTGACGAAGAAACGCGTGATGCGTTTGTCAAAATCGGCATGGATGTGATGAAAAACAGCCCTGGCGAGATGTTTGCCAATGCCATTATTTCCGGCTGGATCATTGCCACAATGGTATGGATGTTTCCTGCTGCCGGCGCCGCAAAAATCGTGGTGATCATTCTGATGACCTGGCTTATCGCCCTCGCTGACACGACTCATATCGTCGTGGGTTCGGTTGAAATCCTCTATCTGGTGTTTAACGGCACGCTGCACTGGAGCGACTTTTTCTGGCCCTTTGCTTTGCCCACGCTGGCGGGGAATATCTGCGGCGGTACATTCATCTTCGCGCTTATGAGCCATGCGCAGATCCGTAATGATATGAGCGCCAGACGCAAAGAAGAGGCCAGGCTGCGTGCCGGAAAGAAAGCAGAAAAGCAGAAAAAACAGTCCTGAATGGCGACAGTTTGAGCAGTCAGGCGGCGATATACTTACTGTGCAGGGTAAAAAACGCTATACTCGTGCCGCCTCGTCTCCTTAGTTAAATGGATATAACGAGCCCCTCCTAAGGGCTAGTTGCAGGTTCGATTCCTGCAGGGGACACCATACATATCTCTCCTGACATCTGCCGGGTTCAGTAAAACCACCACAATCAGCCATCGTCTTGTGATTTTGCATTTCTACATTGCCACGCGGCAGACAGGATGATGCGTGATTCAGTCCTGCCGCCCCACAACGTTCTATTATTCACCAGACGGTATAAGCTGAACGCTTATTTTTATTCCTCTTGTATGACAAAGGATTCCGCTACACTCGCAGAAAAATAGTGTGTTGCTTTTTTATTCAGAATGACGTCATCCAGCTGCTGCTGTATTTGTCTGTCATCGACAGTCGCTCTGTCGTGCTGACGCAGATGTTCAGCCAATGACGACACCATGAATGTTTCAATAAATTCATTGGATTTCTCAGGAACCACAAACAGTCCCCAGGCGTAACCGCCATCCCTTAACCGGATATTTTTTAACTTTTTCATCAAACTGATAAATTGGCCATTCTTTTCAGCATCGACATGATAATAAACAGACACCAGCATCGGGCCGGTATGGCCGGTAATATCATTAAGACCGTCCTCAGCAAGGCTAAAGTGGTCTGAATGCTGCAAGTTAATATTGTCATGGTCAATTTTTACCTTTAATACGCATAACCAGACAACGACAATACCGATTGCGGCAGAAAGTAATGCTGTGGTTACTGACGTATGCGAGGCAATTTGTCCCCAGACCAGAGAACCGAATGCCATTGACCCGGAAAATACGGTCAGATACAAGGCCAGCCCTCTTGCGCGAACCCAGTCCGGGAGCGCTGTCTGGGCTGATATCATGAGCGTTGACAAGGTAATAATCCAGCTAAAACCAGCCACAATACTGGCGAAAATGGCGGCATATTGGGATGCTGCTCCGGCGAATATCAGTAATACGGCAGCAGTACCGAATGTTCCTGAAGTAATAAGAGCGCCGGCACTGAGTCGCTTACGCAGCGCGGGCAAACTGAATGCTCCACAGACAGCGCCGATCCCGATACTGGTTGTTAACACGCCATATAATGTTGCATCTCCCTGAAGTGAGAGTCTCACCACCAACGGGAGCATTGCCCAATACGCGCTGGCAAAAACAAAGAAGCTGGCAGCCTTTATTATTGTTCTCATTAATTCCGGGCTGTAACGGGCATAACGCAAACCTGAAACCATTGCGGCAACAACAGATTCAGCCGGAAGACTCCCGTTCGTTTTTTCTTCTCCTTTCCACCACCATACCGCAGCAATAATCGCAATAAAACTCAACGCATTCAGAAGAAAAGGAAGATAAAGACCGACCTGTGAAATCAAAATACCGGCCAGCGCGGGCCCGATCGCCCGGCTGATGTTAATCCCCATACTGTTTAACGCAATCCCGGATTTTAATTCATGAGGTTCAACAATAGCAGGTACAATGGCCTGCCATGCCGGGCCTAAAAACGCGGCGCCGGACCCGAGAATAAACGTGATGAATAATAACCATCCGATACTGACAACATTAAAATAGACGATAATTGCGAGCAGAGATGCGGCACACAGCATAATAATATTAACAAGAATAAGTAACTTTCTCTTGTCGAAAATATCCGCAATGGCCCCCGCCGGTAACGCCAGCAAGAATACGGGCAGCGTGGTCATTGCCTGAATAGCGGCAATCATGACAGGGTCCGGGCTTAAATTGGTCATCAACCAACCGGCGCCAACATCATTCATCCAGGTCCCGATATTAGAAAAGAGTGTGGCTATCCATAACATGAAAAAAACACGGTTACGTAAAGGTGACCATGCTGATGAATGTTGTTCTGCCATATAAATATGCCCTCCAGCTTAAGATGACCGGTAATCATTTACTTGTCACAGGTATCAACGATATCGTAATCAAAATGCAAAACAGGAAAAGAAGATTTATGGGGAATATTTAGATACAGTCCCTTATCTCATGACATTACCTTTTATAAAAATAAATAACAAGAATTAAAATCCGCGTTCAGACAATACCATCCCCGGTAGAAATGTGCCTGATAATCCTTAAATAAAGTGTCATCACTGAAAAATAGAGACTATTCATGGACATCACTCTCATTATAGAACACAACCACATAATCCCGTGGGTGAAAATCAACATTAACAACACATGTCGGACAGTGAATTTCAAAAAATGAGACAATAAATTCATATCGCGATATTGTGAGAAGCCAACAAATGAACCTCTAACAACTGCCAGAGAAAACATTCAGTACAAACAACACGTTAAACAACACTCCAATGCCGACACACCCAAACTGACTTATTCCACCTTATCGCAACAGATTCATTTTTAATAAATTATCGGCTTCTGGCGCAACTTGACAAATTACCTCTCAAGGACAATAGTTGTTACATCTTCGAAAATTTCGACATCCATCGAAACTATTTATCATATACAGGAACGCAATGATGAATAATAAAATAAAGCGCATCAGTCAGGCTGTTACGTTAGCCCTTGCCATATCTGGCGTTAGTTATGCCGCAACCTCATCACAGGCCGCAAATTCAAAACAAACCGAGATACAAGCCTCAGAACCTTTTTCCGCGCATGTCCTCATTAGCGGGCTTGATGCCCCGTGGGATATGGTGTGGGGGCCGGATGATTATTTATGGGTAACCGAACGTAAAGCCGCTTCTATCGATCGTATCAACCCGAAAACCGGTGAGAAAAAAGTCGCCATTACGCTGAGCGGGGTTCATACCGGGCCGCAGCATGAAGGCGTTCTGGGCCTGGCGTTGTCACCGAACTTCATGAAACCGGGTGGCGATAATTATGTTTATACGGCCTATACCTATATGAACGGCGACAAGGAACACGCCAAAATCGTTCGCCTGGAATATGACGAAAAAACCCAGAAGCTGGGTAATGAAAAAGAGATCCTGGCTGGATTCCCGGCAGGCAATGACCATAACGGTGGACGCCTGCGCTTTGGCCCGGACGGGAAGTTGTATTATACCATCGGTGAACAAGGGCATAACCAGGGCGCGAATTTCTGTAAACCTATCGAAGCTCAGCGTATTCCCACTGAGGATGAACTGAAGAATAAAGACTATGCCGCCTATGCCGGTAAAGTGCTGCGTCTGAATACCGATGGCTCTATTCCAGATGATAACCCCGTTATTAAAGGGATCAAAAGCCACCTGTTTACTTACGGACACCGTAACCCTCAGGGACTGGTATTTATTGGCGATACCCTTTACGCATCCGAACAAGGGCCATCCTCCGATGATGAGCTGAATATCCTCGAACCCGGCGGCAACTATGGCTGGCCACACGTTGCCGGTTTCCAGGACGATCAGGCTTACGTTTATGCCAACTACTCTGAAGCGGCGAATTGCCCGTCTCTGACCTGGGACCCTAACCATATTCCGGCAGGCGTTCCTGTCCAGAAAGAAACAGAGTGGAAAGCCGCAGATTTTAAAGCGCCGATTAAAACGTTCTTTACGGTCAAAGAAGGCTTTACCTATAACGACGCCAGCTGCGGCCCGGATTCTTCATATATCTGCTGGCCGACAATTGCGCCATCCAGCGTGGCATACTACCCGGAAAACGGCGTAATTAAAGGCTGGCGAAACTCGGTGATTATCAGCTCCATGAAAAATGGCGCGCTGTACCGTGTTCTGCTGAATGCCGATAAGAAAGATGTCCAGGGTGACGTCGCGAAATATTTCCACACGGCAAACCGTTACCGCATGGTGCTGGTCAGCCCGGACACCCGTAAAATCTACGTGGCGACGGATAACTTTGGTAATGTGATGGATGAATCCAACCATCCAACGCATAATCTGAGTAACCCGGGTTCTATT
>OGYM01002030.1_pt1 | contig 13768 bp, 13 predicted proteins | sample 1576491 | NCBI WGS metagenome assembly OGYM01 (sample SAMEA3541515, study PRJEB24748) | human gut metagenome | biome: human gut; feature: human-associated habitat; material: faeces | place: China | collected 2012 | reverse complement strand
CGATGATGGGCGTGTCGAGCGGGGTGAAGCCATAGACGCCGTAGGACGAGCGCAGCACCTCCATAAGGCGCTCCATCTGGGTCTGCGGCGCGGGAAGCAGCTCCATAAAGCCGGATAAGGTGTGAGCTTTGATCGTTGCCATGATAGTGTGTGTCCTTTCCTAATAGAATGTATGGACAGCGTACTGTACTGCGGTGGCACAGCAGCGTATCGGAGTGGTTGACAGATATTTTACGGTACGGCGCAGGGATTGTCAAGCGTCCGCGGCCGTTTTTTCCACTTTCGTGACAGTATAGCATTTTCCGCGCGGAATTGCCATAGCTTTCGCCGCCTGCGGTGCAAAAATTTTTCTTTCCGTCGCGGACAGTGTTCACGAAAAATGAAGATATCTGCCAAAAAGCACGAATTGCGCTTGACGGAACTGCCGCTTTTTGTTACCATAGAGACAATATCAACGGGCAAGCTCCGAAAATCGAGGTTCGCCCGCAAGCAGCTTCCGGGCAGCCGTCATTCGGCGTCCGCCGCGGCCACACCGCGCGGGCAGGAGTCGATCCGATCGGATCGTTGAGGAGGAACGTTGGATGTACCAGAGCAAAATGAAAAGCGAAGAGACCGATCACCTGTTCAAGGCGATCTTATCTTTGAAAACGGAGGAAGAATGCTACCGCTTCTTCGACGATCTCTGCACCTTCAGCGAGATCGAGGCGATGTCCCAGCGCTTCGAGGTGGCGTCGCTTCTCGCCGATGGCAAGACCTTCACGCAGATCTCGCAGAAGATCGGCGTTTCGTCCACGACCATCACGCGCGTCAATAAGTGCCTTTGCTACGGGGCGGACGGCTATAAGCTGCTGCTCGAACGGGCCAAAGAAGAAAAGTAAGCCATTCGTCATTTTGATCAGAGCAGGCGCTAAGCGCCTGCTCCTTTTTGTCTGTTTTGCTTTATTGCAATGCCGTAAAAGCATATCAACATAACATCACGTCATCCTGATATAGAAGAATTGACTAAAATATTTTTTGGAATCTACGCGAATTTTATTGCTTTTGCTGAACAGGTATGTTACAATTAGTTCACAAATAGATTAGGGCATGGGAAACAGCGTGCAAGAAACCGTTGCCCGACGGTGCTGTTGCCTAAGTTCTGTGTCTGTTTTTCTGTGGGACCCCTCCACAGAAAACGCACGTCCCCGCGTGCGGTGTGCAGCGTGTTCGTCACGGGGAGGAGCGGCTTCCCGCTTCCTGACGGGCAAGTATTTTTATGAAGAGAGAGGTATTTTATCAATGGCAAATGAAAAGAAAGTCGCACGGGAGCCCAGTTTTCTGCTGGCGTTAATTCCCATTGTGGCAATGATCGGGTTCATGCTTTACTGCTTCCTCGGTCATTCCGAATCCGGTTACCATGACGCCCATATGCCCCTGGTCATGTCCATCGTCGTCGCGTGCATCGTCGGTCACTTCTGCGGTCACGACTTCAAGGATATGCTCGCCGGTATGATCGAGCGCCTGAGCGCTTCCATGGAAGCGGTCCTGATCCTCTGCACCGTCGGTTTCCTGGTCTCGAGCTTCATGGCCTCCGGTGCGATCCCCTCCCTGATCGTTTACGGTCTGGATCTGCTGACCCCGAAGCTGTTCCTGCCCATCGGCTGCATCCTCTGCGCGATCGTCGGTATGGCGTGCGGCTCCTCCTGGACCACCACCGCCACCATCGGTCTTGCGTTCCTCGGCATCGGCGCGGGCCTTGGCATCAATCCCGCCCTCACCGCCGGTATGATCATCTCCGGCGCGTATGTCGGCGATAAGTTCTCCCCCCTGTCCGATACCACCAACCTCGCCGCGGCTGTTGCCGAGACCGGTCTTTTCGACCACGTTACCGCGATGGTCTCCTCCACCGGCCCGACCTTGGTCATCGCCCTCATCCTCTACACCATCATGGGCCTGAACATCGACGCCAGCGCCTACGATCCGACCGTCGCCCAGTCCATTCAGGACGCGTTCCGCGAGGCCTTCGTGATCTCCCCCGTTCTGCTCATCCCCATCATCGTGGTTATCGTGATGTGCATCCTGCGCGTGCCCGGCCTCGTCGGTATCGCCATCTCCGTTGCCACCGCGACCATCTTCATGATGATCTTCCAGCCCACCTCCATCTACGGCTCCCGCGCTCTGGGCGACATCTTCAACATGCTGCACAACGGTATCGTCGTTGAGACCGGCAACGAAGTCGCTGACTCCATCCTCGGCAAGGCCGGCGGTATGAACGGCACCATGTGGACCATCAACCTCATCCTCCTCGCGCTCGCCTACGGCGGTGCTCTGGAGCGCTGCGGCTGCGTCGAGCGTCTGTTCGGCGGCCTGAAGCACAGGATCCACTCCGTCGGCAGCCTCATCCTCGCGACCCTGCTGACCTCCATCTTCTGCGACGCCACCATGTGCGACCAGTTCCTCGGCATCGGCGTTCCCGCCCCCATCTATGCTGACAAGTACGACGAGCTCGGTCTCGGCCGCAATATGCTCTCCCGTTCTCTGGAAGATGCCGGTACCCTCTGGGCCGTTATGTTCCCCTGGACCGGCTGCGGCGCTTACCAGACCGGCGTTCTCGGCATGAGCCCGCTGGTGTTCTTCCCGTATGCGTTCGTCAACCTGCTCAACCCCGTTTACGCCTATGTGACCGCTCTGTTCGGCCGCAACATCTTCTGGGCTGACGGTTCCTACACCAATATCTTCGGCAAGACCAAGGCCGGCAAGCCCGCCGGCGCTCCCGAAGAGGCTCACGCCAAGGCCCTCGCGAACCTCGAGGCTCGCCGTGCCGCCGGTAAGGCCCCCAAGATCAACGCGTAAGCCCCCTTCCCCGCTTTACTTAGAAAGGAATCACCGCTGTGAAACATTCGCTTCCCTGGGAATCCGTCCCGCCCCCGATCTACCCCGCGCAGTCGTCGCTCAAGCCACGTAAAAAGTGGGTGCAGACCGGCGGATGGATCTTGGTTGTCGTGCTGCTGCTGTTCGGCATTTCGACCCGCAGCAGAAATCCGCTGCTCGCCTTCGTCTCGCTCGCATTCTCAGTGCTGTATCTGCTGACGCTGATAACCAAAAAGGACGCCGCTCTCACGAGCCGCGGACTTGAGATCTTCTACGATATGCAGTTCACCACCAACTACGAGTTCTTCCCCTGGGAGGACATCAACGCGATCGTGTGCGAGGACCGCGGCCATGCCGACATGGTGCGCCTGCACATCGGCCACGGCAACACGGAAAAGGCTCTCTTCTTCCCGCGCGAAGACCTCGACGAGATCTACGCGTTCATCAAAAAGAAGAATCCGGCGATCCGCATCATGGATTATGCCGCGCCCGAACCGAAGTCCAGCAAGAAGCACAAGAAGTGAACAACTGTGACCTTTCCACAAAGAATGAAGGGCGCCCCGCTTTTGCGGGGCGCTTTTTTTATCTATTCTGTCTAATTCTATCACTGTACCCTGATAGTGTGTTATCCAAATATGGTGATAACGCACAACAAAGAAAACTTTTTTCGGCAAAAAACTATTGATTTTGCACAAAAATATGCTATACTGTTTTCAGAACGATCCTGTGGGGCTTTTCCACAGGCGGAGCGCCATCCACGCACGGGCATGCGCGGAAAGTAAGGGGAACGCTTCGACACGTTTCTTGCACTTGGGCGGTTCGGGCGACCGGACACGCCGACCGGGTCACACCGGAACTTTGAGAAAAGAGAGGACACTACCATGATCATGAATCCTACCGCGATCAAGCATGTCGTCGTCGATGGCCACAGCCTGACGCTCGAATCCTTCGTCGCCATCGCTCGCTACAATGCGACCGTCGAGCTGGCTCCCTCCGCTCTGGAAGCCATGAAGAAGTCCCGCGCCCTGGCCGAGAAGATCGCCGCTGAGGGCCGCGTCGCTTACGGCATCACCACGGGCTTCGGCGAGTTCCAGAAGGTCGCCGTCCCCAAGGAGATGAGCAATCAGCTCTCCACCAACCTGATCCTCAGCCATTGCACCGCCGCCGGCGAGCCGTATGCTGACGAGATCGTCCGCGGCATGATGCTGCTGCGTGCCAACGCTCTGTGCGGCGGCGTGAGCGGCGTTCGTCCCATCCTCGTCGAGATGCTGCTCGAGATGCTCAACAAGGGCGTGACCCCCGTTGTCCCGCAGAAGGGCTCCCTCGGCTCCTCCGGCGACCTGGCTCCTCTCGCTCACATGACGCTCCCCATGCTCGGCAAGGGCGAGGCCATGTACGAGGGCGTGAAGATGCCCGGTGCTGAGGCCATGGCCAAGGCCGGCATCAAGACGCTCGACACCCTGGTCTCCAAGGAAGGCCTCGGCATGACGAACGGCACCTGCGCGATGACCTCCGTCGGTGCTCTCGCGCTGTACGACACCATCTGCGCCGCCCAGCTCGGCGACGTGATCGCGTCCATGTCCTTCGAGGGCCTGACGGGTCTTCGCAACGCCTTCGACCCCCGCATCCATCAGGTGCGCGGCCAGAAGGGCCAGATGCTCGTCGCCGCGAACATGCGCAAGCTGCTCGACGGCTCCGAGATCCTCGACAACTGCCAGAAGGACCGCGTTCAGGACGCTTACGCCCTGCGCTGCATCCCGCAGCTGCACGGCGCCTGCCGTGACGCCCTCGATTACGTCCGCGAGAAGGTCGAGATCGAGCTCAACGCCGTCACTGATAACCCGCTGATGTTCCTCGATGACGAGGCCGTTATCTCCGGCGGTAACTTCCATGGCGAGCCCATGGCCCTGCCGTTCGACTTCCTCGGTATCGCCGCGAGCGAGCTGGCCGACGCTTCCGAGCGCCGCACCGAGCGTATGGTCAACCCCGCGCTCTCCAACGGCCTGACCGCGTTCCTGACCACCGAGGCCGGCGTCAACTCCGGCTTCATGATCGTTCAGTACGCTGCCGCTTCCATGGTCAGCGAGAACAAGATCTACGCTCACCCCGCTTCCGTCGACTCCATCCCCTCCTCCGCCAACCAGGAAGACATCGTCTCCATGGGCACCACCGCTGCCCGTAAGGCCAAGATGATCCTGCAGAACACGCAGGACGTCCTCGCTGACGAGCTGATGACCGCCTGCCAGGCCATCGACATCCGCCGCCGCCTGAACACCCACGGCCAGGGCATGACCCCGCTGCATGAGGCTCTCTATCAGCACGTGCGCGAGAAGGTCGCTTTCTATGAGATCGACCGTGAGATCTGGCCCGACATCCGTGCGGTGGAAGCGATGATCCGCTCCGGCGAGCTGCTGGATATCGTCAAGGAGTATATCCCCGACTTTGAATAAGTCAAAAACGGGCAAGCCCGTTTTTGAGAGGGGTCTCAAACTTTTTCACTCACCGTGAAAAAGTTTGCAGAGTGTCCCTGCGGACGCACAGGTCGTCCTTCGGGACGTATCCAATTTGTTTGCGGCGTGCGCGCCGTAAATAAATTCTGTGTCGTCAGAAAAAACGGATCAAAATCATTCACGCCGTGCGCGGCGTGAATAGGGCACATGTCGTCCTCCGGGACAATCCAAATTGTTTGCGGCGTGCGCGGCCGCAAATGTGATGCGTCTCAAAAATGGTTATTGCAACCGATTTGGGGACAATAATGCTGAAAGATTTGTGTTTTGACACGAATTGACAGGATGTAAAAGAAGGTGTAAAGTTATTTTGGCTTTACACCTTCTTTTTTTAGGAGGAACTTACTATGGAACTGAATATTTTACGGGCGGACCCAGCGGGGAACATTACGGTGTTCGTGCTCGATCCGGTCGAAAAGGCACAGCGCGCGGCCATCGCGGAGAAGATCATGGCGATCCCCGCACTCAAGGCCGAGCAGGTCGGCTACGCCTGCGCCGCCGAGGACGACGTCGACGGCCACATGGAGATGATGGGCGGCGAATTCTGCGGCAACGCGACGCGCGCCTACGGCATGTATATTGCCCAGCAAAAGGGCGGCCTTTCCTCAGTCAGGCTGCGCGTGAGCGGCTGCGACCATGCCGTCACCGCGCAGGTCGATCTGAAATCCGGCACGGCGCGCGCTGAAATGCCCTGTCCGCGCAGCGTGAAGCGTGTCACGGTGAATGGTCACGAGGGCACGCTCGTCGACTTAACAGGCATCGCCCACTTCGTCGTTGAGGGCGTGGAGCCGAGCGAAGACTTCTTCCGCGCGGCGGAGTCGATCTTTTCCGGAATTGCAGGGCTTGACGCCTGCGGCGTCATTTTCCTCAACGCGGAAAATCGCAGCATGACCCCGCTCGTCAAGGTCATCGAGACAGGCTCCCTCGTCTGGGAGGGCAGCTGCGGCAGCGGCAGCGTCGCCTGCGCCGTCGCGCAGAGCGAAGCTATGGAAAACGGCGGTTTTTCGTGCGAATACCGGCAGCCCGCGGGCACAGTCCGCGCAAGCGTCGAGCGCCAAGGCGGAAACGTCATCGCCGCGAGCATCGGCGGCGAGGTCACGCTGGATGAGCCCATGCGCATCACGCTGTGACGCGGCAGAGTGAAATGAAAGCCGGGCGCTGGCAACTTTCGCTTTTCTCGTTTTGACCTTTGCCGCAAGCGTTGAAAATTCGTCCAAGAATCTCCCGTTTTTTCTTTTTAAGGCACGCGAACCAACGCTTAATTTTTTAAGGTTTTTGGAAAAAAGAGGCTTGCAAAACAGTTTACCTTTCTCTATCGTTCGGCTATAATTGATTTTGTCAATAAGAGACAATTCTTCGCTTTTAAATACATAATTTTTTAGGAGGTATTCCCCATGACCGACATTGAGATTGCCCAGGCACATGAAATGAAAAAAATCGTCGACGTCGCCGCCAAGGCCGGCATCGATGAAAAGCACCTCGAGCTCTACGGCAACTACAAGGCCAAGCTCGACTTAAGCGAGATCCGCAAGCTGCCCCGCAAGGCAAAGCTGATCCTCGTCACCGCCATCAGCCCCACCCCCGCGGGCGAGGGCAAGACCACCACGTCCGTCGGCCTTGCCGACGCGCTCAACAAGCTCGGCAAGAACACCATGGTCTGCCTGCGCGAGCCCTCTCTCGGCCCCGTGTTCGGCGTCAAGGGCGGCGCTGCCGGCGGCGGCTACGCTCAGGTCGTCCCCATGGAGGATATCAACCTACACTTCACCGGCGACTTCCACGCCATCGGCGCGGCGAACAACCTGCTCGCCGCCATGCTCGATAACCACATCCAGCAGGGCAACGTGCTCGGTATCGACCCCCGCAAGATCGTGTGGAAGCGCGCCGTCGACATGAACGACCGCCAGCTCCGCCACATCATCGACGGCCTTGGCGGCAAGGCCAGCGGCGTGCCCCGCGAGGACGGCTTTGAGATCACCGTCGCGAGCGAAGTCATGGCAGTTCTCTGCCTTGCGACCGGCCTCGCCGACCTCAAGGAGCGCCTCGGCAAGATGGTCGTCGCCTACACCTACGACGACAAGCCCGTCACCGCGCACGACCTGAAGGCTGAGGGCGCGATGGCCGCGCTCTTAAAGGATGCCATCAAGCCCAACATGGTCCAGACGCTCGAAGGCACTCCCGCGTTCATCCACGGCGGCCCGTTCGCAAACATCGCCCACGGCTGCAACTCCATCCAGGCCACTGAGACCGCGATGCGCCTGAGCGACTATACCGTCACGGAAGCCGGCTTCGCCGCCGACCTCGGCGCCGAGAAGTTCCTCGACATCAAGTGCCGCGCCGCGGGCTTCCATCCCGACGCTGTCGTCATCGTTGCGACCGTCCGCGCGCTCAAGTATCACGGCGGCGTGCCCAAGGCCGAGCTCAACAGCGAGAACCTTGAGGCGCTTGAAAAGGGCCTGCCCAACCTCCTCCAGCACGTCGACAACGTGAAGAACGTCTACGGTCTCCCCTGCGTCGTCGCCATCAACGCGTTCCCGACCGACACCAAGGCCGAGCTCGACCTCGTCGAGAGCAAGTGCCGCGAGCTGGGCGTCAACGTCCGCCTGAGCGAAGTGTGGGCCAAGGGCGGCGAAGGCGGCCTTGCGCTGGCTGAGGAAGTCGTGCGCCTGTGCGACGAGCCCAACCACTTCCAGTTCGTCTACGACGTCAACGACAGCATTGAGGACAAGCTCAACGCCATCGCTACCAAGGTCTATCACGCTGACGGCGTGGTCATCGCCGCTTCCGCCAAGAAGCAGCTTAAGCAGCTCACCGAGCTCGGCTTTGACAAGCTGCCTATCTGCATGGCCAAGACGCAGTTCTCCTTCTCCGATGACGCCAGCAAGCTCGGCGCGCCCCGCGGCTTCAAGATCACCGTCCGCGACCTCAAGGTCAACGCCGGTGCGGGCTTCCTGGTCGCCAAGACCGGCGACATCATGACGATGCCGGGCCTGCCCAAGGTCCCGTCCGCCGAGAAGATCGACGTCGACGAAAACGGCAAGATCACCGGCCTGTTTTAATTGTACAAGCTCAGGAACAGGTGGAGCGCGCCTCCGCCTGTTCCTGATGAATTTTTAATTTTAACCCAGGGAGGGCACTATGAAGATCGCAGATATGAAAGTAACCGAGCTCATCAACGAAGTCGGCGCGGGCACTCCCGCCCCCGGCGGCGGCGCGGTGGCAGGCCTTGCCGGCGGCGTCGGCGTGGCGCTGACGATGATGGTCAACGGCCTGACGCTCGACAAGAAGGGCTTTGAAAACGACCGCGAGCGCCTTTTGGACGCCATTGCCAAGGGCAATGAGCTCAAGGAGCGCTTCATCGACGTGATGAACCGCGACAGCGAAGTCTTCGATGTCCTGATCGAATCTCTGGCCCTCCCGAAGGACGACGATGAGCACAAGGCCATCCGCCGCGGCGCGGTGCAGGCGAGCTTCCGCAACTGCACGCTGGTGCCGCTGACAATGATGGAAATTTGCTCCGAGGCCATCGACCTGTGCGCCGGTCTCGTCGGCACGACGAACCCGAACGTCGTCAGCGACCTCGGTATTGCCGCGCTCACGCTCAAAACCGCGATGGAGAGCGCATGGCTCAACGTGCTCATTAACCTCTCGTCCTTAAAGGACAAGGCCTTCCGCGACGAGTGCTGCCAGAAGGGCGAGGCGCTGCTCGCGCACGCTGTACCCATCGCCCAGGAGAGCTATGAAAAGGTGATCAAGGTCATCACCGAAAAGTAAGCGCTTCGCCTTTTCGTCTTTCGTCATTCCACGCCGTCCGCCGCGTCAAGCACGCGCCGCGGACGGCGCGCTTTTTTCTTTCCTGAATTTTTGCAATTTACAGTAGCATTTTGCGGATTTTGTGGTACAATACCATCGGTTCATATTTTGATTGATTCAAATACTGCACGAAAGAGGCTTTTTTCATGGATTTTGTTGCAAACGGCTCCAAAAACGTTGAAATTGAGACGTCCACGGGCGTCTATCTGCGCCACGCCATCCAGACGCACTTTGTCGAGATCGGCGAGGATTACATCGAACTCGTCAACCGCTACGTCAAGCCCCTCTACGAGGAGGGCGACCTGCTGAGCATCAGCGAAAAGATCATCGCCCTGTGCCAGAAGCGCGTGGTCTACCGCAAGGATATGAAAATTTCGTGGCTGGCGAAATTCCTCAGCCGCTTTGCCATCCAGCACAACAGCGCCGGCATCGGCGTGGGCGAGGTGTGCAAGATGCAGTTCGCCATCGACGAGTGCGGTGCGTGGAAGGTCCTCTGGGCCGCGATCTGCGCGGGCTTTGGCAAGCTCGTCGGCAAGCACGGCATCTTCTACGATATGGTCGGCATGGAGGTCACGGGCCTCGACGGCTTCTACCCCGATGTGTTCCCTGTCTACGGCGACTACGGCATCCGTATTCCAGAAAATCCCTCGGGCGTGTGCAACGAGATCTATGAGAAGACCGGCGTGCGCGCGATGATCGTCGACGCGAACGACTTCACGCGCGACATCCTCGGCAAGGGCGACAACGTGACCCTCACCGACGAGCAGCTGTGTGAGATCATCCGCGATAACCCCGCGGGTCAGGATGACCAGTGCACGCCGTTTATTCTGATCAGGAAAAAACAGTAATTTCCCCCTGCGGGGGAAGCGTGTTGTTTCCCTGCTGGCAGGGGAACGGATAAGGGAGGGATATCTCTTTTTCGAAAAGAGATATCCCTCCCTTGCACCCTCCCAGAGAAAATTCACATTGCAAGCGAGCAGTTCGAAGAGGTGCGGCGCTTGCCGAATCGACTGCCTGCGCGCGGCGTTGCCGCGTTTGCCTCTGCTATACGATTTGGCCTACTCCTATTATCCGCTGCCGCTCTGCTGATCTTGTAGGAGTGCAGACTAATATCCGTCTACCGCGGCACTCCTCAATGCGGCGAGCGAAGCAATGCCGCATTCCGCAGGCAGTCTGCCGCCAAGTAATCGTCACTCGCGCCTCACGATAGTAAGGCGCGGTTGCGAGACGTAACGACTCGCAGAAGATCCATGGCGAAGCCATGTACACCGCACCCGATTCCGCAGGCTGCGCAGTTCTTCAAGATCGAGACTGCCAATGTCGGGGGTCGAGGGGCCCTCCCCTCGCGTTCTCTTGGGGTTCCAAAGGGGATATTCTCTTTTGCGAAAGAGAATATCCCCTTTGATTTGTGCAGCGCCACTGGCGCTGCTTTCTCCCCCCCTGCACAGTGCAGGGACAAAAGCAGCGCTGTCGCGCTGCATCCCCCTCGCACCCGTGCGAGAACATGGCACTATGTACTATTTCTTTTTAGGGTAAGGAGCCCGCTCCTCCGTGAGCCCCACAAGATAATCCACACTCGTGTGGTAAAACCGTGCGAGCCTGATGAGCACGTCGCTCGGGACGTCGCGCTTGCCGGTCTCGTAGTTGGAATAGCAGACCTGCGAGCAGCTCAGATAGTCCGCCAAGCTCTTTTGCGTCAGGTCGCTGTCCTCTCTCAAGTCTCGAATGCGTCGATACATTTTGCTTCACTCCATCCAGAATTCGTGTTTAGATTCTGTAAAGAAGTATACGTAAAACAAAATGTTATATTGTGCTATATAACAAAACGTTATATAATTTCCTGAGGGTGGTTCTATGACGGACTACAAGGCAATGTATCTGCTCCTCTTCAACGCCGTGACTGACGCGCTGGAGAAAATGGACAGGCAGAACTATGGTGAAGCCAGCGCGCTGCTGATCGCCGCGCAGCAGAAGGCCGAAGAGCTCTACATGGACTCGGACGGCGAATAACACTTGAACAACGTAAAAACGGAGAGGCAATGCCTCTCCGTTTTCTCGTTCTGCTGTTTTTACCGGTCGAGCCCCGTATCGAGCCAACCGGGCTTTTCCTGCTCGACGGGCGGCTCTGTCGTCGTGCCGGGATCGGTCACGCCGGGGTCAGTTGTGGTGCCCGGGTCAGTCGTGGTACCGGGGTCGACGGGCGTTGTCGGGTCCGTCGGCGTGGTCGTGCCGGGATCGACGGGTGTGATGGCGCCTGCGCCACGGCCTTTGAGGACGCCGCCTTCCAGGAGATCATGACCAATACCAACCAAGCCCCCGCCTATATGACCGGCGACGAGTATGAGGCCCTGGTCCGGGAGTACTACGAGCTCTACAGCACCGTGGACTTCGAGTCCGCCGGCTGATCCCCCCCGTTCCTCTATAAAAATGAGGCGGCGCGCAAATTGGTTTTTGCGCCGCCGCCTCATTTCTACCCTTTTCGTCAGAGATAAAATTCCATTTCATCTTTTATATTCCATTTTAGCAAAGGAGTGACCGCAATGCACGGTTCCAAAGCGGCCAGCGTGGAAGAGGCCCTTACCCACATCAGAAACGGGCAGACCATCATGCTCTCCGGCTTTACCAATGTGGGTTCTCCCAACAAGTTTATTGTCAAAATGGCGGAAGCCGGGATCACGGACATCGACCTCATCTCCAATGACGCCGGCAACGACCATACCGACGGCATCGGGACCCTGATTTGCCAGCATCGGGTGCGCCGTCTCACCGCCTCCCACGTGGGCCTGAACCCCAAGGTGGCGGAGCAGATGAACGACGGTACGCTGGAGGTGGTGCTGGTCCCACAGGGAACACTGGCTGAACGGATCCGCTGCGGCGGCACCGGGCTGGGCGGCGTGCTCACCCCCACGGGGATCGGCACGGTGGTGGCCGAGGGCAAGCAGGTCATCCAGGTGGACGGACGCGACTACCTGCTGGAAAAGCCCCTTCACGCCGAGGTGGCCGTGGTAAAGGCCTGGAAGGCCGACACCTCCGGCAATCTGGTCTATCGCCGGGCAGGCCGGAACTTCAATCCCCTGATGGCGATGGCTGCGGATTTTGTGATCGCCGAGGTCGAGGAGCTGGTGGAGGTTGGACAGCTTGACCCGGACGAGGTCATGACGCCCGGCGTCTGTGTGGACCTCGTCGTCAAGCTGTGAAAGGAGGGCAATTGCATGGATGCTAGAACATTGATCGTCACCCGGGCCGCCCGCTTCTTTCATGACGGCGACCTGGTGAACCTGGGGATCGGGATGCCCACGCTGGTGGCCAACCATCTGCCGGAGGGCGTCAACATCACGCTCCAGTCGGAAAACGGCTTCATTGGGCTGGGTCCCACGCCCGAGGAAGGGCACGTGGACAAGGACATGGTAAACGCCGGAGGACAGCCGGTGACCATCCTGCCCGGGGGCGTCTGTTTCGACAGCGCCACTTCCTTCGGCCTGATCCGTGGGGGCCACGTGGACGCCACGGTGCTTGGGGCCCTGGAGGTGGACCAGGAGGGCAACCTGGCCAACTGGATGATCCCCGGAAAAAAGGTGCCCGGTATGGGCGGAGCCATGGATCTGGTAGCCGGGGCCAATTTGGTCATCATCACCATGGAGCATTGCAACAAGAGCGGCGCGCCCAAGATCCTGAAAAAATGCACGCTGCCTCTCACTGCGGCCCATGAGGTGGACTACATCGTCACCGAACTGTGTGTGCTCCACCGCACGGAAGACGGCCTGGTCCTGGAGGAGCTGGCCCCCGGCGTCACTGTGGAAGAGGTCCTGGCAAAGACGGATGCCGAACTCATCGTTCCCACCCAGATCGGGAGCATGGTCTGACATGACGCTCACCATTTGGCACGTCATCGGCATCCTGGCCACGCTGGCCGTGATCGTGGGCGTCATCCGAAGGAGAAAATAGAAGATTATTTTGAAACGCTTTATGGGCAGAAGTACGATATGATCTTCCGTCTCTATTTTTCAGATGTAAAACCGCGCATGGCCATTTTTGTATCCAAGATGTCACACTGCCTTTTTGATATGCTGGCACGGTATACGGCGGGCGAGTGGAATGTGGAGATTCCTTTGATCATCAGCAATCATCCCGATTTGCAACACGTAGCCGAGCGTTTTGGCATTCCGTTTCACCTCTTTCCCATTACCAAAGAAACAAAGGAAGAACAGGAACGCAAGGAAATGGAGTTGCTGGCGCAGAATAATATCACCTTTATCGTGCTGGCCCGTTATATGCAGGTGATTTCCGAACAGATGATCAGTGCGTACCCTAATAAGATTATTAATATTCATCACTCGTTCCTACCGGCTTTTGTGGGTGCCCGGCCTTATCATGCCGCTTTTGAAAGAGGGGTGAAAATTATCGGCGCTACCAGCCATTATGTGACAACCGAACTGGATGCCGGACCTATTATCGAACAAGATGTGGTTCGCATTACGCATAAAGATTCCATTGAAGACCTTGTGAATAAAGGAAAAGATTTGGAGAAGATCGTCCTTTCGCGTGCCGTACAGAAACATATCGAGCGTAAGGTATTGGCTTATAAGAATAAAACCGTAATA
>OGYM01002027.1_pt1 | contig 13779 bp, 10 predicted proteins | sample 1576491 | NCBI WGS metagenome assembly OGYM01 (sample SAMEA3541515, study PRJEB24748) | human gut metagenome | biome: human gut; feature: human-associated habitat; material: faeces | place: China | collected 2012 | reverse complement strand
AGGTGAAAATATTCAAATAGAGATCGATTGACAGTGCAAAAGAAATAAATTAAACAAGGCGGGTTTATTTTTTTGCCGCGGCAGTTGCTGAAGCAAAGCGGTATATGATGGATATTATAGAAGTATAGGACAATTTGTGATATAATATATCCGATTTATTGCATATAATGAAGAACATTTATCATAGGAAGGTGAAAAAATGAAGGTCACGACCAAAGATGTAGAATACATCGCCCAGCTTTCCCGTTTGACTATTCCTGAGGGTGAAATGGAAAAATTCACGGAACAGTTCAATCAGATCCTCAATTATGCCGATATTTTGCAGAAGCTTGATACCGCAGGCATCGAGCCGACTCCGTACGTGCTGCCGATCAGCAACGCGTTCCGTGAGGACGTAGCTCTGCCCGGCGTTACTCAGGAAGAAGCGCTGAAAAATGCTCCGGCAGTCCATAACGGCGGCTTTAAAGTGCCCCGCGTTATCGAATAAGAGAGGGAGGAACTACTGTGGATCTTTACAAGAGCACTGCTCATGAATTGCATGATAAACTCGTTAATAAAGAAATCAGCTCCGTGGAACTGACTAAAGCTCTGTATGAGCGCATCGACGCTGTCGAGGATCAGGTCAAAGCCTATGTGACGCTGGATAAAGAAAATGCTTTGGCACAGGCGGCCAAGGTTGACGCCATGATCGCCGCCGGTGAAAAAATCGCTCCGCTGGCCGGCATCCCCGGCGCGATCAAAGATAATATCTGCACTAAAGGTCTTTTGACGACCTGTTCGTCCAAAATGCTGGCTAATGTTGTGCCGATTTATGATGCGCATGTTATTAAAAAACTTCGCGCCGAAGAAACTATTTTCCTCGGCAAAACAAATATGGACGAATTTGCGATGGGTTCTACTACTGAATCGTCTTATTTCCAGGCTACTCATAATCCATGGAACCTGGACCGCGTACCCGGCGGCTCCTCCGGCGGCAGTGCCGCTGCTATCGCGGCCGGCGAAGCTATCTGGACTCTGGGTTCAGATACCGGCGGTTCTATTCGTCAGCCTGCTTCTTTTAACGGCTGTGTCGGTATCAAACCGACCTATGGCCGTGTTTCCCGTTACGGCTGCGTGGCTTTTGCGTCTTCGCTCGACCAGATCGGGCCGATCACCCGCGACGTTACCGATGCCGCTACAGTGCTCAATACTATCTGCGGCAAGGACGAGCATGATTCTACTTCGCTGCCGGTGGAAGTGCCTGACTTTACCAAAGCTCTGCGTCAGGACGTTAAAGGCCTGCGTATCGGTCTGCCGAAAGAATATTACGGCGAAGGCCTGGACCCCAAAGTCCATGCCGAACTGAAAAAAGCAATCGCTCAATACGAAGCCATGGGCGCTGAGATCGTTGAGATTTCCCTGCCTCATACCGAATATGCGGTCATTACCTATTACATCATTGCTCCGGCGGAGGCTTCCGCCAATCTGGCCCGTTATGACGGCGTCCGGTACGGTTTCCGTGCGGCTAATGCCACCAGCGCGCCCGAAATGACTACGCTCAGCCGTACAGAAGGCTTCGGCGCGGAAGTAAAACGCCGTATCATGCTGGGAACTTATGTTTTGAGCAGCGGCTATTACGATGCTTACTATAAAAAAGCCATGCAGGTGCGCACGCTTATCCGCCGCGACTTTGACAGCGCTTTTGAAAAATGTGACGTTATCCTGGCGCCGACCTCACCGGTCGTTGCTTATCCTATCGACGGCAAAATGGACCCTTTGTCCATCTATATGCTCGACGTTTACACCATTCCGGTCAATATGGCGGGCCTGCCGGGGATTTCCGTACCCTGCGGCTTCGCGGACGGTATGCCTGTGGGCATGCAGCTGATCGGCAAACCGCTGGACGAAGAAACCGTGCTGCGTGCAGCCTATACCTTTGAACAAGCCAACGAATACCACAAGGTACTGGCACCGTTAGGAGGTAACAAATAATGAAAAAATATACTACTGTTATCGGTCTGGAAGTCCATGCCGAGCTCAAAACAAATTCTAAAGCGTTCTGCTCCTGCTCGACTGAGTTCGGCGGCGAGCCTAACACCCATGTCTGTCCGGTCTGCCTGGGTATGCCCGGCGCTTTGCCTGTGCTCAACAAACAGGTGGTGGAATTTGCGATCCGTGCGGGACTGGCTCTGAACTGCGATATCCAGAAATTCAATAAATTCGACCGTAAAAACTATTTTTATCCCGATCTGTCAAAAAACTATCAGATCTCTCAATTCGATCAGCCTATTTGCCTGGGCGGCCATATCGACATTGAAGTGGAAGGCGGGAAAAAACGTATCGGCGTGACCCGTATCCATATGGAAGAAGATGCTGGGAAGCTGAACCACAGCGGCGCTACGATCAGTACCTCCGACTCGTCGGCAGTAGACTACAACCGTGCCGGCGTACCTCTGATCGAGATTGTCTCCGAGCCTGATATGCGCAGCTCCGAAGAAGCCCGCGCCTACCTGGAACAATTAAAAGCTATTTTGGAATATACTGATGTCTGCGACTGCAAAATGCAGGAAGGCAGTCTGCGCTGTGATGCCAATATCTCTGTCATGCCGGAAGGCGCTGCCGAGTTCGGTACCCGCGCCGAGATCAAAAACCTTAACTCCTTCCGCGCTCTGGTGCGCGCGATCGAGTACGAAGTCGAGCGGCAGATCGACCTTGTTGAAAGCGGCGGCCATGTTGTGCAGGAGACCCGTACCTGGGATGACGCGCAGGGCATGACCTTGTCCATGCGCAGCAAAGAAGAAGCGCATGACTACCGTTATTTCCCAGAACCTGATCTGGTGCCGGTAGAATTAGACGACGCCTGGATCGAACGCGTTAAAAATGAACTGCCAGAGCTTCCTGCTCAGCGTCAGCAGCGGTTGATGACAGAAAATGGCCTGCCTGCTTATGATGCAGGATTGATCGTTGCCACCAAAGCTATGGCCGACTACTTTGATGCTGCCTGCAAAAATGCAGGTGATGACAAAGCTGTAGCCAACTGGCTTTTGGGCGACGTTTCCGCCTATCTCAACAACGAAGGCATCGAAATCGATGCTTTCCCGATCAAACCGGAAAACCTGGGCGAAATGGTTGCCCTGATCAAAGGCGGCGTGTTGTCCAGCAAGCTTGCTAAAAAAGTATTTGCCGAAATGCTCAAAGCCGACAAATCTCCGAAAGTCCTCGTTAAAGAGCTGGGCTTGGAGCAGGTCAGCGACGAAGGCGCTATTGCCGCTATCGTTGATGAAGTGCTGGCCGAAAATCCGCAGTCTATTGCCGACTTTAAAGCCGGTAAAGACCGTGCAATCGGCTTCTTGGTCGGTCAGGTCATGAAAAAATCCCGCGGCAAAGCTAACCCGGGTATGGTCAATAAATTATTAGTAGAAAAAATGCAGTAAACGACTGCTGATTTTAAATCCTGTAAATGGGGGTGTCGCAATGAATAAACCGTTTGTTTTTGTTGGTTCAGGTTTGGGCTATTTGTGGTTGCTCATTTGGACGACTGTCGTTTCTATTATTACTGTGGGCTTGTTTTTCCCATGGGCTTATTCAGCGCAGCAGCGCTGGATCTGTGCTAATACCTACGTTGAAGGCAGGCGGCTGCGTTTCGACGGCACCGGGCTGGGGTTCTTTTTTCAATGGCTGGTCATTATGCTTCTGACTGCTGTTACTTTTGGGATTTATGCTCCCTGGGGTTATTGCCAGTTTAAACGCTGGGAGACCCGTAATACAGTTTTTGATGATTGAAAGCAACTGCCTGCTGTAATAAAACAATAAACAAAAGCTCCGTCTTTTTGACGGAGCTTTTTTGTCGTTCTGATTTATTTATATTTGCCAGAAAAATATTTAAAAATACAAATAAATATGCTTGTAGATATATAGAAAGTATGATATTCTTTTAATAAGTAAAATAATATTAAATAATATAAAACGGCAAAACTGTCGAAAGGCAGTGACGCAAAGCTATAGGGTCTACTTCGTATAACGAAATGACAGCCAGTTGCTCACAAGCAGAGATATTCTCGACTTGGACAATTTTGATGCCTGCCCGTTATACGGTCGGGTATTTTTTATTTGTCAGACAGATTTCAGGGAGAGGCTAAAGAAAGAGGAAGGTGCGGGTTCATGTTGAGGAATGGTGCAAGGGAAAAAGCTTTAAGCAGAAAAGTAATGCTTTCATTGCTTATGGCAGGTACAATGTCCGTTTGTATATCTGGGGGGGACGTATGGGCTGAGAATACGGTAAAGCTGACTAGTGATACTGTTTATAATGTTATTGGTGAAATACCAACGTCGATAGAGATGAACGGGCATAATATTATAAGCAATGTTATGTTAAATGCTGATAATGCCGGGCTGAGTATTATTGGTACAGACATGGAAAATTTAACTATAAATGGCGAAGGACTTCAATTTGCTGTCGCTGCACAAAGTAGTAGCAATGCCAAGGTATTGATTTCAAATGTGAAAAAAGTTGATATTACAGGCAATGTAATAAATGACAGTTTACTTCATAGTAATATTAATGGTGCCATTATATTTGATAAAGTGGGGCTTTTTAATATTACAACAGAAAAAAGTATTGGTTTACATGCTCAAGGAGGACTTATTTATATTGATGCTGATGCAGTTTCAATAAAGTCAAAAGATGAAAATGCTATTTGGGCACAGTTAAGTAATTGTAGTGGAGATTATCCCAGTGATGTCAAAATTAAATCTTCTGGTGATATAACATTGCAGTCGACATCTTCTACGGCAGTAGGTGCTGTTAATATGGATAGTAATGTTACTGATAACAAAGTGACAGTGGATTTGCAGGGGAAAAATATTTATGTGATTTCTGAAAAATCTACAGGATTACTGTCTAACGATTTTCAAACAGGAAAAACAAGCATTATTCTCAACGCTGACGATGTAGTTAATATTAAAGCTGGAAAAAATGGAATTTATGCTGCTAATGGCAGAGATAAAGGCGATGCTTTTGTCAGCGTTGATGCAGGCAAAGAAATTAATATTACAGGGGTCCAAAATGCTATCTATGCTGGTTCTAACGCTTTGGTGAAAATCAATGACAGGGGTATGGCGAAAGTCAGCCTTACTGGTAATGTCGTTGCTGAAAATGGCGGACAGATAATTGTCAAAAATGCTGATCAGATTGGTGCGATTTATGCCGCTGCTGGCGGAGACGTAAGTATTACATCTTCGGGAAATGTAAATACTGTTGCCGATCGCAGTCATACAATAGAAAGCAGCGCCAGGTCTGCTGCTATAGTGGCTGATAGTGCTGATATAATAATAGAAGCAGAAAATATAAAGGCTTCTAATAGGGTTGTTTATGGTGACGACCGTGTTTATGGAATTGCATTGGAAAATGGCGGTAATATTACATTACGTGGAAACATTGATATTGAAGCTTATGGCGGAGAGGGTGTCCAGTCCCGTGCTGTCAGGAATAATGGCGGCGGCAATTTTACTGCTGTTGGGACTGTAAATGTTCTGGCTGATGTTCAGGATACTGATACAGCAGCAGTAGGTATCGATATTTGGAATAGCGGTAAAGCTGAATTTTCCGGTAAGGAGACTAATGTTACTGCTTTGGGTGGTACGGATGCTTATGGTGTACAGGTACAAAGTAATGCTGTTGCTGTTTTTGATGCCGATAATACTGTAATTGATTCCAGAATAACTACTTCGTATAAACCAGATGAGATTGCAGGTCCAAAACCAGACGGATATGGGCAATGGGCTAACGGAGTTTATGTCAGTGGTATAACAGGCAGTGACGGAATAATATTTGGCAGTAAAAACATTACTGTAAATGCTAATACAAATCCTTTAGATAATGAGCTTTCTTGTGCAACTGCATTACGTAGTGAAGGTTATGGTAAGATAACTATCGGCGATAATGTTACGACGGTATTGAATGCTGAGTCGGATAACGGTACTGCCATAGGTGTTTGGACAAGTTATTATACAAAAGCAACTTTTGGCGGTGAAAAACTTACTATAAACAGTACATCCAAGGCTGGTGATGCTGTTGGTACGATTGCCGTCTGGTCACCTAAGGTCGTTTACAGTGCGAAAGATACAATTATCAATGCTGCAAGCAGTTCAGGCAACGCTTATGGTGTAGATATAGACAATCATACACAAAGCTTGCCTAATGATTTGTATCCGTCCGCTGTAGTTAACCATACTGGAAATGTAAAGATCAATGCACAGAGCCGGGATCAAGAGGCTTTCGGCGTATATGTACATTCGGCAAAGCCCAATAAGGAATCCGGTACGGACCAGGGAGGTGCTGCTAATTTCAGCAAGGAGCTTAATATTAAGGCCGTATCTGCAAACAGTAATGCTACAGGAATTTTTGTCAGTGGAGCACCTATAACAGATGAAAATGGTGAGGTTTTGTTTACATCAGGGCAAGCATCCGTTAATACATCAGGTGATACGACTATCGTTGCTGCTGGTAAAACTGCTTCTTACGCACTGAATGCCGAAGCTGATGGACAAATCACCGTTGGCAGCACCGGTAAAACCGTTCACTTGACGGGGGACATTGTTGCTAAAAATGATGGTGTGATTAATATTGCTGGTAAAACTAATACAATTAACGGTATAGTCAAAGCGGTTGACGGTGGCACTGTTAATCTGAGTGGCGCTAGTGACGCTGTTTATAATAATATCAACATCAACAGCTTCGTTACCCAAGGGACTGGCAGTAATGGTAGCGTCAAATTGAATGGTGGTACGATGGATTTCGGTACGTTAAATAATCAAAATTTAGCCAGTAATTCTTTTGTGGTGAATGGTGGCTCCTTAAAAGCGGCGTCCAAAGACATTTTTACCAGTGGCTTAACAGCGGCAGGTACTGCTATTGATAGTGGTGATGTATTGTCTGTAGTGAATAATGCCGTTAAATTTGAAAGTGGTAAACTGATCCTGAGCGATGAGAAATATAATTTGGCTTGGTTAAAGACAGCTAAAGCGGCACTCAATAACGCTGATAGCGGCACAATGGGACTAGTTGTTACCGGGACTTTAGTCACTACTGACGGAAAAATTCAAACAGAAGCAAGTGCCAGTGATTTGGCTGATACCGGTGCGGTACATGCAGGTGTGACAGGTAAAGTAGATACTAATGATGTAACAATCGGCAGTAGCGGTCTTGAAAATCTGGGCGTCAAAGATTTGGCTCTTGGCGGTTCAGCTGCAGATGCAAGCAAAGTAACTGTAGGTGATGGTAAAGAATTGACTTTGGTTGGCAGCGGCAGCGAAAATGATGCCTTGGTAAAAACATCTGGTGGTACGGCGAAAACTAATGTTGCCGTTGCAGTTGGCGACGGCACTAATGCAGGTACTTTAAATCTTGGAGTCGCGGGAACGGCCAGCGGCGGCAATCTTAATGCGGCAGTTGCCATTGCCAATGATGACAGTAAAGTAAATGTCGATGCCGGAACTTTTAAGGTTAATGAAATCAGTGCTGATAAAGGCACGATCAATGTAAACGAAGGTGCTGCACTCAAAACCGATAGTTTGACTGTTGGCTCATCAGGAAGTACGGTTAAGCTAAGCGGTACAGGCGCTTTAGAAGCCCAGAGTATGACTGTTAGTACAGGAACGATAGAAGTTACAGGTACGGCTAAAGCAGGGAATCTTACGGTAAATGACAGCAATGCAATAATTAGTGTCGGTACTGGTAACAGCGCGGGCAGTTTAGTTGCCGGTAATGCTGATCTCAACGGCGCGGCTGTAGTTTTAGACCCTGTATGGCAGGGTAATGATACGATTGGGAATGCTTCTAAGGCGGCATTAGCTTTTACAAATAATAATGTCAATGGATTGATGACAGTAGGGCGCAATTCGGTTTTGAGCCTGGGAACGGACGATACAGGTAAAGCCGAGCAGGCTTTTGCAGAATCTGAATTGACCTGGGGGAAAACTGGTGTGAGTGCGGCGTTATACATTGACCAGGCCCAGAAACTGCAAGTTCAGGGCGGCATATTGCTTGACGGCACTAAGACCGCCGCATCAGCGGAAGCTAATAAAGCAAGTTTTGCCGACGGCTCGCTGCTGATCGTTAACGGTTCTGGTATAGGAACAAGTGGAACTGCAGCGTTGACAGGTGGATCAGGTTCCACGCTTACAGTCAATCAGGGAGCCAAGCTGTACCTGACCAGTACTAATGCCGGAACTTATACGATCGCCAAAGGTTTTGCCAATACTACGATTGATGGCTGGTCCTGGTCAGCAGATGCTGCAGCTGTTGATGTCAGTGTAAATAAGCTTTCTGAAATCGAGAAAATCGAGAAAAATACTGCTGACGGTGATTTTACAGTAACTGTCAGACAGACGGACGTCCAAAAGAAATATGATGGCATCGCATTGCCGAACATTTTGCAGGCTATGGATCAAAGCAGGACAGAATATGCCGGGATCAAATATCTAACTGATTTGGCTAATGACAATAAGCTTGATAAAGAGGGTTTTATCGCTGCAGTCAACTCCTTCGCCCAGGGAGCGGAAAACAGCGGCGCTACCCGCACGGGTGCTTTAGCAGCCCTGGATCTGGGGACGGCGGTGCAGGAACATCTGTCCTTAGCCAAGGCGGCTGCAGAACAGAGCGGCGGTTTCGGCAAAGCTGCTGTTGATACTGCTGACAACGGCGGCATCTGGGCACAATATATCCACAACAAGGATAAAGTCGATAACATGGGCGGCGTCAGCTATGACGGACAATACAACGGTGTTATCATAGGCGGCGACTTTGCAGACCGTGGCAAATACAGCAGCGGCATAGCTTTCAGTTACGGCAGCGGTGACAGCACCGGCAGCGCCTCTAAAAATGAATTTGACTTCTGGGGCCTCAGTTACTATGGCGGTATCCAAAACGGCGATACCAATCTGATTTTCGATGTCGGTTACAGCAAAACCAGTAGCGACGTCAAAGGCGTAATCAAGGCCGAACCTGACACGCAGGTCATCAGTATGGGCATCAAAGGTGAAAAAGTTATCAGCAATGGACATGGAACGAGCTATGTACCGTATGCGGGCCTGCGTTATATGAATATTGATACAGACAGCTATAACGGCAGTATCGACGGGAAGACGGCCGCTCATTACAGTACCGATAAAGCTGATTTGTGGTTGTTGCCGGTAGGCATCAGCATCAGCCATGAAAGCGTTACTGCCGGAGGCTGGAAAGTGCGTCCGACAGCCGATATCGCTTATGTTTGGACTTTAGGTGATAAAAATACTGCGATGGATATTACCGTTCCGGGTGTAAATGCGACCGATAGACTTGGCTATGATATCATGGACAGCGGTTTCTTTGTCGGCAAACTGGGCCTGGAGGCTGAAAAAGGTGATTGGACTTATGGCTTAGGCTATGCCTGCCAGAAAGGCAGTCATGCTCAAAACAGTAAATTTATGCTCAATGTAACTTACAGCTTCTAAAAAACAACTTTTTCAAAATCTCTTTTTCCTGTTCACCCTTTTGTGTCCCTGTGTGGAAAGCCTGCCTTTTATCGGCAGGCTTTCTGCTTTTGATGCGGACGTTTATTTGTAGATGTCGGGTCATATTTTATATTCGCATGATTTATGGTAAAATAAAGATACAATCCAATGGCTTGAGCGTACGGTTTCTTGCATGCTGAGAACCGTTTTTTTATTTGGAGCTTGCCTGTTATGTTTTGAAAGAAGGAAAAGTAAATTGGGATCAGTCCATAATCAACATTTTAAGCCGCGGCTGGCGATGTTTGCCGTGGGGATATTTTTAATGACTTTTGGTATCGCTCTGTCCTGTAAGGCCGACTTGGGCACATCGCCGATTTCCAGTGTACCGTGGGTTATGAGTATGTTTTTACCTTTTAGTTTGGGTGATATTACGATCATGATGAACATTGTTATGATCCTGGCGCAGCCGCTTATTCTGAGGGCGCTTTATGTAAGGGAGCTGGTGGGCCAGCTGCTGACGACGCTGGCTTTTGGCTGCAGCATTGATTTTTCGATGGGTCTGTTGGACTGGTTTATACCGGGCAGTGCACTGGAACAATGGCTTGCTTGCCTTTTAAGTATTGTTGTCTTGGCTTTGGGTGTTTTTCTGGAGGTGCGCGCTAAAATCTTTTTAGTTGCGGGCGAAGGTGTGGTCAGTGTACTGGCGTTTGTTACTCAAAAAAAGTTCAGCCTGATCAAAAATTGTTTCGATATATCGCTGGTCACTTTAGCGATTATTATTTCCTGGGTGGAATTCGGTACATTACAAGGAGTTGGAGCCGGTACAGTAGTGGCCGCAGTTTTAGTAGGGCGGTTTGTACATTTGTATGAAAGCAGGCTGAGCTTTTTCGATCGCTGGAAAGTAGAAGCTTAAGTGGCTGCAGCTTGATTTTCCTGTAAAATATTTTAAATTTTTTGGTTTCAAAATATTTGTCTTATCTGTAAAAAATATTTTAAGTGCTTGCCAAAAAAGCAGGAACGTAGTACAATGTGGTTAGCGAAAGCTAACCTGAGCAAATTTAAATTTATGGTGCAATAAAGCGTCTGCGGCAGAAGCCGTAATGGCGCAGCGTGAACGAAAGCAGGTGTAAAAATGGCTGATTATATTATTGGCGGTATTTTAGTGGCTCTGGCAATTTTGGCACTGCGCAGCGTCTTCAAAAAAACATCTTCCGGCGGTTGTGCCGGCTGCAGCGGCTGTAATGGCTGCGGACCCAGCTGTCACGGACAGGATCAGGAAACTGCCTCCAAATAAGCGGTGGAATGGCAGACGCCTGCGGCGTCGAAGCCTTGCAGATTATTGACAAATCATTTTAAAAAGCATATAATTTGACCATAAGGTCATTGGATTTTGTATCAGCCGCAGGCGCACGCAGACGTACGTGTCCTGCGTTTTTTTGTGAAGGTGGGTTTAGTTTTATGTATCATATCGACCGGGGCGCGTGGGCCGAGATCAATCTTGATGCCGTGGCGCATAACGTGCAGATCGCCAAAAGCAATCTTGATCCCCATACTAAGCTGTGTGCCGTTGTCAAGGCTGATGCTTACGGACATGGCGCGGTAGCGGTAGCCCGCGAAGCCGAAAAGAACGGCGCTGATTTTCTGGCCGTAGCGCTGCTGCAGGAAGGTCTTGAGCTGCGTGAAGCAGGTATCAGGCTGCCTATTTTAGTGCTGGGTTCGCTGCAGCCGGGAGCTGCCAATGTTGTAGTGCAGTTTGATATCAGTCACGCTGTTTTTGACGAAGAACGTTTATATGCCCTTAACGAAGCGGCTGTTAAATTGAATAAAAAAGCCAGGATCCATATCGCTATTGATACCGGTATGCATCGGATCGGCGTACATGTTCGCGATGCGGGTGAATTTGCGGCTAAGGCCGCGGCGCTGCCTGGCATTGAGATCGAAGGAGTGTTCTCGCATTTTGCAACGGCAGATGCTGATGACAAAGCCTATGCCGCGCATCAGTTTGAACGCTTCCAGGAAGCGCTGAAGCTGATCAGGGAGAAGGGTATCAGGGTACCGCTGGCACATATCGCCAACAGTGCCGCTTTGACAGAACTGCGTGAATATCAGATGGATATGGTGCGTCAGGGTATTACTTTGTATGGTTTGCATCCTGCGCATATGAGCGATTGTTATAAAGATTTTGAGCCTGTCATGACGGTCAAATCGACGGTAAGCTTTGTCAAAAGCCTGCCTGCCGGTGCGACTATCGGTTATGGGCGTACTTATACATTGAGCCGTCCCAGTGTTATTGCCACGGTGCCGGTCGGTTATGCCGACGGCGTCAACAGGCGTCTTTCCAACGTGGGCTATATGCTGGTTGGCGGCGGCAGGGCTCCTATCGTGGGCCGCGTGTGTATGGATCAGGTGATGCTTGATGTTACTGACCTGCCTCCGGTCAAAGTGGGCGACGAAGTCACCGTTTTCGGCGGCAAAGATTTGCCGATGGAACTGGTTGCACAGTGGGCAGGTACTATCTGCTACGAGCTGGTCTGCAGCGTCAGTCCGCGGATGCCGCGCCGTTATGTGCGCAACGAAAAGTGAGTCTGCTTTAAAAATGCTTTCCCTTATTTATGGCTGCTTTTGGCTTCGGCCGGGCAGCCGCTTTTTTATTTGCAAAGGCTGTAAAAGCATGAGGGCGTTATTTTTATTTAGGCCGCTGCGGCGGCAATATGCTACAATAATAATATAAGAATCAGTAAGGAGTGTGACTTGACTATGAACGAACAGGAATGGCAGGCGTGTGTGAACCATGTGGCCGGCGGTGAATATCCGGTCCCCCGCGGTATGATCAGCAACTATAACGACTGGCGCTGCCGCTCGACGGTGGGGCGCGCTTTATATTGGATGGATGAGGTAGAAGCCGCGATGCATGTCCTGGCAACGATACTTGATGTGGAGCCTGATATGGAGGATGCACCGGAAATGGGCCTCAGCGAAGCTGAACATAAAGTGCTGTGCCTGCGGGATATAGCTGAAATCGTTTGGAAGTTGGCCCGTAATGAGGATGCTGCTTTGAATTATCTGGATCAGGCCTATACATTGAGCCGGGCCTATAAACATCCCTTCCGCAGCGCTTCCCGCGGCGATATGTTTTATCGCCGGCTGGCGATCCTGCGTGAGGTAGGCAAAGAAGAGCAGGCTGTACAGGAAGCGGAAAAGATGCTGGAGCTGGAAGCTGGAAACGACGGTATCAATCCTTACCGTTATTTTGCCTATAAATTTTTAGCTGAGCATGAACATAATAATGGTGATGACGAAAAAGCGGCACAGCTGTTTGCGGAGGCTTTCAGGTATTATCCGGTCAGTGAAGCCGGTGAGCGTGATCTGGCCAAAGCGGCAGCGGCTGAAACAGCTGCCAGCCGTTATAAGGCTTATGTATTTTGCAGTACGATTCAATACAAGCCCTGGGAAGAATTACCGCCTGCCATCATCAGGCGCGATCTGTGACGGAGGTTGCAGTATGAAAAAAGTAGTGTTATTAAGCGGCGGTATCGACAGCACCACCTGTCTGGCGCAGACTGTGCAGGTCTGCGGTGCGGAAAATGTCACGGCGCTGTGTGTTTTTTACGGGCAGAAGCACAGCAGGGAAATGGCAGCAGCCCGTAAGGTTGCGGCTTATTATGGTGTACGTTTACTGGAGCAGGATATTGCCGGCATCATGTCCTATAGTAATTGCTCACTGCTGGCTGCCAGCAGTGAAGCCATCGAACATAAAAGCTACGCGCAGCAGCTGGCTGAGCATGGCGAAGGTACGGTAGCGACTTATGTACCGTTTCGCAATGGCCTTTTGATCAGCGCTGCTGCCGCTATTGCCATTTCATTGGGAGCTGATGCGATCTGTTATGGCGCTCATGCTGACGATGCGGCTGGACGGGCTTATCCGGATTGTACGCCGGAGTTTTATGCGGCTATGGATACTGCCATTTATGAAGGCAGCGGTAAATTGTGTCATCTGGAAGCACCGCTGCTGAATAAAAATAAAGCGCAGATAGTGGAGCTGGGACTGAATTTGGGTGCTCCTTATCAATATACCTGGTCGTGCTATGAAGGAGGCGACAGGCCGTGCGGCGAATGCGGCACCTGCATCGACAGGGCCAATGCCTTTAAGGCCAACGGCGTGGACGACCCTGCTTTATAAGTAAAAACACACCCTTTTTAAAGGGTGTGTTTTTATTTTACAGTACTTTTTCATAACAGTAAAACTGGTGCTCCATTTTACGGAACTGGATTTCACCGCAGAAATGATAGCCGTGCTTTAGAAACAGC
>OGYM01002012.1_pt1 | contig 13875 bp, 10 predicted proteins | sample 1576491 | NCBI WGS metagenome assembly OGYM01 (sample SAMEA3541515, study PRJEB24748) | human gut metagenome | biome: human gut; feature: human-associated habitat; material: faeces | place: China | collected 2012 | reverse complement strand
AGAAACTGGCGCAAGCGCAGAAACCGCGCTTTCTATGGATTGGATGTTCCGACAGCCGCGTTCCCGCAGAACGTTTAACCGGCCTTGAGCCGGGCGAATTATTTGTTCACCGCAATGTTGCCAACCTGGTCATTCACACCGATCTCAACTGCCTCTCCGTGGTGCAGTATGCCGTCGATGTATTGGAAGTTGAACACATTATTATTTGTGGTCACTACGGTTGTGGCGGCGTCCAGGCGGCTGTTGAAAACCCGGAACTGGGGTTAATTAACAACTGGTTGCTGCACATTCGCGATATCTGGTTCAAACATAGCTCATTACTCGGAGAAATGCCGCAGGAGCGTCGAATCGATACCCTGTGCGAGCTGAACGTGATGGAACAGGTATATAACCTGGGCCACTCAACCATCATGCAGTCCGCGTGGAAGCGCGGTCAGAAAGTGACGATTCACGGCTGGGCCTACGGTATTCACGACGGCCTGCTGCGCGATCTGGAAGTCACGGCGACCAACCGTGAAACGCTGGAACAGCGCTATCGTCGGGGGGTTTCAAACCTCAGCAAAAAGCATATTAACCACAAGTAAACGTGTATTGCCGGGTGGCGGCTATGCCTTACCCGGCCTACATTTCTACGGACATAGCACCTGTAGCGCCATCCGGCACAACGTTCTTACTCGTCCAGCAGCACCACTTTACCAACATACGGCAGATGGCGATAACGCTGAGCATAGTCGATGCCGTAACCCACAACGAACTCATCCGGGATCGAGAAACCGATAAACTCAACCGGGACGTCAACCTCACGGCGAGACGGCTTATCCAGCAGCGTACAAATCGCCAGAGACTTTGGCTCACGCAGGCTCAGGATTTCCCGCACTTTCGACAGCGTATTCCCGGAATCGATAATATCTTCGACAATCAGCACATCCTTGCCACGGATATCTTCATCCAGGTCCTTGAGAATTTTCACATCGCGAGTGGTGGACATGCCGCTACCGTAGCTGGAGGCGGTCATAAAATCGACTTCATGAGACACCTGTACCTCGCGGCACAGATCCGCCATAAACATAAATGAGCCACGCAGCAGACCTACCAGCACCATGTCACTGCCGCTGTCTTTATAACGTTCAGTAATCTGACGACCCAGTTCGGCAATGCGCGCTTTGATCTCCGCTTCGGGGATCATTACTTCTACAGTATGTTTCATATCTCTAACCATATGATTTAAAAACAAATCACTTCATGCCTGCTCTTGATAAGACAGCATCGAAGCGCAAGGCACGCAGTATACCAGCAAAAGTATTTATTCGCGGCATCTGTTAATAAAGCTCATTTTGTGATGACGATCACACTTGTTAAATCCTATAATTAATTGCTACTAAAAAATTAACAAATTGAGATGGTATCTTTTTATGGCAAATAACAACGCAAAAGCGCCACGGCTTCTCGTGACGCTGACAGCCCTCTTCGCTGCACTCTGCGGGCTGTATCTGCTGATCGGCGGCGGCTGGCTGGTCGCCATCGGCGGCTCCTGGTACTACCCGATTGCGGGCATCGTCATGCTTGGCGTCGCCGGGCTATTATGGCGCAGCAAGCGTTCCGCGCTGTGGCTGTATGCCGCCCTGCTCCTCGCCACCATGATCTGGGGCGTGTGGGAAGTCGGCTTCGACTTCTGGGCGCTGACCCCGCGTAGCGACATTCTGGTCTTCTTCGGCATCTGGCTGATTTTACCGTTTGTCTGGCATCGCCTGAGCGTCCCTTCCAGCGGCGCTGTCAGCGCGCTGGTAGTTGCCCTGCTGATAAGCGGCGGCATCCTCACCTGGGCTGGCTTCAACGACCCGCAAGAGATCAACGGTACGCTAAGCGCGGACGCGGTGCCTGCCGAACCGATCTCTCCGGTAGCGGACCAGGACTGGCCTGCCTATGGCCGCAATCAGGAAGGGCAGCGCTACTCCCCGCTGAAGCAGATCACTGCTGATAACGTCCACAACCTGAAAGAAGCGTGGGTGTTCCGTACCGGCGATCTGAAGCAGCCGAACGATCCGGGTGAAATCACCAACGAAGTGACCCCGATTAAAGTCGGCGATACGCTGTATCTGTGTACCGCCCACCAGCGTCTGTTTGCGCTGGACGCGGCGAGCGGGAAAGAGAAGTGGCATTTCGACCCGCAGCTCAATACCGATCCCAGCTTCCAGCATGTCACCTGCCGTGGTGTCTCCTATCATGAAGCCACGGCCGATAACGCCTCGCCGGATGTCGTTTCAGACTGCCCGCGCCGCATTATTCTGCCGGTGAACGATGGCCGTATTTTCGCCCTCAACGCAGACAACGGCAAGCTGTGCGAATCCTTTGCCAACAACGGCATTCTGAACCTGCAAACCAATATGCCGGTCACTACGCCGGGCATGTATGAACCCACATCACCGCCGGTCGTGACCGACAAGGTGATCGTCATTGCAGGCGCCGTCACCGATAACTTCTCTACCCGCGAGCCGTCCGGGGTTATTCGCGGCTTTGACGTGAACAGCGGTAAACTGCTGTGGGCATTCGATCCCGGTGCGAAAGACCCGAACGCGATCCCGTCGGATGAGCACCACTTCACGCCAAACTCGCCAAACTCCTGGGCGCCAGCCGCGTATGACGCGAAGCTGGATCTGGTCTATCTGCCGATGGGCGTCACCACCCCGGATATCTGGGGCGGCAACCGTACGCCAGAGCAGGAGCGCTATGCCAGCTCGATCCTGGCGCTCAATGCAACGACCGGTAAACTGGCCTGGAGCTATCAGACCGTTCATCACGATCTGTGGGATATGGATATGCCGTCTCAGCCAACGCTGGCGGATATCACCGTGAAAGGGCAAACCGTTCCGGTCATCTACGCTCCGGCAAAAACCGGTAATATTTTCGTGCTGGACCGCCGCAATGGTCAGCTTGTGGTGCCTGCCCCGGAAAAACCGGTGCCGCAGGGCGCGGCCAAAGGGGATTACGTCACCAAAACGCAGCCGTTCTCTGATTTGAGCTTCCGTCCGACGAAAGACTTGACCGGTGCAGATATGTGGGGCGCCACCATGTTCGATCAGTTGGTGTGCCGCGTGATGTTCCATCAGATGCGTTATGAAGGGATCTTTACCCCTCCGTCAGAAAAAGGCACGTTGGTCTTCCCGGGCAACCTCGGTATGTTCGAATGGGGCGGCATTTCCGTCGATCCGAACCGTCAGGTGGCGATTGCCAACCCGATGGCGCTGCCGTTTGTCTCTAAACTGATCCCACGCGGCCCGGGTAATCCGATGGAGCCGCCGGAAGATGCCAAAGGCACTGGTTCAGAATCGGGTATTCAGCCGCAGTATGGCGTGCCGTATGGCGTGACGCTGAACCCGTTCCTGTCGCCGTTTGGTCTGCCGTGTAAACAGCCTGCCTGGGGTTACATCTCCGCGCTGGATCTGAAAACCAACGAAGTTGTCTGGAAAAAACGTATTGGTACGCCGCAGGACAGCATGCCGTTCCCGATGCCGTTTAAGGTGCCGTTCAATATGGGAATGCCAATGCTGGGCGGCCCAATCTCTACCGCTGGCAACGTGCTGTTTATTGCCGCGACCGCAGATAACTACCTGCGCGCTTACAACATGAGCAATGGTGAAAAACTGTGGGAAGGCCGTCTGCCCGCAGGCGGTCAGGCAACGCCGATGACGTATGAAGTCAACGGTAAGCAGTACGTCGTGATTTCCGCCGGGGGGCACGGTTCGTTCGGGACGAAGATGGGCGACTATATTGTCGCGTACGCTCTGCCTGACGACGCGCAGTAACGTTTATGCCGGATGGCGGCTTCGCCTTATCCGGCCTACAGGATGCTCATTTTACTGTAGGCCGGATAAGCGTCAGCGCCATCCGGCATGTTTATACCGTAAAACCGAGACTGTAGGCCGGATAAGCGCTAGCGCCATCCGGCATGTTTATACCGTAAAGCCAAGCATCATGCCTGTATCTTCATGCTCCAGCAGATGGCAGTGCGCCATGTAAGCATGTTCTTGCGATGCCTCGTGATCAAACTTCACCAGCACCTCGCTGATCCCGCCTTCAACCCGCACCGTATCCTTCCAGCCTGCGCGATGCGCCGCCGGAGCGCTGCCGTTTTCCGACAGGATGCGGAACTGCGTACCATGAATATGGAACGGATGCAGCATCATGTCACCTTCGCCGGAAATAACCCAGCGCTCATACTGCCCTTTGGCGGCGGCAAACATCGGTGTCGTCATATCAAACGCCTGGCCGTTGATCTTATTGGCATTGTGGAAATCGAACTTCCCGCCGTGGTTCATATGCCCCATCATCTGCCCATGATCCATTCCCGCCATCGCCCGGTCGCCATACTTTTGCATCAGCATCTGCATACCCATCATGTCGAGCATCGGGTCCATCGACAGTTGCAGTTTTCGCTGCGTCAGGCCATCAAGAGAAGGCAACGCAGGCATCGTGGTCAGCGTATCCGGCAAAGTGCCGGAGGCCGTGACCGCCAGCGGCTGGATATGCATAACCGGGTGCGGTTTATCAAACGGCGCGATCGTCATCCCCATCTGGCTGACGGGCAGCGTCATCAACTCAAACGCTTTGCCGTCGCTGATGTCGATAAGCACTTCGAAACGCTCCCCCATTAACATGGGCAGTGCGTTTACCTTCACCGGCTCCGCCAGCAGGCCGCCATCGCTGGCGATAACATACAGCGGGCGGTTGTCGCTGGTAGCGATGTTCAATGAACGCGCGTTGCAGCCATTCAGCAGGCGCAGACGCAGCCAGCCTTTTGGCGCAGCATGCTGCGGATAAATCGCCCCGTTGGTCAGCAGCGTGTCGCCAAACCACCCGACGGCGGCGGTCATCATATCCAGCTGATAATTGATTTGTCCGTCAGGAGAAAACTGTTTGTCCTGAATAATCACCGGCACATCGTCTATCCCCCACTGTTTCGGCAGGAGCAGTTTGCCAATGTCTTCATCTTCAATCAGTACCAGGCCCGCCAGTCCCATCGCCACCTGACGACCGGTTTTCCCATGCTGATGAGGGTGGAACCAGCAGGTTGCCGCACGCTGTTCAGGCGTGAAGGTGACGGAGCGCTTGCCGCCCGCCGCAATCACCCCCTGCGGGCCGCCGTCCACCTCGCCGGGGACTTCCAGCCCATGCCAGTGCAGCGTCGTCTCCTCGGCAAGCTGGTTATGAATATCCACGGTAATACGCTGACCTTTGCGCAGTTTTAGCGCCGGCCCGAGTAGCGTGCCGTTGTAACCCCAGGTCGTTGCCGTTTTACCCGCGAAGGTCGACTGTCCGGCTTTGACAATCAGCGAAATGTGATTGCGCGCGTCGGCGGTTAAAAGATCGGGAATGGGTAACGCGGGACGTTCCGCAGCAAACGCGGCGCGGCTCCACAACGGCAGTGCCGATGCGACCCCAAGCGCCACAGAATATTTTAAGAAATCACGACGTTGCATAATCACTTCCTTATTTTCAACCGGCGGGACGCAGTCTGACCTTTGAGCATAGACCCTCCCCTTACGGGAAGGTCAAGTCACAGACGCCCGTCGGATACAATAATAAATGTCGTCGCCTCGCCCGCAGTGTGCTAACGTTTAATTTCCGTGATGCAGTGGTAGAAGCAATGAAGACGTTTTTCAGAACAGTGTTATTCGGCAGCCTGATGGCCGTATGCGCAAACAGCTATGCGCTCAGTGAATCCGAAGCCGAAGATATGGCAGATTTAACGGCGGTGTTCGTCTTTCTGAAAAATGACTGCGGCTACCAGAATCTCCCGAACGGTCAGATTCGTCGCGCACTGGTCTTTTTTGCCCAGCAAAACCAGTGGGACCTCAGCAATTACGACTCCTTCGACATGAAATCCCTCGGTGAAGACAGCTACCGCGATCTGAGCGGCATCGGTATTCCCGTCGCCAAAAAATGCAAAGCGCTGGCGCGCGATTCCCTGAGTTTGCTGGCCTACGTAAAATAACTCGCGTTATACCCAACGGATACCTTATTGCTGAAATAATGACCGTGCATCATCGGTCATTGTTAGCTATTATGTTGCGCCCATTTTTTACGGGTGTTAACAATGGAGGTATCAGCCAATGGCCGAAAATACGAAGTGGCATGAAACGCTACACGACCAGTTTGGTCAGTACTTTGCCGTGGACAACGTGCTGTATCACGAGAAAACCGATCACCAGGATCTGATTATTTTCGAGAACGCCGCGTTTGGCCGCGTAATGGCGCTGGACGGCGTGGTGCAAACCACCGAGCGCGATGAGTTTATCTATCACGAGATGATGACCCACGTTCCGCTGCTGGCACACGGCCACGCGAAACATGTGCTGATCATCGGCGGCGGCGACGGCGCAATGCTGCGTGAAGTGACACGGCATAAAAATGTCGAAACCATCACGATGGTGGAGATCGACGCAGGCGTGGTCTCTTTCTGCCGTCAGTATCTGCCGAATCACAACGCAGGCAGCTATGACGATCCGCGTTTTAATCTGGTGATCGACGATGGCGTTAACTTCGTGAATCAGACCAGCCAGACCTTTGATGTGATCATCTCCGACTGTACCGATCCGATCGGCCCCGGCGAGAGTCTGTTCACCTCAACCTTCTATGAAGGTTGCAAGCGCTGTCTGAATCCTGGCGGGATCTTTGTCGCACAGAACGGCGTCTGCTTCCTGCAACAGGATGAAGCCATTGACAGCCACCGCAAGCTCAGCCATTACTTTGGCGATGTCAGCTTCTACCAGGCAGCCATTCCGACCTACTACGGCGGCATTATGACCTTCGCGTGGGCGACGGACAATGACGCGCTGCGCCACCTGTCAACCGAGATTATTCAGGCGCGTTTCCATACCTCCGGCCTGAAATGCCGTTACTACAATCCGTCTGTTCACACGGCAGCTTTTGCCTTACCTCAGTATTTGCAAGACGCGCTCGCAACACCGTCGTCCTAAGGAGAAGATAAGAAATTGAAAAAACTGAAACTGCATGGCTTTAATAATCTGACCAAAAGTCTGAGTTTTTGTATTTACGATATCTGCTACGCCAAAACCGCCGAAGAGCGCGATGGTTACATTGCCTATATCGATGAACTCTATAACGCCAATCGCCTGACGGAAATTCTGTCAGAGACGTGCTCCATCATCGGCGCGAATATCCTGAATATCGCCCGCCAGGATTATGAGCCCCAGGGCGCCAGCGTCACTATTCTGGTAAGCGAAGAGCCGGTCGACCCGCAGCTTATCGACAAAACAGAGCATCCCGGCCCGCTGCCCGAGGCCGTCGTCGCCCATCTGGATAAGAGCCATATCTGCGTGCATACCTACCCGGAAAGCCACCCGGAAGGCGGATTGTGCACCTTCCGCGCCGACATTGAAGTTTCGACCTGCGGCGTGATTTCCCCGCTGAAGGCGCTGAATTACCTGATCCACCAGTTAGAGTCCGATATCGTCACCATCGACTACCGCGTGCGTGGGTTTACCCGCGACGTCAACGGCATGAAACACTTTATCGATCATGAGATTAACTCCATTCAGAACTTTATGTCCGACGACATGAAGTCGCTGTATGACATGGTGGATGTGAACGTGTATCAGGAAAATATCTTCCATACCAAGATGCTGCTTAAAGAGTTCGATCTTAAGCACTACATGTTCCACACTAAACCGGAAGATCTGACGGAAACCGAGCGCAAAGAGATTACCGCTGCGCTGTGGAAAGAGATGCGCGAGATTTACTACGGCCGCAATATCCCTGCGGTATAAGCGTAACGGCGGAGCACGGAGGCTCCACCGTATTTAGCGTTGTTGAATGAAATGACGGTAAGCCGCAACAACCTGAAGAAAGTCCTCCACGCCGCAGAGCGATAAGCTCTCTTCGTCGTAGTAGTTCATCCCCTCTTCCATTTCGTCGCCGGTAAACTCCAGTTGATTAGCGCGAACCATCACCTCTTCGCCATCCATCCAGAGCGTATATTCATGTCCCGCCCGTTGCCAGGAACGCTCACTGCCCTTTAGCGCACGCGCCGCTTGTTCCACTTCATCAAGCAAGGCCAGGTTCTCTTTCACTTCTTCGTTAAACCAGTGCCCCACCACCTCGTGGCCCATGGACATTCGCACTTTTACCACTCCGGTAATATCGCGCAGAAATTCGTAATCCATAATGTGTTCCTCTGCTCCCGGCAATGCGCCATTACCGCATTGCGCCCATGCTGTAATTATCGCAGCACAACGGAAGAAAAAAAGCGGAACGGGCGGAAGGAATAGAAATAAAAATGCCCGGTGACGCAAGGTTCACCGGGCATTGATGCGTTTTTACGCAGAACAGGTCGGAGCCGTTACACCGCGGTCTGGAAAATCACGCCGTCGGCTTTCTCGGTGTACTGGGAAAGCTGATCGAAGTTCAGATAACGGTAGGTATCCACGGCGGTTTTATCCACCTGCGCAACGTAGGTCTGGTACTCTTCCGGCGTCGGCAGTTTGCCGATCAGCGCCGCAACCGCCGCCAGTTCCGCAGAAGCCAGATAGACGTTCGCCCCGGTTCCCAGACGGTTCGGGAAGTTACGGGTTGAGGTAGAAACAACCGTCGCCCCGTCAGCCACACGCGCCTGGTTCCCCATGCACAGTGAACAGCCTGGAATTTCAATCCGCGCGCCGCTCTTACCAAAGACGCTATAGTAGCCCTCTTCGGTCAACTGCGCGGCATCCATACGGGTTGGCGGCGCCACCCACAGGCGGGTCGGCAGCTGGCCTTTGTGCGCATCCAGCAGTTTACCTGCCGCACGGAAGTGACCGATGTTGGTCATACAGGAACCGATAAAGACTTCGTCAATCTTCTCGCCCTGCACATCAGACAGCAGACGCGCATCGTCAGGATCGTTCGGCGCGCAGAGGATCGGCTCTTTGATATCAGCCAGATCGATCTCGATCACCGCCGCATAATCGGCATCCGCGTCCGCTTCCAGCAACTGCGGGTCCGCCAGCCATTTTTCCATACCCTGAATACGGCGCTCCAGGGTGCGGCGATCGCCGTAACCTTCCGCGATCATCCACTTCAGCAGAACGATGTTGGAGTTCAGGTACTCGATGATCGGCTCTTTGTTGAGCTTAATGGTACAGCCTGCCGCAGAACGCTCCGCAGAGGCATCGGTCAGCTCAAACGCCTGTTCCACTTTCAGGTCCGGCAGCCCTTCGATTTCCAGAATACGGCCAGAGAAAATGTTTTTCTTACCTTTCTTCTCAACGGTCAGCAGACCCTGTTTGATCGCGTACAGCGGGATCGCGTGTACCAGATCGCGCAGGGTGATACCCGGTTGCATTTTGCCTTTGAAGCGCACCAGCACTGATTCCGGCATATCCAGCGGCATTACGCCTGTTGCGGCTGCAAATGCCACCAGACCAGAACCCGCCGGGAAAGAGATACCGATCGGGAAACGGGTATGGGAATCACCACCGGTACCGACGGTATCCGGCAGCAGCATACGGTTCAGCCAGGAGTGAATGACGCCGTCACCCGGACGCAGCGACACACCGCCACGGTTCATAATGAAGTCCGGCAGCGTGTGGTGCGTGTTCACGTCAACTGGCTTCGGATACGCCGCGGTGTGGCAGAAAGACTGCATCACCAGGTCAGACGAGAAGCCCAGGCACGCCAGGTCTTTCAGTTCGTCACGGGTCATTGGGCCAGTGGTATCCTGAGAACCTACGGAGGTCATTTTCGGTTCGCAGTAAGCGCCCGGACGGATACCGGCAACGCCGCAGGCGCGGCCCACCATCTTCTGCGCCAGCGAGTAGCCGCGAGCGCTTTCCGCCACGTCTTTCGCCTGACGGAACACATCGCTGTGCGGCAGACCCAGCGCTTCACGCGCTTTGGTGGTCAGGCCGCGACCGATGATCAGCGGAATACGACCGCCCGCGCGCACTTCGTCGATCAGCACGTCGGTTTTCAGTTCAAAGCTCGCCAGCAGTTCGCCGGTTTCGTGATGGCGGACTTCACCTTTGTACGGGTAAACGTCAATCACATCGCCCATGTTCAGGTTATTCACGTCCACTTCAATGGGCAGCGCGCCCGCATCTTCCATCGTGTTAAAGAAGATAGGCGCAATTTTGCCGCCAAGACACAGACCGCCGCCGCGTTTGTTCGGCACATTCGGGATGTCATCGCCCATGAACCACAACACGGAGTTGGTAGCGGATTTACGCGAAGAACCGGTGCCGACAACGTCGCCCACGTAGGCTAACGGATAGCCTTTTTGCTGCAACGCTTCGATCTGTTTGATCGGCCCCACCACGCCAGGCTGATCCGGCTCAATACCTTCACGGGCGTTTTTCAGCATCGCCAGCGCGTGCAGCGGAATGTCCGGGCGAGACCAGGCATCTGGCGCCGGAGAGAGGTCGTCAGTGTTGGTTTCACCGGTCACTTTAAAGACGGTAACGGTGATTTTTTCAGGCAGAGCAGGACGGTTCAGGAACCATTCGGCATCGGCCCAGGACTGCATCACCTGCTTCGCATATTCGTTGCCCGCTTTGGCTTTTTCTTCAACATCGTAGAAGTTGTCGAACATCAGCAGGGTATGGGACAGCGCTTTGGCGGCAATCGGCGCCAGTTTGGCATCGTCCAGCGCGTCGATCAGCGGATGAATGTTGTAACCACCCTGCATGGTGCCCAGCAGTTCAATGGCTTTTTCTGGAGTAACCAGCGGGGAGGTGGTGTCGCCTTTCGCGACGGCAGCGAGAAAGCCCGCTTTTACATAGGCGGCTTCATCGACGCCAGGGGGAACACGGTTGATTAACAGGTCTAACAGGAATTCTTCTTCGCCCACAGGCGGGGTCTTCAGCAGCTCGACAAGTGCGGCCATTTGGGTTGCATCTAAGGGTTTGGGCACAATCCCAAGGGCGGCACGCTCAGCTACGTGCTTACGGTATTCTTCTAGCACGACGGTTCTCCTCGCTCTCATTGTCATAGTGCGGCGCTTTTGTATATGGGCGATTCTCTTCACGCTCCTGTGAGACAGCAGTTTGTAGGGTAAATGCCCGATACCGCAACGGGCAGAATAGCAGGATTTTAGTGGGGTGTTAATCTGTTTACAAAAAAGCAACATAAAAAAGTGGCTGAATCGTTACGCATGGTCTATTGCCCTTCGCCTTTCCAGGAAAGAGACATTTTCCCCTGCAACGTTTGCTCACATTATTTCGAACGCTAATCATCACCTGACGGTAGCGATCCCAATATTAGTCAAAAATTAAACTCCCGCCGCCCTATACTCACGCAACACCGCACCCGCTGGCGGCAGGCATAATGACCATGACGATTCTTCAGGAATCGGGAGAGATAAAATGACGTTGCCCTTTAAGCCCCATGTAATTGCGCTGGTATGCAGCGCAGGGTTATTTGCCGCTTCGGGTGTGTTGTATGTAAAAAGCCGCACGCCCGAAGCCCCGCTTCAACCCGCGCCCGTCGCCGTGCAGCCGCAGCCGACCGCCGCCGCGGAACCTGAAGCAAAAGCCGCGTTTACCGCAGCGCAAATCGATCAATGGGTCAATAGCGCTCTACCCTGACTCGCTGCTTTCTCAGGTGCTGATGGCCGCCACCTATCCAGCGAACGTGGTTCAGGCAGTGCAGTGGTCGCATGACAACCCAACCCTGCAAGGCGATGCGGCAATACAGGCCGTCTCCGGTCAGCCCTGGGACCCGAGCGTGAAATCACTGGTGGCGTTTCCCCAGTTGATGGCGCTGATGGGCGAAAACCCAACGTGGGTACAAAACCTTGGCGACGCTTTTCTGGCCCAGCCGCAGGACGTCATGGACGCGGTGCAACGGCTGCGTTTACTGGCGCAGCAAACCGGCTCGCTGAAATCCACGCCGCAGCAAACGGTCAGCAGCACGCCGAAGCAGAACGCCGCCGCTAACGTACAGAGCACGACGCCGACGGTGATCAAAATTGAGCCCGCCGATCCACAGGTCGTCTATGTTCCCAACTATAATCCCGCGACCGTTTACGGCGCCTGGCCGAACACCGCTTACCCGCCCGTGTATCTGCCGCCGCCTCCCGGACAGCAATTCGCCGACAGTTTCGTGAAAGGCTTTGGTTATAGCCTCGGCGTCGCCACCACCTACGCGTTGTTCAGCAGCATCGACTGGGACGACGATCATCATCACCACGACGATGACCATCACCACCACGATGATAACGACCATCACGGCGGCAATGGCTACCAGCACAACGGGGATAACATCAATATCAATGTGAATAACTTCAATCACATTACCGGGCAAAATCTCAAAGGGCAGACAATGGCCTGGCAGCACAACCCGGCGTATCGCAACGGCGTGCCCTATCAGAACAACGCGGTGTCCCAACGTTTTCATCAAACCGATGTCAGCGGCGGGTTAAGCGCCACTCAACAGACGCCGGCCTCCCGCGACGGCCAGCGCCAGGCGGCGATGGCGCAATTCCAGCAGCATAGCCACGCGTCTCCCGCCACGCGAACCCAACCGCCTGGCGCGACGTCCCGCGATGCTCAGCGCAAAGCGGCCTCGCAGCAGCTAAACCAGATTGCCCAGCGGAATAACTATCGCGGCTACGACACCCGGCAAGACAGCGTTCACAGGGAGTCGGTTCAGTCACATTCACTGTCACAGCAGCAACGGGAGACCGTTCACCAGCGCGTCGCATCCGCCACGCCGCAGCAGCGTCAGACCTTCCGGCAGAACCATGCCAATGTGTTCAGCGGTAACGACAGCCGTTCGCCCTCCTGGCAATCTCAGCAGCAGCGCGGCCAGCAGAGTCGTCACGTCGGCAATCTCAATACTGAACAGCGTGCCGCTGCGCGTGAACACCTTTCCGAGCGCCATGAATTTCGCCGTCGTTAACCGGAGTCGATGATGAAAAAAATCCTGTTAAGCACCCTGCTGCTGTCGCTGCCGTTGTTGAGCTACGCGCAACAACGCTTCCCTTCGCCTGACGACGCGGCAACGGCGTTCGCGACCGCAGTCGCCACGCAAAACGAGGCGCAGTTGACTGCGCTATTGGGCGACAACTGGCGACAGTTTCTGCCGCAGGAAGGCGCCGACCCCGAATCTGCTCCAGCGTCATCCCTGCGAGTGTATCCTCTACCATATCGTTTAAAGCGTCCTCTTTTGTGTAAGTGCTCTCCGTTTCTTCCGTAGATTCCGTCTCAAACAGGGCCGCGACTGCCGCCTGCGCCTGCGCGGATTCTTCTACCCGGGACGCTTCCAAAAGCTCCTGTCTGGATTCCTCCCGCGCTGCCTGATGCTGTTTTACCGCACTGCCAGCTGCGTGAATACCAAAAAAGCAGCCCATCCCAACTGCAATCAAAACCACCGCCATGACACAATAAGAAATCAGCTGATTTCTGCGTCTGCGCCTTCTTCTGTTTTCTCTGTTCGTCTTTTTTTCTGACATCTCTGATACTGTTCCTTCCAAGCTCGTTTGTCTGCAGGATTCCCTTTTAGACTAACACAAACGGAAGCGGGTATCAATCATCTTTTTGATCAATACCCGCTTCTAAAATTCGCTATCCAATGGTCTAAACCTCCGTTTCTCTGTATCGTTCCAACTCTTCGGATTTTGTACCTGCGTACAGCTTCTTCTGTTGACATCCCTCAACGACTTTTCCGTTCCATCGTGTTTCCCTGTCGTCAAACAACATCTTTTCCGCATTCAAAATCGGATTGTGTACTTGATGCAAACCATTTGCTTCGCGTTTCTTTAAAGTAATGGAATCTATGATTCCCTTTAAAGACTCCTTATGCAGTTTTTCCTGTGCTCTTTCATCCATTCTGATGTTTTCGATATCCGATCCGACAGGCTTTCTATTTCCGAATTAGAAT
>OGYM01002010.1_pt1 | contig 13890 bp, 15 predicted proteins | sample 1576491 | NCBI WGS metagenome assembly OGYM01 (sample SAMEA3541515, study PRJEB24748) | human gut metagenome | biome: human gut; feature: human-associated habitat; material: faeces | place: China | collected 2012 | reverse complement strand
TGATGATGGGATTCAGAAGACGACCCTCGGCAATGATGTTCTGCTCAAGCTGCTGGAGCTCCTCAAAACTCAGCGGCAAAATTTGAGCGGAAAACTCGGGGTCTATTTTGAGATTGCTTAGTTTCAGCATATTGTTCGCCTCCTTTGACAACAGTGTACCGGTTTCCGCAGCAAAAGTTTATGGACTCGCAGTCCAAGTTACCCACCCTCTTAGTCCATGTGTTGTATACAATGATGCAAAATAAAAAATCCGAGCCAATTCTACGATGCCATGGCATCGTATGAATCAGATCGGAGACTTGAAAGCGTTCGCAGAAAGATGCGAGGGAGTATGGAGTCAAAAATATGAAGCGTTTTGCCCCAGTTAGTACTTCAATATTACTATTTTGGGGAAATCGGCACAACCATATAACCGTCTTTGATGAAACTATTTTTGTTTCATCGATGACATTGTACCCGCAAGCAGGGCAGACGTATATACATCTGCTATTTTTGCGTTGCAAAATGCTTGTTGGGAAATCCCAAACCCTTTCAAATCTGCACTGTCCCGGCGCAGGCTGCGCGATGGAATCGCTGAATAGCACAAAGGCATGTTGGAGTCCAGATGTAAAGAAAAAACGGCAAAGCAGATAAAATCCACTTTACCGTTTTAGAAAGTATTCTATTATGCTGCGATTGCATTGGCGTTGACCTGCTTACAGCGCTGACAATATCCGCTTCACCTTCAAGAACGGTCAAGAAATCAAGGTATAAAAGAACCGCCCCACCATCGGATTTACTCCGGTAGTGAGGCGGTTTTTTTGTGATATTATTCGGATTGCGTTGTTTTCAAAAATTCATCATAACTCTCCTGTAGTCTCTTATTTAAGTCACCATAGAAATATTGTTGAATCTCTTTTTTATGGGTAGGAACATATTCATCCACCCAATTTTCCAAACACGCTGTCACATTCACTAAAAGCTCATTCAGATGCATATGGTAGGACCCTTCATGCGGCTGAGCTTCCTTTAGATAATTACTCTCCATCATCGCTCTCCAAGTATCGACAAATGTATCTGAATTGTCCATTTTTTTAGCCGCCATATTGATTGCCTTTACTCGGTCCTGTGCAATTCTGTACTGTCCCAATTCATAGCACATTTGATGGAATTCTAAAGGTACTTCATAAAACAAATTGCTTTCTAAAACATTAGACCAAAACCCAACTAAATCTCTTTTTATATCTTCCGGTAAATCTTCTATTAGCCTTCTGACCGATTTTTCAGATAACCCTGTTGCTTCACAGAATTTAATAACATCTGGATTTCCACTTTTAATTGAAGATAAGCCAAACAGGTAATCTGCTGATCATCCAAAAAAATCACAATACGCTTTGACATATCTACCCTGCAATTTATCTGTACCTTCTAAATTTAAGTGTTCCTGTATTCTGCGTGTCATACTTCCTATTATAGATATCTCGTCTTCAGATGCACTGTCTACAGGGACTATCTCCTCGGCATATAAAGCCTGCGCTAATTCTCTTGCCGTTGAAAGGTTTCGCTCCTCCATCAATTTCCACAGTCTGTTATAGAAAATCTTTTCATCATCATGATTTATAGATTTGAATGCCATTATATCACCTCGTCAAAGACATATTTATCTTTTTTGTGTTTACAAACGATTGAAACAGACGATTTTAAAGATTGATTCATCCGTCATCTAGTAGTATGATATAGCTACACCAAGGAACTGTCAATCCCAGACAAACATATATTTAGGAGGTTATCTATGAACAAACAAAATACTATGCAGCCACTCGGCGAAACGAAATCTCTTCAGAACATAGTCATCGATGAAGTCTGTCAAAAAATTTCTGATGCAGTAATCGATGCCGAAGCCACATCAGAAGAGAAATATATAACAAAACAAAAATTAATTGTGTCGGCCGATGACATGAACACCCAAGAACAGCTGGATGCTATGGACAGAAATTACGACCGCAGAAATCAGGAGCGTTGGCAAAACGTACTCTATTTTGCCGTAGTATCTTTTAGTGCAGTTGGAATAGCAATTGGCAGCCCTATTGCAATCAAAAACGTCCACAGACTTCTCTCAGCCGCATAAGTTAAACTGAAAAAGCCCGGAGTTTTCTACATTGTATGAATTTGATGTTGAAAATTCGACGTTTCGTCCTATTGACGGTTTTGTGCAGAGCAGCTATAATATAATTGAAATTATCATAATTCAAATTATATTAAGCGAGAGGTGAATGACATGGACTTCATCGGCAGAACATCCGAACTGGAAACGCTGAATGCGGAGCTAGAGCACAGCAGCGGCTTTGTGGTGATTTACGGCAGGCGGCGTGTTGGAAAAACGACGCTGATCAAAGAGTTTATCAAGGATAAACGTGCGTTTTACTTTCTGGCGACCACAGAAAGTGCCGCATTTTTATCACAAACGCTATTCGGATCGAAGTGATGCCGGAATGCCCACCGGAACTTTTTCATGTTCTCATACAGGGACTGAAAGATCATGCTTGATCTGGCAGGTGGCACAACCGTTTACCTTGCCTGTGGAGCTACGGATTTAAGAAAAAGCTATCACGGACTGGCTGCAATTATCAAGCTGAAATTCAAACTCGATCCCTATTCGCACTGCATGTTTGCGTTCTGCAACCGCAGACGTACTTCTATTAAGATTCTGCAATGGGACGGATCCGGTTTCTGGATTCTGATGAAAAGGCTTGACAGGGATTCCTTTCACTGGCCGGATACTCCGGATGAATTACAGAAAGTAACCCTGAAAGAAATGCATTGGCTTTGTGATGGTCTTTCACTTACTCCGAAGGGAGCTTTTGAAGAAAGACATCCAAAGATTGTTGTATAAAGAACGGATTTGTCAATTCGCAAAAAGCACGAAATACTCGTGGATATCGGTATATATTCCTACACAGTAAAACGTTGATTTTTCTCGAACAGCCGGACTTTCTATGCTATACTGCAATTATCATATAAGAGTTTGGAGATTACCGGATGGATCTGTTTAATGAGGCTGAAGTCAATGCAGATACGGATACTACTGAGATGGAAGAGGAAATCGTGATTCCATCGCACAAACGGAAAAAACGCACCGGCAAAAAGGAAGAAGATCTTTCTAATTTCGAAGTGACAGAAACAATCGAATATAAACTGACCGGCGAAGACCGCTATTGTCCGGATTGTGGAACAAAGTATAAAGTCGTCACAAAAGAAGTCGTAAAACGACTGAAATTCATCCCATCCACTTTTGAAGTGGTGGAAGAAGTTACCTATGTATATAGTTGTCCCAAATGTGGCGCTATGATCCGGCCTGAAAAAGAGCTGCCGCTGATCAAGGGAAGCATTGCTACTCCTTCGCTGGTTGCCGGAATCATGAATGCAAAGTATGTCAATGGCATGCCGCTGGCAAGACAGGAACGGGAATTCGCAAGGTATGACTTAAACCTTTCGACAAAAACAATGGCAAACTGGATCATCAGCTGTGCAGACCGGTATCTGGGACTGCTTTATAGGCAGATGAAGGAAGAATTTCTAAAGAGCAGATACATCCATTGTGATGAGACCAGGATTCAGGTAATTGATGAACCGGATCAGAAAGGATCATCCCAAAACTGGATGTGGGTATATCTGACAGATCATTATAGTGAATCCCCACAGATGGTTCTCTTTGATTATGAGAGAACGCGTGCCGGATATCACCCGGTAAACTTCCTTGGAGATACATTTCATGGATATCTGACGTGTGATGGATACCAGGCGTATCATGGACTGAACGATTCCATTACCGTAACAGGATGCTTTACCCATGCGAGACGCCGTTTTGATGCTGCACTCACGGCATTAAAAAAGGATTTCACAAAGGAGCAGCTGAAAGAAACAGTTGCATATCAGGCAATGACGAGGATCGGAATCCTGTATAAAGTAGAGGAGCTGATCAAAGATAAGACACCGGAAGAGCGGTATCAGGAACGCCAGAAGCAGTCGCGTCCGGTAGTGGATGCCCTGTTTGAATGGCTGCATTCGATGGAAGATTCTGTAGACAGATCTTCCTTTATTGGTGATGCCATTTTATATACGCTGAATCAGGAGACCTATCTTCGCAGGTACTTGGATGATGGGCATCTGAGCATTGATAATAATAGTGCGGAGCGTGCAATCAAAAATTTTGCAGTAGGCCGCCGGAATTGGCTGTTTGCCAAGAGTATCCGTGGTGCAGATGCCAGTGCTGTTGTTTATAGTATCGCAGAAACAGCCCTGCTGAATGGACTGAAGCCATATGTATATCTTTCCTATGTATTAGACGAGCTTCGTAAAATGGGACCTTTTCCAAAGCTGGATGATCTAAATCGGCTTTTACCATGGTCAGATGAATTACCGGAAGGATTTCGAACCAAAGAGAAGAAATAAAATGTGCCGCCCGATGGGCGGCATTTTTAAAAAGTCAAGGTACGGATGATTACGTACTTACAATAAAAGATATACTCGCAAAACCTTATTAGAATTGTTATAATTAAGCTAATAAAATAATTATATTTAGAAAGAGGTTAGTATTATGAAAGAAAAAAATAAAAACATAATGAAGGAAGAGGAATATGAGATTGATATAGGAAAAATACAAAGTTTTTTGAGCAGCGCGATAGTAGATATTTCTGGATATATAAGATTCTCTGATACAAAAGTGTCAATTATTATGGCTGCATTAGGAATTATTATTGGAGGAATAGCTAATTGTCGTAGCGCAATTTATAAAACATATAAAGCTATTCCTGAATGTAGTATTGCAAAGTTAGCGTTTTTAGGTGGTGTAATAATTTTTTTGATATCAGTAATTATGGTATATTTTTGGGGGCTACAAACCATTAAATCGCATACTAGCAAGATTGCATTTGATTCATTATGGTTTATAAAAGAAGATAGGGAAAAATATCCATTTGATATTTACAAAAATAAAGTAAAAAAAATGACACCTAAAGATATTGTTGAAATTATGGCAGCCGAATTATATAAGTTGAATGATATTAATAAGCAGAAAATGAATTCTACAGGAAAAACAATAAAAGCATTTTCTGTGACCTTATTAGCAATATTATTTGAAATATTAATTTGTATATGCGTAAATTTTTAGAGGAAAAATTATATGGGAAAAATAGATATAGAAAATATTTATAAAGTAACTAAGCAACATTACGTAAAAGCAAAAGAGTCACTAGAAATTAGACATAATGCAGTATATAATGAAAGTGCAGATGCTATATCGGATACTATACCTGGCTATAAAGCTGATTATTTAGAGTTTGGATCTTATGCTAAAGATAATTTTGCTGTATTATTTGTCGATATGAGAAACTCAACTAAGAGAGCAGAAACATTAGGAGAAGAAAAGACTTTCTTATCAATGCATGCATATATTCCGGCATTATTACAAGTGATTGAACATTATGATGGAAAAGTTGTTGATATAATGGGAGATGGAATTATGGTCTTTTTTGGAGGACGTTCATCTTCGATGTCAAAAAAAATTGCTGTTAAGAGTGCTGGTTTATGTGGTAAAGATATGCTTTGTGTAAGGCAAAAAGTAATAAATCGTATTCTCAAAGAGGACAATATAGAATGGGAAATAGATTTTGGAGTTGGAGTTACATATGGAAAAGTTATTGTTACTAAAATTGGAATTAATCAATTTTATGATGTAAAAGCATTTGGAGATTGTGTGAATAAAGCATCAAAGTATTCAAATAAATACAATAAAGTAAAAGTTTCAAAGAGTGTTAAACATATGTGGCCAAAGAGTAAGAATGGAAAAATTCATTTTAAAGAAACAGAAGATGGAGAGGGATATTATTTGACATAACAAAATACCATCTTAGATTTTTCGAGATATAACCGATGAGAAGAGAATTTTGGCTTAATTATGTTGAAATGGAGTATATATTTTATAATGTACAACAAAAAGAGTCATAGTGATTGTTAATAATGCTATGGCTCTTTTTGGTGTGTGAGATTGTTAACTTTACTACAGAAGAATGAGATGCCATCTTAAGTGAAGAAATCACAGTGTGAAGAGATGATACTTATATACCAGGCACCTTGAATTGTGAATTAGAGATCTGCAAAAGGTACCATTTTTGATACATGTTTTTGTGTTAGCATATAGGGCATCAATAAGTAAAGGAGAAATCAAAAATGAAGAAAGAAAAAGTAACAACGAAGCGAAAAATATGTGTTGCAAATGATGTGTTGGAAGCCGTTGAAAAACATGCTATTGCAAGGAGAAAAGATTCTCGATATGTAGTTGAGAATATATCAAACTACAGCTATGAATACGCGTCACAGTGCTTTAGCAGTGCATTTCAAATAAGTTTTGGGAAATATGTAAATAGAAGATTATTGACGGAAGCCTACCGGAAAAATAGGGATAAATATGATGGATATAAATGGAATGAAACCGTTGAAGGTATAAAAAATTTCAAACGACGAATGAAAACAGAATTTGGTGATCCAATTAAACAGTTGCAAGATAAAATAACATTGGATGAAATTGATGACATGATTTTTGATGAAGAAATGCGTAGATTTTGTAAAAAAAAAGATAAATAAACTGGAGGAAGAGAGAAAAGAAATTTTGACTTATGAAAATAGAATTTTATTGGTTGAAAACGGAAAGGTTACGATTTGTGGATGGGAAACAAAAATGATAAAACATAATGAAAGGGGTTATGTTCTCCATGGTAAGTTACTTGAAGATTCATGTGTTGTGGATACAATTTTTTCGAACTTTATTAACCAAAAATTATATATTTCATTGAAAAAAGAATATCCGGTAGAAAAGATTCTGCAAACAATTGTAGATTTTCATGAAGACGATAAAAGAAAAATTTCTTTGCAATTCGATCTTTCAATAGAAGTTTTGGAGGCAGAAGGAGGGTGGAAAGCAATGACTTTAATAGATAGATTAACTCTTTCTAATGATAAAAAAGTGAAAGAAATTAAATTATCTTCGAGATGGCTGAAGTGGGAAGGTAGTAATTTATATCTTTATTTAGAATAAAGAACTTTTCAACAAATAGGAGTTTTTTACAATTTTGGCACATAATTATATTTCTGTATGTTGTGTAAAGCATTGAAAAATAAGAGTTTTTGATGCTAAACGTATAAAAGGAAAATGTCATTGATGTGAGTTATTTGCATTGATATAATTAAGGCACAAACAGATTCGCGCGTGGTGTTTGACACTAAATAAGGAGAAGCATTATGAGACAAGGAATACGATATCAATGCAGAAGAGCTTTGCGAAGAATGTGAGAATTTTTCGAAATGACAAGAGAAGAAGTTGCTGAGAAGGTGGGCTATGAAGTACGAACGATAGTTCGGATAGAAGAGGAAAATGCTACGACGACTGAAGAAGCAGCTAATGGTTGTGCGCGATAGGCAGGATATTTGCATGGGCTGACGTTCAAAGGGGAGAAAATAATATTTATGGAAAATGACATTACAAATCTTGTTCAATCTATGATCACCGGCGGAGTCCGAGGCGCATTGGGCGAACTTGCAATTAGGGGAATCGATGAAGCGCGGTTTATTCAGATGTTTGTTGAGGCAGGAGAGAAGGTTGCCGGATATGAATATTACAAGACGGAAGAGAATGAACTTCGTGCGCGTGTCTTTGACAGGGAAAGTATGACGACACTTGCGAAGATGATACGTAGCATCGATGATTTCTTATGGATGGGTGCCTTGGAGAAGGAACTGGATCATATGTTGGAGGGACTTGATGAGAGTAATCGTGAGAATTGTAAGAGACATTTTATGAAAATTATTGAGGCTTCGATCATGCGTAATGAGCCTGACAAGTATGGACGCTCTTTGTTGATGGATACGCATAGCGAGGTGCTTGGTATACGAGGAGAAGTCCAAAATCTTACGATGGGAATGCAGATTTTGTTGGACGAGCAGCTGCGGAGAAACCAGGAAGAGCGTCTACATACCAGACAGGAGCGGAGCGAGAATCGCGAAGCTTATATTTATCAGGAAGCGAATCAGACAGAATCCAAATTTTATATACCGAGTTGGAATTTGAAGTATCAGGATGTGCAGTGGGAACATGGAATGAAGCCAGAGGAGCGCAAGGACGATATTTTGATGCTGACGGAGGCATGGAGCAAGGAACGGGCAACATACCCACATTGGTATATTCCACCCTATGAGGTGTGTACGGAGTTGTCGAATAAGACATCAGAGGTCGGACTATTGCAGTGCTATACAGGGATTGATATTGATACGATGTTTGCATTTTGCTATGAACTGGTGTGGCGTTATGAGAAAAGTATGAATTCTTATTCAGACTATGAAGTGCGAAATATTCACCAGATATGGAATGCTTATGGCGAAAGTCTTGCAATGTGGGACAAGGAAGAACTTTCTGACAAAAGAGGGGAGTTGTTCGCAAAATGGTTTGACGTTGGTATGGCGTTGCTTCGTGAATATCGGGAAGCAGGCATGGATTCGGAATGGGATATGGTCTATGATCTGTTGAAGCCGTATGCACAGTATCGGTGGCATGGGACACAGATTCTTCAGGTAGAGAAGGTGAAACAGGCACTTTTTCATATGGATATTCCAGCAATGCGCAGATGTTTGGGACACTGTAAATTGGACAAGACAGATTATGAGTTGCGATTGCAGCTGTTGGGAATTCGTGTGGAATTGGATGAGGCGAAAGCAGTTCTTGACGAATTGCAGCGTCTGATACAGGAGATTCGTAAGGCGGGCGTGGAGCAACCGGAAAATTATCTGTACTATACGTCGTTACAGGCTTGTGCATTGCAGTTGTATGCATTATGCGCGCAAGGTGTGTGGAGTCATATGGGTGTGTACGAGGCACAGCAGGAGACAATTAATCTTATTGAGGACGAAATTGAGCATTACAAAGAAGTGTTTGATTGGTCGATGTGGAAAAATCGGACATCAGATGGTTTGCTTCGGTGGCATGTGGATAAGTATGAGGAAAAAGAGGCATTTGGTTTAAATCGTGAACTTCATTCGTTAGGGTTTGGTACCAATGGATGTATGAGTGCGTATCGGTTTTATCGTTTGGTGGATCGGTTGGCGCTGCCGCTGAAATGTCAATACGTTACGTTGCTTGGAGAATGGGAACATCCATGGATGGAGGCTGTGTTGGAAATAAACAATTTTCTGGGTGTGTTCTTGTTGTGTAATGCGTCGCGAAAAAAGACAATCGAGACGTTAGTGGACAGGGAGTATTTGTCTACGCTATCGAATGAGGATGCGAAACGGATTGTACCGAGACTGATTCACGCTTTTTCCAGAAATCTGGATGAGATTGAGGACAGAGAAGGTGTACCAGGCGGGATGCTTGCGCAGATTTTGGACAATGTGCCGGAACTTCTGATTCGGTTTATGGCGCGTTGTCCGGAAGAAAATCAAGGCGAGGCACTTCGCATGCTGAAAGCGCTGATAGAGAAAGAGGCGTTGCCGGTTTCTTTCCCAATGGCGTTACTTTGTATGGGGATTACGCAGCAGGTGTCGGAGCGGATCAAGGCGCAGATGCTGGATGAGATGTTGCAGACTGCAATAGTGGAACACAAGACGCTGCATGGACATGGAGATGGCATGGATCTCTTTGCTTGTTATTTTAAGAAGAAAGAACTGGGACCATTGAAAGAGTTGTGCGTGGTGCACCCTGCGACGATTGCAAAGCTGCTTGAGATTCCACTGGAGTATGGATACGTCTGGCTGACGAAAGTGTTGCGATTGGAGATTCTTGATTCTATGGAACTTTTGAATGAAGAACAGAGGCAGGAATATGCGAAACTGATATGGAATTTTGTGGGAGAGAATGGATTTCCGAGGTTGTCAAATATGCATGTATTTGCGTTTGAAAAGATGCCATGTATAGATGCGTACATTCCGGCACGTTCCGTAAAGGGGTGGTTTCTGTCGCAAAGTGTGGCGGCACAGTTTGAGGATGAGCGAGGCTGCAAGCTTTCATTACAAGAACTTCCATATTTAGATGAACTCATTTTAGTGTGCGATAATATGGAGCGTGGATATTGGAGCAGTGAAGAAGCAGATTGCCTGCTGACTGGAATTCGGGATTACTGGGATATTCTGAAAACAAAGATGTCCCTATCATTAATAGGAAGTGTGGCGAGGGATGAGTACAACTATCGGGCGCAAAGAATGCTTCAGTGTATGGCGGCAGTTGTTCGTAATGCGGGAACAGTATCTTCTGAGTGTGGAGAAAAATTACAGAGGATGATTGTGGAAATGCAGACACTGGATCTGAGTACAAAGGAGCTGGAGGTTGAACTCGGAGACAGTGAAGAGCTTGCAAGGCAGATTATTCTGGAGATGCGTTCTTCAGACCGACAGCTGACGGTTGGTGCACTGATAGCTGCATTTCATTATATTGTGGCACATTCAGATCAGGTGTATGCGCAAAAGATGCTGGATGAGATCTTAAACCTTCTGTGTTATTGCAAGATGCCGGGATTGATTTCGGCAGCATGGACTCTGCATAATTTATTCTATGTAAAATGCCCGATTCTGGATGAGGAAAATCTTAGAAAGGTGGACGATTGCCTGCTTTTGCTTGCGGATGTGTTATATAAGAATACGGAAAATCGATTATCTTTTAAAGATGTTTTGCATATGCGCAAGGCATGTGTTTCAATCGCATTTCAAATGCAGCAGTTGATTGGAGCTACGGAAGATTATGCTGGAGTACGGCGTTGGGAAGAGGCAGCCATCGATTCGGAAGAAATGAATGAGATCAAAGACGAATGGGTTTTTTAATAGACTTGAAAATCAAGTGAGAGAAATATCCCTTCGTCATTTATTCTGGAAGGTGATTCTTGGATGGAAATGCCTGATCGTATGTGCGGTGCTTTTTGCGATACTATTACCGGGCGTGAAGTATGCAAAAGGATGCACAGGCATACAAGGCGGCGCAACAGCCACAGAATGATGCACAGGAAGTCACCTTTACGAAGGATGAACAGCAGCAGATTGATGATGTCAAGAGCCTGCAGATTTTATTGGACAAGAATAGTGCATATATGCAGGATTCGATTTTGATGAATATTGATCCATATCAGGAACATGTGTTGGAACTGTAGTATTATATTGATTCGGATTATACATACAACTATTCTAAAGATAACAAAAAGGATTATACTTCAGCAGTCACGAATGCTTATGTGGACTATGCTGTCAATGGATTGAATCAAAAAGAAATATGGGATGGCGTAAATACAAAAGCGGAGGACAAATATCTTACAGAATTGATTTCTGCATCATCCGATTCTGACAATACTTTTTCTGTTCGTGTTAAATTTATGGATGAAAAGGGCTTACAGAGTGTATCTGGGAAAATTCAGAAGGCTTTGAATGCAAGACATGAGGATGTAGCGAATCGAATTGGAAGCCATAAGCTTGTGCTTGTATCTGAAAATTATCAGGTACAGACCGATTCGGACTTGGCAAGTTCACAGGATAATGTGACCGGATTGATCAAAACATATCGTGAGCAGATTACAACACTGACTTCAACGATGACTGAGAATCAGTTGAAAGTAGTGGACGATGAGATGGAAGAGTCACAGGATGATGAAAGTGCGAATGCTGATGTAACAGTTTCGGCTCCGGTGCTCAGTAAGAAATATATTGTACTTGGCTTTGTGATGGGAGTATTTCTTGCAGCATTATATCTGGTTTGTGTAGCTGTGTTATCCAACAAACTGCAGGAAGCGGAGGAATTGGTCCGCTTTTACAAATTACGCCAGTTTGGTATACTGACACAGGGCAAAGGCGCGAAGGGCTTTACCGGTTTCCTGCTTCGCTTAAAGTATCGTAACCAGAAGATTCTGACAGAAGAGGCTTCTGTACAGCTGGCCGTATCTAATATTGAGTTATATTGTAAAAATGAAAATATTACAAAACTGTTCCTTACCGGATCTGAAATCGAAAGAGTGGACAAGCGTATCATCACAGGAATGGTTGATAGTTTGAACAAAAAAGGTGTTCAGGTTGTTTATGGTGAGAACATCTGCTATGATGCCGCTGCGATGCGTGAGGCGTCAGAGGCAGGCCATGTGGTATTAGTGGAAACCACAAATGCATCTATCTATCAGGAGATTGAGAAGGAATTGCGTATGTTGAAGGATTGGAATGTGGATGTGATTGGATGCGTGGGTGTGGAATAAAATAGAATATTAAGTAGGTTTGGAGGAGCTGATGCAATGCATTAGCTCCTCTTTTTGGGATAAATGTAAGCGCCTAGTTTCAGGGTGGATTTAAAATCATCACAAAATTTGCCATAATTATAGATGATAGATGCCAGCATTTTACTACAGTATCGGCGCTAGATACTATAAATGCGAGCGTTTTACTATAACTATGGAGGTTTCTTGTATGAAAACGCAAAGACGCACAGCAGACGAACAATATCAACTTATCATGGAATGCCGCAGCAGCGGTCTTAGTGACTACCAATGGTGTACAGAACATAACATCAATCCCGGCACCTTTTACAACTGGGTTAAAAGACTGAGAAAAAAAGCTTGTTATGATATCCCCTCTGCCACAGGACGCGGCGATTATAAGCCAGCCCTTAAACCGGATGTTGTAAAACTTGAGGTGATACCTGATCATCAAAACCCGGGCATTCCAACTGTCGAAAGCACAATGCTTCCGCTGGAAGAACCCTGCCCCGCCATCGAGGTCATGCTTGGGACTGTTTCAATAAAAATTTCAAATGATGTTGACCCGAAGCTGCTGTCACAGATCCTTAAAGCTGTGACAGGGACATGTTAGGAGACATCACTGTCGCAGACGGGATTTATGTGATCTGTGGTTATACAGATATGCGCAAGTCCATTGATGGATTATGCGCTGTCGTAAAAGACCAGCTGAATATGAACCCTTCCAGGCCAAATGCAATCTATCTCTTCTGTGGCAGACGTAGTGATCGAATAAAAGTGCTTCTTCATGAACGTGAAGGATTTGTACTTTTATATAAGCGACTTGATGCCAACGTAGGAAAATACCGTTGGCCGCGCAACCGTAATGAGGTAAAACCCATTACATGGAGGCAGTTTGACTGGCTTATGTCAGGTCTTGAAATCGAGCAGCCAAAGGCGATAAAAAGTACCGGAAATGCTTGAATTTTCAGGATTTTTCGCTTGTTTTATGGTATAATTGAACCATAGAAAAGGAGCGAAAAAACAATGCCTTCAGGAGTAAGAGATATCCAGCTCTTAGAGCTTAAGGATACGATTTCACAACTGAATAATACAATCAGCACTCAGAACGAGCTTATCCGTTCCCTGCAGAAAATGCTGCAGGAACGTGATGCCAAAGACAGCGAAAAGGATCAACTGATCGCTAACCTTCAGGCACAGTTGGACTACCTGAAGACCAGACTTTTTGGCTCCACCAGTGAGATCCGGCATGAACAGCTCCCGGGACAGTTGGATCTGTTCCACCTGCAGACGGAGGATGAACCGGAACCGGTGCCCCTTGAGGTGGAATACATTGAGGTAAAAGCACACAAGAAGGCCCGTAAATCGAAAGCTGCTTATGATGAGGTCTTTGCTGATCTTCCGACAGAGAATGTTTATGTAGATACTCTTACGGAAGAACAGAAAACGTGTGATGTTTGTGGAACAATGATGATTCCTATCGGACACGAACTCATCCGGACAGAACTGCGTTATACAGAGCCAAAGCTGGAGCGTATTGATTATTATGCGACTACCTATGAGTGTCCACAGTGCAAGGAAACGGAAGATCAGGGATTCCTATACTGTAATAAGCTGTTTGAGTATGAACGATCTTATCGAGAAA
>OGYM01002009.1_pt1 | contig 13892 bp, 8 predicted proteins | sample 1576491 | NCBI WGS metagenome assembly OGYM01 (sample SAMEA3541515, study PRJEB24748) | human gut metagenome | biome: human gut; feature: human-associated habitat; material: faeces | place: China | collected 2012 | reverse complement strand
AGTTATGGAATATCAAAAACACCATCATCAGAGAATATTCTAAATGCATTAGACATGAAAGCCCCAAATATTAGAATTGATAGGTTTGAAAAAAGTGTATTGAGAAGAAATATCATTATAGCAAAACAAAATTGACGAATACCCTACATGGGTATATATTGAAGATGTTTTCAGAAATCCATTTTTATTAAAGTATGTTTCCACAATGGATTTCGTAATTGCAAATCAGGAAAAGGTGAATGCTATGATAAAAACAACATTAAAAATCGACGGCATGATGTGCGGTATGTGTGAGTCCCATATGAATGATCTGATCCGCAAAAATTTTCAGGTAAAAAAGGTAACATCCTCTGCGAAAGACGGAGAAACAGTGATTATCAGTGATAATGAGATCGATATTCCGTGGGCAAAAAAAGAAATCAAAGAGATTGGTTACGAACTCGTTTCCCACAAGAGTGAACCTTATGAGAAAAAAGGATTTTTCCATTTTGGAAAATAATAAGAATATATGGAAGAATCAGGCACAATGCGCATCTTGTAAGAAGAGAGTTCAAACTGTTCACGAGACTTTTTGTTTACGAAAGTCGAGCGGTTTACTGTAAAGATACGCTTGTGCGTAGGAAGAGGAATTGGACCACTAACAATAGCACCCGTAGCCTTTACGGTTCTTACAATCTTCTCAGCTGATTTGTCAACCAAGTTGTGGTCGTAAGATTTCAATTTAATTCTAATTTTCTGACTCATTACTTTTTTTTAATTAATACATTTATAATAAGATAAAGCGGCAGGCTAAGAGTCATTCGCTAGCCTGCTGCTTTAGATATTTTAGAGTAAATCAGCGCGTCCTTTTACTTCTTCCAATACAGCCTTAGCAATAGAAGAAGAAAGCTGAGCGTGATGAGAGTAGGTCATTGATGAGGTTGCACGACCAGAAGTAATAGTACGTAAAGCTGTTACGTAACCAAACATTTCCGCCAGTGGAACCATCGCTTTCACGATACGAGCGCCAGAGCGGCTAGATTCCATACCTTCAACCTGTCCACGACGTTTGTTCAAGTCACCGATAACATCACCCATGTTTTCTTCCGGAGTTACAACTTCCAGTTTCATGATAGGTTCCATCAAAACAGGACCTGCCTTAGCACATGCATTTTTATAAGCCTGCATTGCACAGATTTCAAATGACAACTGGTCAGAGTCAACCGGGTGGAATGAACCATCAACCAAAGTCACTTTCAATGAATCCAATGGGTAGCCTGCCAAAACACCACTCTTCATAGCATTTGTAAAGCCTTTCTGAACTGCAGGAATAAATTCCTTAGGAATATTACCACCTTTCACTTCATCAACAAACTGCAAACCACCTAAAGTGAAATCCGCATCAGCCGGACCAATGTTCACAATGATATCAGCAAACTTACCACGTCCACCAGACTGCTTCTTGTACACTTCACGCAAGTTAACTGTCTTCGTGATAGCTTCCTTATAGTTAACCTGAGGCTTACCTTGGTTACATTCTACCTTGAATTCACGTTTCAAACGGTCAATGATAATATCCAAGTGAAGCTCACCCATACCAGAAATAACTGTCTGACCTGTCTGTTCGTCTGTTTTCACAGTAAATGTCGGGTCTTCTTCAGCCAATTTAGCCAAACCGTTAGACAGTTTATCCATATCTTTCTGAGTCTTAGGCTCTACAGCGATACCGATAACCGGTTCCGGGAAGTCCATAGATTCGAGCACGATCGGAGCATTTTCATCACACAAAGTATCACCAGTGTGAATATCTTTAAAACCTACACCTGCACCAATATCACCAGCACCAATTACTTCAACTGGATTCTGCTTGTTAGAGTGCATCTGGAACAGACGAGAAACACGTTCTTTCTTACCAGAGCGAGAGTTGTAGATATAAGAACCTGCTTCAATCTTACCTGAATAGACACGGAAGAAAGTCAAACGACCTACATACGGGTCAGTTGCGATCTTAAACGCCAAAGCTGATGTTTTTTCATCATCACTTGGTTTACGATCTTCTTCAGCTCCTGTATTAGGATTTGTACCTATTACATTCTCTGTATCAAGTGGAGAAGGTAAGAAAGCACAAACATAATCAAGCAATGTCTGAACGCCCTTGTTCTTGAAAGAAGATCCACAAAGCATAGGAACTACAGCCATCTGAACTGTTGCATTACGAAGAGCTCTCAACACTTCTTCTTCAGTAATAGTAGAAGGATCATCGAAATATTTCTCCATCAAAGCATCATCAAATTCAGCAACTTTTTCAAGCATCTTATCTCTCCACTCATTGGCTTCATCGATAAGATTAGCAGGGATTTCCTCTACTGTATAATCTGCTCCCATTGTTTCATCATGCCAATAGATAGCTTTCATTTTGATAAGATCAACAAGACCTTTGAAAGATTCTTCAGCACCGATAGGAACAACAATAGGACATGGATTAGCTCCAAGAACATCCTTCATCTGGCGAACTACTTCAAAGAAGTCAGCACCAGAACGGTCCATCTTATTAACATAAGCAATACGAGGAACGTTATATTTATCAGCCTGACGCCATACTGTTTCAGATTGAGGTTCAACACCACCAACAGCACAGTAAGCAGCAACAGCTCCATCAAGGATACGCAATGAACGTTCTACCTCTGCGGTAAAGTCAACGTGTCCCGGAGTGTCAATCAAGTTAATTTTATAAGTATCACCAGCATATTTCCATCTTGTTGTTGTAGCAGCGGATGTAATAGTGATACCACGTTCTTGCTCCTGTTCCATCCAGTCCATAGTAGCAGCACCATCATGAACTTCACCAATTTTATGAGTCAATCCAGTGTAGAACAGGATACGTTCAGAAGTAGTTGTTTTTCCGGCATCAATGTGAGCCATGATACCGATATTACGAGTTAAATGTAAATCATGTTTAGCCATCTTCTAATTCCTTTACTTTAAGTTTATATTAGGTTTCTTACAGTATTAGAATCTAAAATGAGCAAATGCACGGTTAGCTTCTGCCATTCTGTGCATATCTTCTTTACGCTTGTATGCACCGCCTTGTTCATTGAAGGCATCCATAATTTCAGCAGCCAACTTGTCAGCCATTGATTTACCACCTCTTTTGCGAGCAAACAGAATCAAATTCTTCATAGAGATTGATTCTTTACGATCCGGACGGATTTCAGTAGGAACTTGGAAAGTAGCACCACCTACACGGCGAGACTTTACTTCCACTTGCGGAGTTACATTATCCAAAGCCTTTTTCCAGATTTCGAGAGCTGATTTTTCTTCGTTAGGAAGTTTTGCTTTCACTGTTTCCAAAGCGGCATAAAAGATTTCATAAGATGTATTTTTCTTTCCATCATACATCAAGTGGTTCACGAACTTGGAAACCTTTTGGTCATTAAACACAGGATCCGGAAGAATCAGGCGTTTTTTTGGTTTTGCTTTTCTCATTTGTTTGAAAAATAATGTTTTTGTTCTTGGTTGTCTACTTCTTGACTTCTTCAACTCTCCCTCCGGAGAATTTACTCAACCTTTAGCATTTCCAACAAACTAAAACGTAAGTTATTACTTTAAATTTTCCTATTTTGGGAATCAGGCCACCAGATTATTTCTTCTTAGCAGGAGCTGCTTGACCCGGTTTCGGACGTTTTGCGCCGTATTTGGAACGTCTTTGTGTACGACCTGCAACACCTGCAGTATCCAAAGTACCACGTACGATGTGATAACGCACACCCGGAAGGTCTTTTACACGACCACCACGTACCAACACGATAGAGTGTTCCTGCAAGTTGTGACCTTCTCCCGGAATATAAGAGTTCACCTCTTTACCATTGGTCAAACGTACACGAGCTACTTTACGCATAGCTGAATTCGGCTTCTTCGGAGTGGTTGTATACACTCTCACGCAAACGCCACGTCTTTGAGGACAAGAGTCCAAGGCTGGAGACTTTGATTTCTCCACCAGCACTTCGCGTCCTTTTCTTACTAATTGCTGAATTGTAGGCATTTTAATTGTTTTTAGTTATATATTATTGTTTATATTAATTCAAAACTATACACTTTTGGGCTGCAAAGATACTAATAAGTTTTGAATAATCAATGCACTACAAGTTTTTTTTTGATTTTACGCTTCACCCTTGATATTGGGAAGAGGCGGAAATGTTTGTTCGTCCGGCATGCGAATCAGTCCGAAAGCGCGTTCATATTTCCCAATATTCTCTTCGAGTGCACGCAGCAAACGCTTGGCATGTTCGGGTGCCAAAACTATGCGCGATTGCACGCCAGCCTTTGGCATTCCAGGCATCACGCGGATAAAGTCGAGAATAAATTCCGAACTGGAATGAGTTATAATAGCCAAATTGGCATATGTACCTTGCGCCACTTCTTCCTTCAATTCTATCTGGAGTTGACCGTTGTTGTTTTCTTGATTTTCCATGTTGCACAATTGTTTTTAAAATGTTCTTAAAAGATAGACCAAAAGTACTCTTTTTTTTCGGATGATATACATTTAAGCTCAAAAAGACACATAATAATCCGTTCTGAAAAAGGAGCAAGCCACTGCAACCGTTTTGCAGTAGCACTGTAACAAACATACAGAAGCATTGCAGTACAGAAGGAAGAGGCAAAGACAAAACAGAGAGGGAATACTCCTTCTTATAGGATATTCCCTCTCTATTTAATAGAATTATATTGACGTTGTAAGGCTATCCCTCTACTTTCTCGTCTACAGCATAATCAAGTACCGTCTTCTTGTTGGCAAGCATACGGTCGTACTCTTCTTTGGAGCCAACGATAATCTTCTCGAACTCGCGTTGTCCGGTACCGGCAGGAATCAGGTGACCGCAAATTACGTTCTCCTTCATACCTTCCAGACGGTCCACCTTTCCGTTGATGGCAGCCTCGTTCAGTACCTTCGTCGTTTCCTGGAAGGAAGCAGCCGACATGAAGCTTGAAGTCTGCAATGCAGCACGGGTGATACCTTGAAGAATCTGAGTAGAAGTCGCAGGTACAGCGTCGCGCACTTCCACGGGTTTCAAGTCGCGGCGTTTCAACATGGAGTTCTCGTCACGCAGCTTGCGAGCCGTCACAATCTGGCCAGCCTGCAGACTCTGGGAATCTCCAGCATCCACTACCACCTTCTTTCCCCAGATACGGTCGTTCTCTTCCATGAATTCCATCTTGTCAACAACTTGCTGTTCCAAGAAGCGGGTATCACCTGGCTCGTCGATTTCCACCTTGCGCATCATCTGACGAACGATGATTTCAAAGTGCTTATCATTAATCTTCACACCCTGCAGACGGTAAACGTCCTGAACCTCGTTCACAATATATTCCTGCACGGCCGTAGGACCTTTGATAGCCAGGATGTCCGCAGGTGTGATAGCACCGTCAGACAACGGAGTACCGGCGCGTACATAGTCGTTCTCCTGAACCAGAATCTGCTTGGACAACGGTACGAGGTACTTCTTCACTTCACCGGTCTTGGAAGTAACGATGATTTCGCGATTACCGCGTTTCACCTTACCCATGGTAACCTCACCGTCGATTTCTGAAACCACAGCAGGATTAGACGGGTTACGTGCCTCGAACAACTCAGTGACACGGGGAAGACCACCCGTGATATCACCCGCTTTACCTACGGCACGCGGAATCTTCACGATAACTTCACCGGCCTTTACCTTCTGACCGTCTTCAACCACTACGTGGCCACCTACTGGCAAGTTGTATGTACGGATCAGTTCGCCGTCTTCTGTCATGATGTGTGCGGTAGGCACCTTCGTCTTATCCTTAGACTCAATGATGATGATTTCGCGCAAACCGGTAGATTCATCAGACTCTACCTTATAAGTCACGTTTTCAATAACGCCTTCAAATTCAATCTTACCGGTAGCTTCGGTAATGATAACCGCGTTGAACGGGTCCCAACGGGCAATCATCTTGCCTTTCTCTACCATTTCACCATCGGCTGCATAGAGCGTAGAACCGTAGGGTACATTATGAGTGGAAAGCACAATACCCGTGTTGACATCCACAAAACGCACTTCGGCCAAACGGCCTACCACTACCTTTGCCGGTTCGCCTGCTTCGTCGATAACGTCTACCGTACGGAGTTCTTCGAATTCCAGACGGGCAGGATTCTTGGCCACGATGCTTGCGTTGGCAGCAATATTGGCTGCCGTACCACCGGCATGGAATGTACGCAGTGTCAACTGTGTACCCGGCTCACCGATAGACTGTGCAGCGATTACGCCGACTGCCTCGCCCTTCTGAACCATACGGCTGGAAGCCAGGTTACGTCCGTAACACTTGGCACAAACACCTTTCTTGGATTCGCAGGTCAATACAGAACGGATTTCAACGCTCTCGATTGGAGAGTCTTCAATGCGTTGTGCAATGTCCTCGGTAATTTCCTCACCGCCGGCCACAATCAGTTCGCCAGTTGTAGGATGAACAATATCATGTACGGATACACGACCCAGGATACGTTCATACAGAGTGGCAATGGTTTCATCATTGTTCTTCAGTGCCGTACAAACCAATCCGCGGAGCGTGCCGCAGTCTTCTTCATTAATAATCACATCATGCGATACGTCAACCAGACGACGGGTCAGGTATCCGGCATCGGCCGTCTTCAAAGCGGTATCGGCAAGACCCTTACGGGCACCGTGGGTAGAGATAAAGTACTCCAACACGGACAGACCTTCCTTAAAGTTAGAAAGAATCGGGTTTTCGATAATCTGACCGCCTTCGGCACCTGCTTTCTGGGGCTTCGCCATCAAACCACGCATACCGGAGAGCTGACGAATCTGTTCCTTAGAACCACGGGCACCGGAATCCAGCATCATGTATACAGAGTTGAAACCCTGGTCGTCGCTTGAAATGGTTTTCATCAGGATGTTGGACAACTCAGAGTTCACGTGCGTCCAGATATCGATTACCTGGTTGTAACGCTCGTTGTTCGTGATGAAACCCATGTTATAGTTATTGATTACCTGCTCTACTTCATCATAACCTTTCTGTACTAATGCTTCCTTCTCTTCCGGGATAATGATATCGCCCAAGTTGAACGACAAACCACCCTTGAAGGCCATGTAATAACCGAGGTTCTTGATTCCGTCGAGGAAGTCGGCTGCCTTGGCAACACCACACACCTTGATTACGTGACTGATGATGTCTCGGAGTGACTTCTTGGAGATAATCGTATTGATATATCCTGCTTCTGCCGGAACAATTTCGTTGACAATGACACGGCCCACGGAGGTATCGTGCATCATCTTGTCCACAATGTTACCATTCTCGTCAACGTCTTTCACTATTACGCTTACCGGAGCATGGATGTCGCACTTACCTTCATTGTAGGCAATCAGCGCTTCCTCAGGACCGTAGAATGTCAGGCCTTCACCCTTGGCACCCTTGCGCAGCTTCGTAATATAGTACAGACCAAGTACCATATCCTGAGCAGGCACAGTGATAGGAGCACCGTTGGCAGGGTTCAATATATTGTGTGACTGGAGCATTAGCATCTGTGCTTCCAGAATCGCTTCGTTGCTCAACGGCAAGTGCACGGCCATCTGGTCACCGTCGAAGTCGGCATTGAACGCCGTACATGCCAACGGGTGCAGCTGGATTGCCTTACCTTCAATCATTTTAGGCTGGAATGCCTGGATACCCAGACGGTGAAGTGTCGGGGCACGGTTCAACAGCACCGGATGCCCCTTCATCACGTGTTCCAAAATGTCCCAGATAACGGGTTCCTTGCGGTCTACAATCTTCTTGGCGCTCTTTACCGTCTTCACGATACCACGCTCAATGAGCTTACGAATGATGAACGGCTTGTAAAGCTCGGCTGCCATCAGTTTAGGGATACCGCATTCGCCCATCTTCAGCTCCGGACCTACAACGATTACAGAACGTGCGGAATAGTCGACACGCTTACCCAACAAGTTCTGACGGAAACGTCCTTGCTTACCCTTCAAACTGTCGGAAAGTGACTTCAACGGACGGTTAGCGTCGGTCTTCACTGCACTCGATTTACGGGAGTTATCAAACAGAGAGTCGACAGCTTCCTGCAACATACGTTTTTCATTACGCAAAATCACTTCAGGAGCTTTGATTTCAATCAATCTCTTCAGACGGTTGTTACGGATGATGACACGACGGTAAAGGTCATTCAAGTCAGAAGTTGCGAAACGGCCGCCATCCAATGGGACCAACGGACGAAGTTCGGGTGGAATAACCGGTACAATGCGTACAATCATCCACTCGGGCTTGTTGCGTCCGCGTGATGCACGGAACGACTCAACTACCTGAAGACGTTTCAGAGCTTCGGTCTTGCGTTGCTGTGAAGCATCGCTTCCGGCACGGTTACGAAGTTCGTAAGACAAAGAGTCAAGGTCGAGGCGTGACAGCAAATCGTAGATAGCTTCCGCGCCCATCTTGGCAATGAACTTATTGGGATCTGAATCTTCGAGGAACTGGTTGTCTTTCGGCAACTTTTCCAGCAAGTCCAGGTATTCTCCTTCTTCAAGCAAGTCATACTGTGCCACTTCATCGGACAGTACACCCGGCTGAATGACAACATAACGCTCGTAATAGATAATGGCATCCAGCTTCTTGGTGGGCAAGCCCAACAAGTAACCGATTTTGTTGGGAAGTGAACGGAAGTACCAGATGTGAGCCACGGGCACAACGAGCTGGATGTGTCCCATACGCTCACGGCGCACTTTCTTTTCAGTCACTTCCACACCACAACGGTCGCAGACGATGCCTTTGTAACGGATACGCTTGTACTTACCGCAATGGCACTCGTAATCCTTGATAGGACCAAAGATGCGCTCGCAGAACAATCCGTCGCGTTCGGGCTTATACGTACGATAGTTGATGGTTTCAGGCTTTAAAACTTCACCACTCGAATTCTCAAGGATTTCCTCAGGAGAAGCCAAACCGATAGAGATTTTCGAGAAATTACTCTTTATCTTGTTATCTTTTCTAAAAGCCATAAATTTATTTAATTGATAATTGACAATGGAAAATTGAAATTGAAAAACTGAAAACCGATAATTGAGAATGGTAACTTGCATTATCCACTCTCAATTATCAATTATCCATTATTCTAAGTTGATGCTCAAGCCCAAACCTCTCAACTCGTGCAGCAATACGTTCAGTGACTCGGGGATACCCGGAGCAGGCATCGGTTCACCCTTCACGATTGCTTCATAAGCCTTGGAACGTCCTACAACGTCATCAGACTTGATAGTCAGGATTTCCTGCAGAATGTGTGCGGCACCGAACGCTTCGAGTGCCCAAACTTCCATTTCTCCAAAACGCTGACCACCGAACTGTGCCTTACCACCCAACGGCTGTTGCGTAATGAGTGAGTACGGACCGATGGAACGTGCGTGCATCTTGTCTTCAACCATGTGACCGAGCTTCAGCATGTAAGTCACACCTACCGTAGCCTGCTGCTCGAATGCTTCACCGGTACCACCATCATACAGCGTTGTCTTGCCGTAGCGAGGCAAGCCGGCCTTATCGGTCCATTCGTTCAAATCGTCCAAAGATGCACCGTCAAAGATAGGAGTGGCAAACTTCACGCCCAGGTTTTTTCCGGCACGCCCGAGAACGGCCTCGAATATCTGACCGATGTTCATACGTGAAGGCACACCCAACGGATTCAGCACGATGTCTACCGGAGTACCGTCAGCAAGGAACGGCATGTCTTCCTGGCGTACCACACGGGAAACAATACCCTTGTTACCGTGACGACCGGCCATCTTGTCACCGACACCAATCTTACGTTTCTTGGCAATGTATACCTTGGCCATCTGAATGATACCTGCGGGCAACTCGTCACCGATAGTGATGGCGAACTTCTTGCGTTTCAGCTCGGCATCGAGTTCCTTGTACTTCTTGATGAAGTTCATCACCAATGCACGAATCAGTCCGTTGGTATGTTCATCCTTCGTCCAGTTGCTCAACTGAACAGCGGTGAAGTCCAAATCGCTGAAGTCGGAAGCAGAGAATCTGGCGCCTTTGGAAATAATGTCGGCACCCATGTAATCCTTCACACCTTCCGATGTATAATTTTCTGTAAGCTTCAACAGCTTGTTTATCAACACTTTCTTGAGGTCACCAATCTTAGCGTCGAACTCATCGTCAATCTTCGGTAACAGAGCCTTGTCGGCCAGCTTGGAGCTGCGGGTCTTGACAACACGGGAGAACAGACGCTTACCGATAACAACACCCTTCAAAGAAGGAGAGGCTTTCAAAGAAGCATCCTTCACATCACCGGCCTTGTCACCGAAGATGGCACGGAGCAGTTTCTCTTCCGGAGAAGGATCCGATTCACCCTTCGGAGTAATCTTACCGATAAGGATATCACCCGGTTCGATGCGGGCACCCACACGAACAATACCGTTTTCGTCAAGGTCTTTAGTCGCTTCCTCACTTACGTTAGGAATGTCAGAGGTCAACTCTTCCATACCACGCTTCGTTTCGCGAACTTCCAAAGAATATTCTTCTACGTGTACAGAGGTCAAAAGGTCCTCACGAACCACACGTTCATTCAGTACGATAGCATCCTCATAGTTATAGCCCTTCCACGGCATGTAAGCAACCAGCAGGTTCTTACCCAGTGCAAGTTCTCCGTCTTCGGTTGAATAACCTTCCGTCAGGATTTGACCTGCAGTCACGCGCTGACCCTTCTCGCAAATCGGACGGAGGTCAATCGTCATATTCTGGTTGGTACGGCGCCACTTCGGGATATTATATTCTTTCAATGCAGGCTCGAAGCTTACGAACTCTTCCTCCTCCGTACGGTCGTACAGAATACGGATAGTCGTTGCATCCACGAATTCAACCACACCGTCACCCTCGGCAGTAATCTGCGTACGAGAATCGCGTGCCAGCTGGCGTTCGATACCGGTACCTACAATCGGAGCTTCGCTCTTCAATAAAGGAACAGCCTGGCGCATCATGTTTGATCCCATCAATGCACGGTTGGCGTCATCATGCTCCAAGAACGGAATCAAAGAAGCCGCAATAGAAGCAATCTGCTGGGGAGATACGTCCATCAATTCCACCTCGGAAGGAGGAACCACCGGATAGTCGGCATCCTGACGGGATTTTACTTTATCACGTACAAAAGTACCGTCATCGTTCAAAGGAGCATTACCCTGAGCAATAATCTTGGCTTCCTCTTCTTCTGCGGTGAGGTAAACCAAACCTTCGTCAGAAAGATCAACCTTACCCTCTGCCACCTTGCGGTACGGAGTTTCAATGAAGCCAAGCTCGTTGATTTTCGCGAACACACAGAGTGAAGAAATCAAACCGATGTTCGGACCTTCAGGAGTCTCGATAGGACAAAGACGTCCGTAGTGAGTATAGTGTACGTCACGAACCTCGAAGCCTGCACGCTCGCGTGACAGACCGCCGGGACCCAGGGCAGACATACGGCGCTTGTGAGTAATCTCGGCCAGCGGGTTGGTCTGGTCCATGAACTGTGACAAAGCATTCGTTCCAAAGAATGAATTGATAACGGAAGAGATTGTCTTGGCGTTAATCAGGTCAATCGGAGTAAAGACTTCATTGTCACGGACGTTCATACGCTCGCGGATAGTACGCGACATACGTGCCAGACCGATGGCAAACTGATTGGACAACTGTTCGCCCACTGTACGCACACGACGGTTGCTCAAGTGGTCGATATCGTCCACATCCGCTTTCGAGTTAATCAACTCGATGAGATATTTGATAATTTCGATAATATCTTCCTTGGTAAGGACACGCACGTCCATATCGGTCGTCAAGTTCAACTTTCTGTTGATACGATAACGGCCTACATCACCCAGGTCATATCTCTTCTCTGAGAAGAACAGGTTATTGATAACCTCGCGTGCACTGGCATCATCGGCAGGGTCTGCATTACGCAACTGGCGGTAGATGTAGAGTACAGCTTCTTTTTCCGAGTTACTCGGATCCTTCTGCAGAGTATTATATATGATAGAATAGTCAGACTGGTTCGGTTCTTCCTTGTGTACGAGGATATTCTGAACGCCCGACTCTAATATAATGTCAACATGTTCCGGCTCGATTACAGTTTCACGGTCAATAACGACTTCGTTACGCTCGATGGAAACAACTTCACCGGTATCTTCGTCTACAAAATCCTCAATCCATGTTTTCAACACACGTGCGGCCAACTTACGTCCCACCATCTTCTTGAGGTTCGTCTTGTTCACCTTCACGTCTTCCGCCAAATTAAAAATCTCGAGAATGTCCTTGTCATTCTCAAATCCGATGGCTCTCAGCAAAGTGGTAACCGGCAATTTCTTCTTACGGTCAATGTACGCATACATGACGTTGTTGATGTCGGTGGCAAACTCAATCCACGAACCCTTGAACGGGACTGTTGATGATACAACAACTTCTGCAACGTACTTCTTTCCCTTAACATATTTTACAGGTGTATTGTTATATTCGTTCTGCCAAGAATCTCCATCCGAATAGCTTGGAACTTCTATAGTTTTGTTTGATTCATTAACTAAAACTTCTCCATCTTTATAAGAAGAATCATTGCCATCATCTTTTAGCTTTTTAATAATTACAGTTCTACTCTCTGTTCCCATATAAACAACAACTTCATTTTCTTCCTCTGTTAAAGCTGAAAAATAAACCCAACAGCCTGAACCTTCAATTGCACCAACATCTTCAGTTTTCCCATTTACAGAAATGGATGTTATTCCTGCAGTTACATTCATATAAACAGAATCATTTCCGTCTTTGCCTTGGATATTAACTACGTTAACTTTGGTATTACTATTATATGCATATTTGTCTGTACCATCAATTGATTTCCATGAAAACTTAGGAAGAGTTTTTTCAACAACCGCAGAAGCTGTTTCACCTGTTCCATTAACAGCTTTTAGAATAAACTCAATTGTTTGATCTTCGCTTGTCTGCTCTAACCCTAACTCACTATATGTTTTTGATACACCACTTGTAACTCGTCCTGCTACTTTAGTAGTTCCTACATATAAGTCATAGTATGAAGCATTTTCTGCATCGTCCCATGTAAAAGTAAAGCTGTTTGTAGTAGCATTAAAATCTGTTACATTTAACACTGGTGCTGTAGGTGCTGGTGCATCTGAACCGCTTCCTTCTGGATTATAAACATATAAGTAGCTTAAAACAGTATCTCCATTATAAAATACAATAGTGTTCTTTTTTAACTTAAATAAGTCAAAACTAATCCATACCTGTGCACCTTCAAATCTAATACATTCATCTGTACCTTTATTATGATCGGCAGATAAGTACTCAACATCATTAATCACTGCTTTTGTATAAACTGCATCACGAAAATTCATATATAAAACATTCGTAGCTTTAACCCATGATCCTCCACCTTCTGCTTTAAAACCATCATTAATAAAACTTCCATCTTTTTGCACCTTATAATCTATGCCACCTGCAGAAACCGTTTTCCATGTATCTACAGTTGACCAATCAGCTGCCTTTACCTCCCTTGGATTGTACACCGTAATTGATGTTACAATCATCGCAATAGTACATATTATTGCGAGTATTCCTTGTTTCCTTTTTGAAATATTCATGTTTTTTCTCCTTTCATCCAAGATCTTGTCGAATCCCTTCAATTATTTATCCTTTATCAGATAATTTTACCAAATTAAAATGTTTTTTTCAACTACCCATAGGTTATGTTGTACACTTTTTATTTATTTTTCATAACCTTACCTGTTCTTTATGCATTTATCCTATGCTTTTTGCACATTTTATCTACTTCTTTTTATGCATTTTATACAATTATTTGGCGTTATAATGTTTTTACTATAAAACCATTTTTATTCTTCTTGTGA
>OGYM01002005.1_pt1 | contig 13914 bp, 10 predicted proteins | sample 1576491 | NCBI WGS metagenome assembly OGYM01 (sample SAMEA3541515, study PRJEB24748) | human gut metagenome | biome: human gut; feature: human-associated habitat; material: faeces | place: China | collected 2012 | reverse complement strand
CTACTGGCGCGGCAGCTGCACCTATAAAACCAGCTTCGCGGCCCCCGCTTTTGATCCCGCTGCCCAGCAGGTCTGGCTGCAGTTCGAGGGTGTGGGCGACAGCGCCAAGGTCAGCCTGAACGGCACCGAGATTGCCAACCACGACGGCGGCTTCTCCACCTTCCGGGCGGACATCACCGCTCAGCTGAAAGAACAGAACGAGCTGACCGTCATCGCCGACAACAGCAAAAATGACTTTGTCTACCCCCAGAAAGCCGACTTCACCTTCTACGGCGGCATCTACCGCGACGTCAGCCTGCTGGTCGTCAACCGGAACCACATCGCGCTGGATTACCTCGGCGGCCCGGGCGTGCAGATCACGCCCACTGTCAACGGCGCAAACGCTGACATCGAGGTCAAGACCTGGATGGAGGGCGACGGCGAGGTCGAGTTCTCGATTTACGACGCCGCCGGTGCCGAGGTGCTGACCGACAAGGGCCTGGACACGACGGTCACGCTGGAGCACCCGCACCTGTGGGACGGCGTCCGCGACCCGTATCTCTACACCTGCGCGGTGCGTCTGGTGCTGAACGGCGAGGTACAGGACGAGGTACGCCAGCGCTTCGGCGTGCGCAGCTTCTCGGTTGACCCCAAGCGGGGCTTCTTCCTCAATGGCCGCCCGTATCCGCTGCACGGCGTCTCCCGCCATCAGGACCGCAAGGGTCTGGGCAATGCCATCACGCGCGAGATGCACGACGAGGATATGCAGCTCATCAAGGAGCTGGGCGCGAACACGATCCGTCTGGCGCACTACCAGCATGACCAGTACTTCTACGACCTCTGCGATGAGGCCGGCATGGTCGTCTGGGCTGAGATCCCCTACATTTCCGAGCACATGCCCAACGGGCGTGAGAACACGATCAGCCAGATGAAGGAGCTGATCGTCCAGAACTACAACCACGCCTGCATCGTCTGCTGGGGCGTCTCAAACGAGATCACGATCTCGACGAAGGACAACCGCGACATGCGCGACAACCATCATGTGCTGAACGATCTCTGCCATGAGATGGACAAGACCCGCCTGACGACGCTGGCCTGCTACGCAATGTGCGGCCCCTTCAACCCGGTAGCGCATATCACGGATCTCGTCAGCTGGAACCTGTATCTGGGTTGGTACGTGCCGGGCCTCTTTTTAAACGACCTCTGGATGGACTTCTTCCACCTCTGCTACCCGAACCGCGCGCTCGGTTTCAGCGAGTACGGCGCCGAGGGTATGCCGAACCTGCACAGCAGCCATCCCCGCCGCGGTGACCACACCGAGGAATACCAGGCCATCTACCATGAGTACATGCTCCGCTGCTTTGACCGCCACAAATGGCTGTGGGCGACCCACGTCTGGAACATGTACGACTTTGCCGCCGACGCCCGCGACCAGGGCGGCGAGCCGGGTATGAACCATAAGGGCCTGGTCACGTTTGACCGCAAGACCAAGAAGGACAGCTTCTACATCTATAAAGCGTGGTGGAGCGACGAGCCGTTCGTGCATATCTGCTCGAAGCGCTATGCGGACCGCACCGAGAATGAAATCGAGGTCAAGGTCTACTCCAACCAGAAGCAGGTAAGCCTTTATGTCAACGGCGAAAAGCTGGCCGAGCAGGAGGGCGAGCACATCTTCAAGTTCCGTGTCAAGCTGAACGGCGAGACGAAGGTCCAGGCCGTGGCAGGGGACAGCATCGACGATGCTGTTTTCCGCAAGGTCGATGCCCCGAACCCGGACTACAAGCTGACTAAGAAAAACTCCACCAGCGCAAACTGGGTGTGAGCTCCTAAGCCTTCCCCCGAGGGGGGAAGCCTTTTGCCACGAAACACGCCGCACCGTGCGGCTGTTTTATATAAAACAAGGAGAAAAAGGTAATGGATGATCTGAAAATGCAAAAGCAGACCTTGAAAAAGGCCTACAAAAAGACCAAGCGTAAGCACATTACGCCGTGGAAGATTCTGGCAATCATCTGCGCCGTGATGACGATCATTTCGATCCCGCTTAGCATCTTTCTGCAAAAGTTCGACAACACCATGGCTGCCCGCTTTGGCGGCAGCTTCTGGGAGCTGGAAAACGAGGATACCAACGCCCAGTATTACACCAGCGACTTCAACTCCGCCGAGGAGATGGTCAACTACGGTCTGGCTTTGACCCAGCAGGTCGAGGCCGAGGGCGCTGCCCTGCTGATGAACAACAACAATGCGCTGCCTCTGGCTGCCGACGCTAAGGTCAGCACCTTCTCCAGCAGCAGCGTCAACCTCGTGTACGGCGGCACCGGCTCCGGCAACATTGATGCCTCCACCGCCGACACCCTGCGCACCGCCCTGGAAAAGGTCGGTGTCACCGTCAACCCCACCTTGTGGGACTTCTACACCACCGGCGCCGGCAAGGATTACTCCCGCAAGACCGCCGGCACCGTCGCCAAATCCAGTGAGGTCACCGCCGAGGTGCCTTGGGATGTCTACACCGACGAGGTCAAGGACAGCGTTGCCCAGTACGGCGATGCCGCCATCGTGACCCTGTCCCGCGTCGGCGGCGAGGGTGCTGACCTTTCCTACGGCGAGGTCAACTATCTGGCGCTCGACGAGAACGAGAAGGCGATGCTGCAGAACGTTGCCGAGATGAAGAAAAACGGCACCGTCAAAAAGACCATCTTGCTGATCAACTCCGCCAACGCCCTGCAGGTCGATTTCCTCAAGAACAACGAGTACGACATCGACGCCGCACTGTGGATCGGTGACGTGGGCATCTCCGGCATCAATGCCGTGGCCGAGATCCTGACCGGCAAGGTCAACCCCTCCGGCAGCCTGGTCGATACCTACTGCTACGACAACTTCAGCGCCCCCGCCATGTGGAACTTCACCCCCACCACCTACGAAGGCTATGTCGAGGGCGGCGATGTGTCCGCCAAGGCTAAGTCCTACATGATCTACCAGGAAGGCATCTATGTGGGCTACAAGTACTACGAGACCCGTTACGAGGACTTCGTCACCGGCAACGGCAACGCAGGCGACTACGCCTACGGCGACATCGTGGCTTACCCCTTCGGCTACGGCATGAGCTACACCGACTTCGACATCAGCGACATGAACGTCAGCTACAATGCCGCCGATGACACCTACACCGTCACCGTCAAGGTCACCAACACCGGCGACATGGCCGGCAAAAAGACCGTGCAGGTCTATGTCCAGAGCCCCTACACCGACTACGACAAGGAAAACGGCGTCGAGAAGTCTGCCGTTTCTCTGGTCGGCTTCGGCAAGACCGGCATGATCGAGCCGGGCGCTTCCGAGACGCTGTCCATGACCGTCAACAAGCGCGATATCGCTTCCTACGACACCTACGGCGCCGGCACCTACATCCTCGACGCCGGTGACTACTACTTCACCGCCGCCACCGATGCCCACAACGCTGTCAACAACATTCTGGCTGCCAAGGGCTACACCGTCGAGTCCACCAACGGCAAGATGACCGCCGACGGCAACGCCGACCTGACCTACACCTGGACCGAGGACGCCCTCGACACCACCACCTATGCCACCAGCGAAAACGGCACCGCCATCACCAACCAGCTGTCCTGCGCCGACCCCAACCTGTACGAGGGCGTCGAGGAGACCGTGACCTGGCTGAGCCGCTCTGACTGGAACGGCACCCTGCCCACCGAAACCGTCAAGCTGACCCTGACCGAGCTGCTCAAGAAGGACCTGAAGGACATCCGCTACGATCCTGCCGACTACGAGAGCGTCGAGATGCCCACCCTGGGCGCCAAGAACGGCGTTAAGCTGTACGACATGATCGGTCTGGACTACAACGATCCCAAGTGGGACGAGCTGCTGGATCAGATGACCTTCGACGAGATGAACTCCCTGATCGGCGACGCTTTCCACTGGACCATGCCCGTCAAGAGCGTGGAAGCCCCCGGCACCCGTGACGAGAACGGCCCCCAGGGTCTGACCGCCAGCCTGCTGGGCAACGACAAGAGCCAGCTGACCGCCACCGCCTTCACCTCTGAGGACGTTATGGCTGCCACCTTCAACACCGAGATCATGACCGAGATCGGCAAGGTCATCGGCAACAACTGCCTGGAAGCCGACATCGCCTGCCTGTACGGCCCCGGCAACAACATTCACCGCACCCCCTACGGCGGCCGTAACTTCGAGTACTACTCCGAGGACGGCTTCCTCTCCGGCATGATGTCCGCTTACGAAGTCAAGGCAATTCAGGACAAGGGCGTCCACGTTGTTATGAAGCACTTTGCCCTGAACGACTGCGAGCAGGACCGTATCGGTCTGGGCGTCTGGCTGAACGAGCAGGCAGCCCGTGAAGTCTACCTGAAAGCCTTCCAGGCTCCCGTCGAGGTCGGCAACGCCAACGGCGTTATGATCGCCTACACCCGCTGGGGCGCTGTCTGGTCCGGCGGCAACTACGGTCTGGTCACCGGTATCCTGCGCAACGAGTGGGGCTGCGACGGCATGGTCATCACCGATAACGTTCTGACCCAGTATGTCAACGGTCCCGACGGCGTTCTGGCCGGTGTGTCCATCTACGATGCCATGATGTCCTTCGTCACCGACACCCTGCCCAAGTACAAGAACGACCCCGTCATCGTCACCGCCATGCGCGAGGCCTGCCACCACAACCTGTATGCCATCGCCAACTCCTGCGGCATGAACGGCGTGGGTGCCGACACCACCATCAAGGTCACCCGCCCGACGGTTGTCACCATGAGCATCATCATTGCCTGTGCCTTCACCTTCTTCTGCCTGCTGGGCATCGTGATGTGGATCATTGGCGGCATCAAGTTCCGCAAGACCGAAGAATACAAGGCCTACAAGGATTTCAAAAAATCCCTGAAAGCCTCTAAGAAAGCCTGATTTCTACAGAATTTCCGCAAGCTCCCCGCCGGCCCCGGCGGGGACTTTTGAGTAAGATTTCTTTTTCCACAACAAGGAGCAGCCCATGAGCGAAAATGCAAAAGCGTCCAGCGTCAATCGCGCCAAACTTTACCAGCTGGTACTGTTTCCGCTGAACAACGGTGCCACGAATGTTTATTACGTCCTTGTGCTTTCCTACATTGCCACCTTCGGCAGCAATGTACTGGCGCTGGGCACTCTGTTTGCCTCGGTCATGGTCACGGCCATGCGCCTGTGCGACGCCATCACCGACCCGATCATCGGTGCACTGATGGACCGCACGAACGGTAAGTTCGGCAAATTCCGCCCGTTCATGGCCATCGGCAACCTTATCATGGCCGCCAGCATTCTGGTGCTGTACGGCATCACTCCGATGATCCCCGATACGATGATGTGGGCACGCTATGCCGCGTTTGTGGGCCTGTACTTTGTCTGGGTCATCGGCTACACCTTCCAGACCAGCTGCACCCGTTCCGGTCAGACGGTTCTGACCAACGACCCCAAGCAGCGCCCGCTGTTCACGATCTTCAACACCGTCGGCAGTCTGCTGGGCATGGGCGTTATGCAGTTCCTGGCTCCCATCCTTGCCAAAAACTATGAGGGCGGCTATTCCTCCGCGGGCTTCTTCCGCACGCTGGCCCCCGTGGGCATTGTGATGTCCATTGCGCTGACCATCCTGGCCATCATCGGCATCTGGGAGAAGGATCAGCCCAAATACTTTGGCATCGGCGGCGAAAAGACCGAGAAGGTCAAGGTCAGCGAGTATCTGCAGATCATCCGGGAAAACAAACCCATGCAGCGTTTGATGATCGCGGGCGCGGGCACGAAGCTGGCGCTCTCCATCGCCAACAACACCACGGTTCTGTGCATGCTCTACGGCTGCATGATGGGTGCTTACGATGGGCTGTACCTGCCCATGATGGTGCTGGGCTACGCCTGCAGTGTGCCGTTCTTCATTCTCTCTGTGCGTACCAGCCAGAAGAAGGGCCAGAAGGCCAGCCTGACGAAGTATGTCAGCGTGGCGCTGGCCTGCTATGTCGGCGTGCTGGTCCTGCTGCTGCTGTGGGGTCACGGTGATGCATTCCATCTGAGCCTGCTGGGCGAGAATGGTCTGTCCATCAACCTGTACACGATTCTGTTCATCCTGTTCTTCGGCATCGGCTACGGCGCATACTACGCTACTGCCGACATGCCCATTCCGATGGTTGCCGACTGCTCCGACTACGAGACCTACCGCTCCGGCAAGTATATTCCGGGCATCATGGGTACGCTGTTCAGCCTGGTGGATAAGCTCGTTTCCAGCCTGTCCGCCACCGTCGTCGGCATTGCCGTGACCTTCATCGGTCTGAACAACCTGCCCACCCAGTATGACCCGTACACTCCGGGCATGAATGTGGTCGTCATCGTCCTGTTCTGCGCCATCCCGATGGTCGCCTGGGCGGCCACTCTCATCGCCATGAAGGGCTACAGCCTGACCGGTGAGAAGATGAAGGAGATCCAGGCCGTCAACGCCTGCCGCCGCGACGCGGTTGCGAACGGCATGAAGCTGGAAGATGCCATGGAAAAGTGGCAGACCGTCGACCAGCTGCCTGCGGAGTACCGCGCCTAAGCTTTAACCCTGCGATTCTCTTTGTCCTTCCATAAACGCAAAGCCCCCCGGCATCGTGAGAATGCCGGGGGGCTTTGTTTAGTCTGCGTGGCAGGAAAAAAGAAAACCCCATGGCGGGATACGCCATGGGGTTCTCTTTTGGTGCGGAAGATGGGACTTGAACCCTTAACTGACCGCTTTTAGCCGTTCAGAGTTCAAGGAAATTATACGATATTGTGTATGTTTTTGAAAACTCCCCAGTGTGGATTCTGACCGCCTTCGGCTGGCTAGTTGAGATTTAGTGGCGGTCAGTATAGCCGTCAGGAGTGCCTACCGAAGTTTTGAGTTATCGTAGCACGAGAAGTAGGCGGTGTCAATGGAAAAACCGAAAAACGTAAAATTTGCAACTAAAATGTAATCATTTGCAACTTTGTACAAATCGCTCCGTTTTGGTCATATTTTGAGGAAAAATGACCAGCGATGCAAGATCAGTGGGTAGGTGTGTAACCTCCTATGCAAAAACGGTTACGATCTAATGACAAGGGCTTGCCTGTATAAGAAGCATATACTTCGATTTTTTTGAAGTATAAATCTTATAATAAGGTGGGCACCTTACATGAATATCAAGGAAATTACACTCCGCGGGCAGAGCATCGCAGCGGCAGTGCTGTATGAGAATGAGGCAAAGGGCATAGCCGTGTATGCGGCTATGCGCATGGACAGCCGAGAGGACGATATGGCCTCGGTTCCGCAGTTCGTCATCTTCATGGAGACGGACGCGGAGGAGGGGCCTAAGTGCGTTCTGTACGGCAACTTCGCACTGTGCAAGCGCAAGATGACCTCGGAGCTGGAAAACAGGCTCCTCGACCTGAAGGCTTCCGAGGTCTACGCCCTCAAGGACTCGTTCCGTGAGGCCGCAAAAACCCTGAAAGCATCAGACTTTGAGGTGCGCGACGACAGCAACCCGGAGAGCATGAGCGTTCCGCAGTTGCTCGACAAGTTGGCGGACAAGGATGTAGAGGTCAAGACCGTTGACGGTCAAGACTATTACACCCTCGACAGCAACGCTTTCAAGGCACTGGCTGGCGAGAAAAGCTTGAGTCTGAAAAAAGTGCTCAAGGCACAGGGCTTGCTCCTGTGCAATGGCGACCGCTACGACTACCGCGAGACAGGTTCAAGTAGCGGCAAACTCTACATCGTCTGTAATAAGGGGGTGACGGCGAATGGCTAAGGTCATTGGAACATTCCCCTACTACGGGGGTAAGCAACGCTTATGCAAGAGCATAGCGGAGTTTATCCCGCAGGGCGTGGCCTCCATAACAGATGCTTGCGGTGGTTCTGGCAAGCTCATACTAAACTGCCGTTACGCTCCGAAGATGGTCTACAACGACCTCAATCCGGCAATGGCAGCCTTGATGACCTGCATCAAGGACAGGCACCTTTTCGGTGAGTTCTTGAAGCAGGTAGAGGCGAAGCCCTACTGCCGCAATGTGTATGAGCACGCGAGGGTCGTTCTGGCCGCGCAGCGAACAGGGGCTGCCCGTTACACCCAGCTTGAACTGGGCGTGGCAAAATATCAAGCGCTCTGCATGAGCTTCAATGCAACAATGGAAAGCTATGCAGAGCCGGACGAGAAGAAGTTACGCAGCTACCGTGAGCGTTTATATGGAAGCCTGCAAGACGCCCACTTCCACATGGAGGACTACGGCATACAGGTAACCAACCGCGACGCTCTCGACATTATGACCGAGAGTGGGCCGGAGGACATGGTGCTGTTGGACGTTCCGTATTTGGCAGGGCCGAATGAGGAGCGCCGCAAAACGGGAGCTTACGGGGCCTACGACTGGGGCCGAGAGCTGCATGAGCAGTTTCTCGACCGAGCAAATCAGACCGCCGGAAAGGTGCTGATTTGCGGGTATGAGAGCCGTCTCTATGCCGAGAGGCTAAAACCGGATCGTTGGCTAAAAGTCGATCTGGGCGAGGTGGCCAAGGTCAGCGCCCGTTCAAGGCTTGGAGATAGCAAGCCGCGCGTTCATGAGATCGTGTGGGTGAACTACGAACCGCCTGCAAAGGTGATTCGCAAATTCACAAATTCGCAATTCTCAAAAAACGCGTAAGTGTTGGTGTTTAACGGTTTAATGAAATTTGCAAGGAGGTGCATAATAACACGCTATCGCCATGCGTGAAAAAATCAAGCGCGATAGCGTGTTCGGAAAATCCGCTGAAGCATTAGCAATTTTTCGAGTGCATTCAGCGTTTTCAGCATTTCCGTGCTTTGCGGGGGCTGAAGTGAGTAAGTAAAGGGGGAATTTTTTGATTTTTCGGCAGTGAAAAAGTCGTACTATACATTGGGCAAAACGGCTCGATGCCGATGGTGAAAAATTGGGATAGCATGGCGAGGATTTTTGAGAGCATGGGTGCGTTCAGATCATGGGTTTCAAAAATCTTGTTGGCGAGAAGTTGTGTTAGAATAGTTTTTTGGGGTGTGAGAGCATGGGAGCGGCCCGTGATGGTTTACCGGGGTGTAGGGCCGTGTAGTAGCAGATGAGGACATGGCGATAGCAAACAGGCCATAAACTTGCAGTGAAATCTTCTGCTACAAAACCACGGTCTTGCATAAGCGAGTATATTATACATAATATCGTGGGAAATATAAATTGTAGGGTTGCGGGATACGTCCGGCAACCCTTTTGTATTTTAGGAAAGAGCGTAGGTCAGTTACTTCTTCGCTACGCGTATTAACAACTTCTTCCAGATATGGCTAAGGAGATCATCGCTTATAGCTAATTATGAGGAAAATACAGTAGACCAGCGAGATAGGAAAAAGCATGAACAGCTATTGTAAAGTCAAAGAGAATGCGTTATGATAGCAATATGAAAGTAGAAAATGTGCATAAGGAGAGGAAAAATCATGCGGAACAGAAAGATACTTGCAATGCTTGGTGTCAGTGCGATGATGATCGGATTAGTGGCTTGTGGTAGTAAAGCAGAAAGCAATATAGCTGAATCTGCAACCCCTGCACCCACCGCAGAAGCAACTCCTACCCCGGAGCCGACAGAGGAACCCGCAGAAAGTCATGATTTTGATTTGTCTGTAAACAAGTATAAGACTGAACGAAACATAGAGGTTAAACAGTATAGCGAGGATAGCGTAAGTGATACGGCTGATTGCGACAGCGGTACAGATATAGAGGAACCCGACACCCTCTATGATTGGCTTTACAACAATGGCGTAACGAGGGAATCGGTACAAAATGACAGAGATTCCGGTTGTAAGAATCCGTATCTGGATGGATATTTGGAGTATTTGGATAGTTTAGTAGATAAGCAGATTGCGGAGGACAACAGCGAAAATACAGATACATCTAGTGCGAAAGGTGACGGTTTAGGAGGAACAGAAATCATAGGTGGGGACGAGTTTATTTTGGACAGTGATGGTGGTGGAACGGTGAACGGGTTCTATTATACTCCGGAAGAAATGGAATACATTAGAGAAGCCAATTCTCCTGAGGAACTGGCAAGAGTAGAGAAAGAGAATGCAGAGGTTCAGCAGCAGATCAAGGAGGGTGGAGAAAAAATGAGGGCAGCTCTGAATGATCAACAGCAAATACAGGATTTTGTTAATGAGTTACAGGGAAATGGTTGATAGAACAGGCTGTTATTTTTAATGAGCAGTTAGTCATAGATAGAGCTATCGAATCTGTCAAACAGGCATTTGGTTTACCGCGCTTGTGGTAGGCGTTCAGTTCAAGATATTTTCCGGCATTTTTCTTGCAACAGTTTCTCGACAAGTTGATAGTTTCCTGTAACATGGCCGTTCCGATGGGAACGGTCATTTTTTATTGCCGGGTTTGGTGGCTGACCGTGGGAGTGCGTGGGCAACAGAGCGTATGTGCAATGAGTAGGGCCGTTGTGGGGATACATGGTGGAGTTCACAGTGGGAAAAGTCTATGAAATCATTCATCGGCTGGCAGAAAACTCTGCGAAAGATAGTTGCTTTTTTCGCAAGAGTTGCTTCTGGTTGACGATTTACCGTTGAAAAATCCAGCCTTTTGCTGATTTTCAAAAATCGAAATAGTGGGGCTATAGTTGGCGAGTTGAGGTTTAAGTGGTTTTGACAGTGAGTAGGGCCGTTGCCCCTCCTCCTCCCCCATCGGAGTGTAGGGCCCTCTTGCAAAATCATGGTAAACAGGTGCAACAGCCTATGGATAGATACTGTTTATAAGACTCTTGAAATATTAGATTGTATAAATCTAATAAAGGAGTGAAGCAGTATGAGATTGAGCGATTTGTATATCACGCAGGAGCAAAACCTGTACAGGATATTTCTGCCAACAGGCTTAGAGGTGGCAAGGGTAGCCCTGCCACCGAACAATCAGTATGCAGAGCATTGGATGGCTTTGCAGATGATTTGCAAGCCGTTGTCAAAAATATGGCGTATCAATGGCAGGAATACGCCGCAAAAGTAAACAGGCATTTGTTTTGTGTGGGGCGGCAGCTGTCGGTAAGACGGTTGCTGCCTTTTGGTTTACTCCGGCATTTCGCAGCGATTCGACCAATGAACGGGGACAATCTCCGGCACTATCACGTCTTGCCCAAGTGTGGTTATCAGCGTTAAGATGTGTGCAGTGGATGAGAAAATCCAACGATAAATCGTAGATAGGAGAAATGAATCATGTGTAAAAAGTTGACTGTAAACTATGTTGAGGTGCTAGGTGCCCGCCGCATTGGCTGGCAGTTGTGGGACGGTTGCCAGATGCAGGGTATGACGGACGCGCAAATCCGCAGTTTTGTACATGGCGGTGGCGTGGTGAACGGTTTGTTGGTGACAGACGATGAACAGGTCGTGCCCGACCCTGCGTGGGGTGGTGTGGTTCTGGAGAAGTCGGGCATCAACACCTTTAGGCCGTTGGACGAGGGGGCTGATCTCATGGCAACAAAGTCGTTTATGCTGGTGAAGGTATCCCGCAACGGGAAAGAGAGCATTTATCACTTCATCACGAACCGCTGGCAGATTGAGTCGATGAGCGAGGATAAAGTCCGCGCGATTCTGACATTGATGCCGATGGGTGGTATTCAGCTGGACGGCAAGCGTCTGGTGGTTCACGGAAATGTGGAAGTCGTGGATATGGCATTGCAGGAATGAACAAAAAGTGAGGGCAGCTCTTGGAACATCCAGAGCCGCCCTCAACTGTTTATTAGGATTCACAGATTAACAATTCACAGCATTCACAAAAATTTTCGGACTGCGTTTAGAGCATGGGAGTATGTAGTAGTATCTTTTATGATTTTTTTGAAAAATAAAAGATTGCCGATAGGCGTAAAGGATTTTTAGAATCAACGTTAGAGAATGGAGAATGCAGTATGAGAAAAGCGAAGGCAAAATGGAAAGCAGATACAAAGAGGTGGCAGGTCGATGTCCGTAAGGGTGGAATCAGACGCAGCTTTTATAGTACGATTTCCGCAGCGGATGCAGAGAAAAAAGCTGCAAAGTGGGATGGAACCCCGCCTATAAAAAAGGAAAAGAAGCAGCCTGAAACAGTTGTGGGTTCCGAGGCGTGGGCTATGCAGATGCTGACTCCCCCTGAAACGGTGAACGAGGCATATGAGCGCTGGCTCCACAATGAGTTACAGTGCAACACAAGCGAGAGCAACTGGCGCGCGGTAGACTCCCGCTACCGCAACTGGGTTAAATATGTGATTGGCTCGTTGCCGTTGGATGCCGTGAGGAACGGACATATCAAAAAGGTCATGGACGATGCGTTCTATAACCGAAAAGCCCCGGAAGTGCTTGTACAGAGAAAATGCACCAAGGGGGAGCATATGTCTAGAAAGGCGTTAAAGAATCTGCGAGGCGATTTGAGCGCTTTGTTCAAATACTGCCTTGAGTATGAGTGGGTATCTTTCGTGCCTGTGATACACATAGACCGCAGAGCCGAAGCGGTCGGCAAAACCATCTTGCAAAAAGCCGATTTGGACGTATTGTTTAGTTCGGAGAGAACGACCATCGACGGGCAAGAGACAAGCGACCCGTACATCTACGCATATCGTCTGCAAGTTCTGACAGGGCTTCGCCCCGGTGAGTTATTCGGTTTGGAGTGGGCTGACATTAGGAGCGATTACATAAAGGTGGATAGGTCAATAAATGCCCTTGGGCAGGTAACCACAGGCAAGAACCGAAACGCCCGCAGGCTGGTGCCCTTATGTTCCGGTGCAAAAGAGGCCCTGCTGAAGCAGTGGCAGAGGACAGGGAGAAAGGGCGGCAAGGTGTTTGAGATACTTAACGGCGAGCATTATTGTAAGCGGTTAAAACGCTATTGCGAGTTTAACGGCATTACGGTCGTAACGCCGTATGAGTTACGTCATACTTTTATAAGTATGACAAAAGGCTTGCCGCCCGAAATGGTAAAAGATATGGTCGGACATTCTGAAAGCATGGATACCTACGGTGTGTACGGGCATCATGTCGATGGTTCCGAGGTCGTAATGGCTGGAATGCTTGACGATGCGTTTGCTGCCGTAAGCAAGCAGGGCAAGTCAACAGCATAGAAACTTCCGTGGACTTTGGCCGAAAGCGGAGGAACCGGCGGAGAATAAAGTGATTTTTGCCTTCAAAATGGCAGTCAAAAACGGCAGTCAGAGGGGACAAAAAAGAAAAAGAACGGTAAATCAAACGATTCACCGTTCTTTTTTAAGTGGTGCGGAAGATGGGACTTGAACCCACACGTCATAGACACACGCACCTCAAACGTGCCTGTCTGCCGATTCCAGCACTTCCGCTTGTTGCATTGACTGCAAGAGATATTCTAGCACAAACACCCCGGAAAAGTCAAGGCTTTTGCAGAAAAAAGATTTTGCAAAATCCCTGCCTTGTAAAGACTTGTTGGGAATGGTAGAATAAAGGCAGCAAAAAAAGGGGAAAACTGTCATGCAAAATTTAGTTTTCAGCCTGAACGCGACCCTGCCGGTGTTCCTTGTCATGGTGGTGGGGTACGCGCTGGGGCAGCTCGGCTTTCTGCCGCCCGCGTTCTGCAAGGCGTCGGACAGGCTGAACTTTAAGGTGACTTTGCCGCTCATGCTGTTTCTGGACATGGGCAGCGTGGACATCCTGCACGACTTCCGGCCCAGGTTTGTGCTGTTCTGCTTTGCCGCCACCCTCGTCGGCATCCTGACCGTCTGGGCGGGGGCTAAACGTTTTTTGAAGGACAAGACGCTGGTGGGCGAGTTCGTGCAGGCGGGCTACCGCAGCAGCGCTGCCGTGCTGGGCGTGGCGTTCATCCAGAACATTTACGGCAGCGCCGGCATGGCCCCGCTCATGATTTTGCCATAGCTTTGGCACGGCGAGCAGCCTCGACTTTACCTTGAGGCAACAAAGCCAGCTGGCTAACCTTAGC
>OGYM01002002.1_pt1 | contig 13923 bp, 9 predicted proteins | sample 1576491 | NCBI WGS metagenome assembly OGYM01 (sample SAMEA3541515, study PRJEB24748) | human gut metagenome | biome: human gut; feature: human-associated habitat; material: faeces | place: China | collected 2012 | reverse complement strand
CAGAGTATAAAATAAGGCGAAAATCTGTTGACGGCTTATCGCTTTTGGAGTATTATAAATACAGTCGGATAACGATAAGCTGTCTTTAGGTTTTGAAAGGACGGATTACAATAAACGCTAAAGACACAAAGAAAAAACTAAAATTGTCGATAGATTATCTGCGAACTTCGGATGAGGCTTTTCAAGCCGTCAGGAAGTTGGCAGCACAGCAAAAGAATAGGAAGCATGGTCCGAAAAATCTGGCTGAAGCTATTCCCGGAGGGTATCTGGATAATCAGTCGCAACAGATTGACGCGATAAACTTGCGGGAAGTGTACAACGCTTTTATGGCCTCTGGGATGCATCTGTTTAGTTTCGTGATGAACTATCGCTTTCGCAAGGAAGTATCCCGTGGAGATAAACTGATTTATTTTTGTCAGTTGGCTTCCCAATATGCTGATGAACTCAATTTTACGGAAAGCTATGAGTGCTCGGGCAATGTGGAATATCCTTTGATTTACGCCAAATAAAACTTTTTGAATATGAAATATACTGAAGAGATTTTCAATATACTTAGTAAAGGAGGGTTTATTTCCTCGAACAGTATTTCCACTCAGGTGAAGCGTTATTATGATGCTATTGAAGAAGACTTACCCGATTATTATGAATATTATCAGGGAATCGGACTTTATCTGGAAGGGGGAGACGGTTACTATCATTTTACGCGCAAAGAGGCGAAAGTGGATTTGGAGCGCAAATTGGAGGCTGCCTTGAAATGGATTGATTATATGAGTTTCTTGAAAACCTATCATTCGGCTTTCGGTCCCGGATTCCTGTTTCGTGCGGCTGATATTGAAATTCAGATCGGTTGTGATATGGAGTTGAAGGAGAAAGCTTCCAAACTGTTCTCCGACAAAAAGAAGCATGAGGAAGTAGTGGCTAAACTGATTAATGAACTGGAAAAGATGGGATTTATAGAAAAGGAAAATGAAGTGGACGGGACATACAAAGTGCTGACAGCTTTCCATTACATGGAAGAATTGATTGACTGTATCACTATATCGGAGGAGGTGCAAGATGAGATACCTGAATAAGATTATTTTTCTGAACAGTGCCCATATTCCTTATGCAGAGGTGAAACTGGATGGTAATGTACATTTCATTGGTACGCAGGGAGTGGGGAAGAGTACATTGCTCCGCGCTTTGTTGTTTTTCTACAATGCCGATAAACTTAAGCTCGGCATCCCCAAGGAGAAGAAGAGTTTTGATGCATTCTACTTCCCATACTCCAATTCTTACATCATCTATGAGGTGATGCGTGAGAATGGAGCCTACTGTGTGGTGGCTGCCAAATCGCAGGGGAGAGTAGCTTTCCGTTTTGTAGATGCTTCGTTTGAGAGGGACTGGTTCATCAATGAACATAATGAGGTGTATCCGGAGTGGGGGCGTATCCGCGAACGTATCGGTGGAAAACGCCAGATTACCTCGCAAATCACCGTCTACGAGATGTATCGTGACATTATCTTCGGCAACAACCGTAAGCAGGACATGATTCCTTACCGGAAATTCGCCATCGTGGAAAGTGCCAAGTACCAGAATATTCCGCGTACCATACAGAACGTCTTCCTCAACTCTAAGCTGGATGCCGATTTTATAAAAGATACCATTATCCGTTCCATGACCGATGAAGAGGTTTTTGTTGACTTGAGTTTTTATCGAAGCCAGATAAAAGAGTTTGAGCAGGAGTATAATGACGTGATGCTTTGGTTTACCAAAAACAAGAATGGCGAGATTCCCGTGCGGAAGATAGCGGATAAGGTGATAAATTCGTATCGTGACCTGATTTATTCTCACAAACAGATAGATGAGGAACGTGCCGAGTTGAACTATGCTGAGAAACAGGCGTTGCAGGAAATCCCTCATATCAGAGAGAAGATAAATAAAGCGGAGGTTGAACGTGAACGGTCTATCCGGCTGATTGATGAATTGAGAGAGAAATATAATAAGGAAAGAGATACTCTGGTTAGTGGCAAAGGTGGCATTGAGACGTTGTTGAAGCAGGTGCATGAAAAACGACTCCATTATGAACAAATCAACATAGAGGAAATCATAAAGCGGGTGGCACAGGAGGGATTACAAAACGGAGAATTGGCACGCATCTCGGCCATGAAGGAAGAACTGACACGGGCTTATCAGGATGTGCTGTCCAAATACAGTTCGTTGTTTAAGAATCTGGATGCCGATTTGAGTTTGTTCGAAAATAATAAGCAGACTCAGATTCTCGAAAAAAGATCATCTGTTGCCGAACGTCAGGAGAAAGCTATGGCACAGTCTCGCGCTGAAGAGGATAAAGTGCGGGCGGCGTCTGAGGAAAAGCTGCAAACGGTGGAGCAACGATTGGCACAACTGCGTAGCGAGGAGATGCAGATGAAATTGAAGCAGCAGAAAATGCTTCATGAAGAACACTATAAGAAAGAAATATCTGATTGTGAAGCTGGCATTGATGAATTGCGCAGAAGGGATAAGGAACTGGATTTGCAGATACGCCGGCAGCAAATGGACATCGGTCAACGGAGGAATGAATGTGAGCTAAAACGCAAAGAGTTGGAGATGGCGGCTCAGAGAAGCATGGATGCAGTGCGTAGGGAAAAGGCGGATGTTGAAGAGCAGTTGCGCGCATTGGATGCATTGATAGAGAAGCGGAAAGGTTCTTTTTGCGATTGGCTGGAACAGCATAATCCCGGTTGGCAAGAAACGATAGGCAAGGTGGCGGATGAAGAGTCGGTGTTGTACAATCATGAATTGAATCCCCGTTTGACGGATGATGCCGGGACTTTATTCGGTGTTTCATTGAACTTGTCGGCCATTGAACGAAGCATCCGTACTCCCGAAGAGATGAAACAGGAACGGGCAGCGAAGCAGATCGTTTATCAAGAACATTGCAACCGACTGACACGATTGGCCGAGGAATTGAATGAAAATATAAATCTCTTGGAGAAGAAGTACTCCAAACAAATCAGGGAAATGGCCGAGCAACAACATCTGATGGAAGCTGAGCGAGGGCAAATTCCTTATAAGCTAAAGAATCTGCAAGCGGATCATGCCACTTGGAAAACGAAAGAAGAAGAGTGGAAAAGAGTACGGATGGAAGAATTTCAGGCTGGTCTGAATGAGATTGCTCATCGTTTCTATCTGGCGGATGAAGAGAAAAAGAAATATCTGTCTGAGCGTGAGAAACAGTTGAAGGCTTGCCAGAAGAACTATAAAGATGCCAAGACAGAGCTTCAGCTTGAACTGGACCATTATGTTGACGAAGTTCGGCAGGAGATGAATCGTCATAAGCAATTGATTGAAGAGCAGAAGAGAGAACTCCGGCAAGCACAGGATGCTGAACTGAATGGCAAGGGAGCTGATGTGGCAACCATTCGTAAATATGATGAGAGGTTGGCAGAGATCAAGGAAGAATTGAGGTATATCAGCGAGCATCGCAATCAGGTGGCTTATTATGAAAAGGATAAGCAAGAACTCTTTGATAAAGAACCTGCCATGCGTAGCCGGAAGAAAGAATATGAGGCCAAACTTTCGGCTTTGGACGAGCGGTTTGCACTGAGACGGGAGAAACAACAAAACGGGCTGAAAGAAATAAATAGTGCTTTGGAAAAGCTGAAGCTGGAATTGCATATATTAGAAAGCGGATTAGCGGAAGCAGATGCCTTTTTGAATGACGAAACTTTTTGTCCGGCCGGAGCGATGGAAGTGGGAGAGAAGCCTACCAGGAAAAACTGTGATACTCTTGTGAAGGAACTTAAGTCGCTCATAGTCTCTTTTATCAGAAAGACGGAAGATTTCAAGAAAGCCGTGATGCAATTCAAAGGTTATTTTTCTGCGAAGAATACATTTCATTTCCGTACTGAACTGATTGGCGAACAGGATTACTATGACTTTGCTTCGAACTTATGCGAGTTTGTAGATAATGATAAAATTTCTGATTATCAGAAGCATATCAGTGGACGATACACTGATATTATCCGGCGTATATCGAAGGAGGTGGGAGACTTGACCCGAAATGAGAGTGAGATTCGTAAAACCATTGGTGATATCAACGATGATTTTATAGAACGGAACTTTGCCGGAGTGATAAAGGAAATATCCCTCCGCCCCTTGCCGAGCAGTGACAAACTGATGCAGTTGTTACTGGAGATAAAAAAATTCAGTGATGAGAACCAACATAATATGGGAGAAGCGGATTTATTTTCGCAGGCTTCCCGTGAAGACGTCAATGCGACAGCGGTACGTTATCTGTTGTCGTTCATGAAACATTTATTGGACGATCCGGGCAGAAAACAATTGGCTTTGTCGGATACTTTCAAATTGGAGTTTCGGGTCAAGGAAAATGATAATGATACGGGATGGGTGGAAAAGATTGCCAACGTGGGTTCTGATGGAACGGATATTCTGGTGAAGGCTATGGTAAATATTATGCTTATCAATGTGTTCAAAGAAAAGGCGTCCCGTAAATTTGGTGACTTCAAGATACATTGCATGATGGATGAGATAGGCAAATTGCATCCCAACAACGTGAAGGGAATTTTGGACTTTGCCAATTGTCGGAATATCCTGTTAGTGAACAGTTCGCCCACTACATATAATGTGGAGGATTATAAATATACTTATTTATTGAATAAAGATGGGCATTCTAATACGCAGGTGGTGCCTTTGTTAAAATATAGTAAGGCATGAGAAAAGGGAAAGAATATGTTATGACCGTGGCTGCGGCGCGTAAGGTTGCGCGGATGTTGAACGGTGAATCGGTGGGGTATTCCTCGTTTCCCGTATCACTGGCAGAAGAACTATTGGAAGAAGGTGTTTTGGTGCAAAGTTCTTATGGGAGGCGTGGCAGTTATCGGATATGTGATGTGGAAGGATGTCGCACTTTTCTGGCCCAACGCTATGCCATAAACGGGAGTTTGGAGGAGTGGATTGAGATGATGTCTCGTCGGGAAGCGGTGTCGCGTGCGGAGCAGGTGGCAATGGCAGGCAATTCTAAAGTTCGGAAAACTCGTGGGTTTAAGGGATTTCTCGTGAATAGTTATAGTCCGATAGAGGCAACTTTGCGTGAGCAGCCGTTAGTGATTGATCCTGTGCAGGGTACTTCTATTTTTATAGAAGATTATGAGCACTTTCGAATTCCCGATGATGTGGTTGTGGTAGGAATGGAAAATGGAGAGAATTTTCAGCGGATTCGTGGGCAGCAATATTTATTTGATGACTTGAAAGTTCTTTTTGTGTCCCGTTACCCTCAATCAACAGACTTGCGCACTTGGTTGCAGATGATTCCTAATCGCTATATCCATTTTGGTGACTTTGACCTGGCAGGGATTGACATTTTTCAGAGAGAGTTTTACGCTTTTCTGAGAGAACGTTCTGAGTTTTTTATTCCGGCAGATGTAGAGGAACGGCTGAAGAATGGTAATCGTAGGCTTTATGACGTGCAATATGCCCGGTATAAATTTATGGATATTATGGATGAACGATTGTTGCCTCTTGTGGAGATGATTCATAGATATGGGAAGGGGTATGAGCAAGAAGGGTATATAATCGGATAACGAGAGATAGCTGATTTTGATAACAAGAATAAGTAGAATCTATATTTTATGATAACAATATCTAACTTTGAAAAGTATGTTCTTCCTCAGATTATGAATCCGATGCTGTGTTAGAAATCGAAGAGGAATCTCCGGGAGAATGGATTGCAACGGTTTGCGGTACGGAGAATTATGAGGTAACTGTATCGATGGAAGGGAATGAGATTATTGCTTGGGAGTGTGATTGTCCTTATGATGGAAACATTTGTAAACATGTGGTGGCTACGCTTTTGGCAATTCGTGACAGTCGAAATAAAGTAGCCCGTTTCTTGTCAGCTAAAGAAGCTGATTTTCAAGTAAGCATACCGGAAAAGAATGCGGCTAAAATGGTGATGGATGAAGAAGTGGAGCAGATTCTCTTATTTGCAGAGCCGGATAAGTTATCCGATTTTGTTCTGAAATATGCTTCTTCACATTCTGATTTTAAATCAGCGCTGCTTGAAACGTTTTTGCCGAAGAAACCGGTAGCCAAACTCTCAGTGGACTATCAAATGGAGATTGAGAAGTGTTTTAACTCTGCATATAAAAATGGTCCCAAGCGAGGACGGTATTATGAGCCTGAGATTGACTGGGATGAGGTATCCGGTAAAGTAGATGGATATCTGGCTAAAGCAACTCTGTTGCTTCAACGGCAGGATTTGGAAGAGGCGGCGACAATTGCACTCCAGATACTTCGCTCTATAGGGAATAATTATATTGAAGAAGATTTTCTGTATAATGATGACGACATTGATTTTGAAATCAGTTGTGAAGATGCCGGAGATTTATTGCTCGAAATAGTTAAGCATTCGGGTGCATCACAGGTCTTGAAGGAGAATATATTGAATGAAGCCACCAAAATATCCAAAATGGCGACATATCGTGAATATGAACTTTATGACATGGATGAACTGGTGCAGCAGATTATGCTTTCGGTACAATCCAAGGAAGAGGCTTTGTTAAGTATAAACCATCTTATAGAGGAGAGGAAAGAACACCGGGAACTTTATAAATTAGTACTTCGGAAGGTAGAAATATTGGAAGAGCTGGGTAAGACGGTTGAGGCTGAAGCTACGCTTTCTGAATTCTTGTATTTACCTGAAATAAGAAGACGGGAAGCTGAAAAATTACTGGATGGGAAATGTTATGAGAAGGCTATCAGTATGCTGAATGAGGGGATAGTGATAGCTGAAAAGGCAGGCGAGTATGGTATATTAAGAGAGTGGCGGGAACAATTGCTTTCCATTTATGAAGAAGTGCATGATATCACCAAGGTTATTGAGATGTGTCGATTATTATTTATTCATACGAATGGAAGTCTGGATTATTACCATAAGCTTAAATCGTTGATATCTTCCACGGATTGGAAGGAGTATTTGAGCACATTGTTGCAGGAAACCACCTTCTTTGATTACTGGGGGAGTGGAAATACTAAAGCGGAGATTTATATAGAAGAAAAAGAGTATGATAAATTATTCAGCTTTCTATCTACCGTGGAATACAGGCGTTTGGACGCTCTTGTGCAGTATGCTTCCCATCTGAATGCCACCCATTCCTCTGAAATACTTTCTCTGTTTACGGATGATCTTCGCGTTTATGCGGAGAAAAATTTGGGACGGAGTCATTATGAGTATATAGCTCGGGTGCTACGGGGGATGCGGAAATTGAATGGAGGGAAGGAGGCTGTGAAGCAATTGGTGGACGAATTCAGGGTTTTGTATAAACGTCGTCCGGCGATGATGGAGGAGTTGGGGGAGTTTATCTGAACGAGGTGCTTGGGGGATGGCTTTTCCCCCAAGTTCCTCAATATTTCTGTCAAAGTCTATTGATAGTGCGATTCTTTCTTAATGCCTAAGTAAATCTTTATAGTCTGCTTATGCTTTTGGATACTTATTATATTCAGCTTGTGGTTCAGCTGCAATAGAATATGAGTTTTCTTGGAAATTATATATTCTGACATTGTTATTCGCCGAATAATCTTCCGATGAATTATCACTCCACTGCTCACATTGGCGAATTACAGTTTCTAAAGCATTTGCCGCTTCTTCTGGTGGATATTTATACTTCTTCAGAAGCCGTTTAATCATCTTTCTCATTCCTGCTCTTGCTGATTCTTTTTTTTGCCAATCAATAGTACGATTTTTACGAAGCTCTTCTGTTAATTCTTTAGTCATTGCAATCAATTGTTCATTGGTGTAGAAATCGTGTACAGCTCTTGGTTGTGTCAAAGCATCATAAAAAGACTTTTCTTCGGCAGTAAGTCCCAATTCATTTCCTTCAATTTCTGATTGGGAAATTTCTGTCGCAAGTTTTAGTAACTCTTGAATAACTTCTTCATTAGACAGTAAACCTTTTAGATAATTTGATAATGATTGGTTTAGCATATCAGAAAACTTTTCAGCTTGAATCAGATTTGTTTTCTGATAGATTTTTACTTTTTCTGCTAAGAGTTTCTTTAATAATTCAATGGCAATATTCTTTTCTTTCATTTTGGATATTTCATCCAGAAAAGTTGTATCAAATAAGGAGAATTCAGATTTTACATCTGAGAACAAATTTATTACCCCGTCACTTTTAACACTTTGTTTGAGTAGCTCGCCGATGCGAGCATTAATTTCTTGTTTTGTCACTTTACCTTTACTAGTCATTCTTGATAATAAGGTGCGTACTGTTTCAAAAAATGCTACCTCAAATCGCTGTTTGTCATTGAGTAAGCTACGACAAAGAGTAATAGAGTTATGTAAAAGTATTGCTTCTTTTTGAAAATGTTGCATCTTCTCGCTTCTTTCTGGCGCTATGATAAAGTTTACCCCACCCTTAATGAGTTGTGCACGGTCGTAGTCTGTTCCATTCTGGAATTCACTATAATCATATCCATGAAATATATCACGGCAGATTTCTAATTTCTCTTTAAATTTGAGAAATGCTGTTTCTTTAATATTGGGATTACCAAAATTATCTCGATCACGGCCTGTATAGTCGCGCATCGCTTCTTTTAGTGCTTTAGCAATACCTATATAATCGACCACAAGCCCTCCGGCTTTACCATTGAATACACGATTTACACGAGCTATTGCCTGCATAAGATTGTGACCTCTCATAGGTTTGTAAACATACATTGTTGCTAACGATGGAACATCAAATCCAGTGAGCCACATATCTACGACAATAGCTATTTTCATAGGATTATCATTGTCCTTGAACTTCTTGGCAAGTTCTTTTTTGTATTGTTTATTGCCAATAATGTCATGCCATTCTTCCGGATCATTGTTATTTCCCGTCATAACCACTTTTATCTTTTCATCCCAATTCGGACGCAGTTCAAGCAATCTATGGTAGATATTCATTGCGATTGGACGGGAGTAAGCGACAATCATCGCTTTGCCAGTTAGTTCGAACTGACGATTTTCTTCGTAATGTTTCAAAATGTCTTGGCAGAGGGAATCTATTGTTGATGGCGCACCGAGTATTTCTTCAAGGTGAGACATTTTCTTTTTACTTTTTTCAATCTGTTCATCTGTTGCTCCTTTTGAAGCAAGTAATTCATATTCATCATCAATTGCCTTAAGCGTTTCTTCATCAAGGTTAAGATTGATCACTCGTGATTCATAGAATACAGGACAGGTAGCACCGTCAGCTACAGCTTGGGTCATGTCGTAGATGTCGATATAGTCTCCGAATACTTCGGTAGTATCACGGTCCTTAGTGGAAATAGGTGTACCGGTAAATCCTATGAATGAAGCATTAGGCAGGGAATTATGGATAATTCTTGCTGTTCCGATTGAAATCTTACCAGTCTTTTCATCTACTTTTTCCTCAAAGCCATATTGACTACGATGGGCTTCGTCAGTCATGACTACGATATTTCTGCGTAGTGAGAGAGCTTCTTCCGATTCTTCAAATTTCTGCATTGTAGTAAAGATAATGCCATTAGCTTCGCGACCGGATAAAAGTGATTTTAAATCCTCCCGGCTTTTGGCTTGTACAGGCGTTTGACGAAGAAATTGTCGGCATTTGGAGAACTGAGTATAAAGTTGGTCATCCAAATCATTGCGGTCGGTAATTACTATAATGGTAGGTTGGAACAGTTCTTCCTGTAAAAGGTGGGCATAGAATACCATTGACAGTGATTTTCCACTACCTTGCGTATGCCAGAATACACCGATTTTTCCATTTCCTTGTATGGCTTTTTGGGTACGTTCAATAGCTTTTTTTACAGCAAAATATTGATGATAACCTGCCAGTATCTTTGCAGCCCCTAACTCATCTTTTGAGAAGCAAATGAAGTTCTTGATAATATCAATGAAGCGTTCTTTGATAAATATACCTTCAAAAAATACGTCATAGTCAATGAATTCTTCACTTTTATATATTCCATCTTTGGTTTTCCATTCCATATAACGATCTTCTTTGCTTGTGATTGTGCCAGCTTTTGAACATGCCATGTCACTCATAATGCAGAAAACATTATAAATGAATAGTGAGGGTATTTCTTTCATGTAATTGCGCAATTGGCGATAGGCCTCAGAAGCATCGGTTTCCTCTCGTGACGGAGATTTTAATTCAATAATAGTGAGCGGTAGACCATTAACGAAAATAATAATATCAGCACGTTTCTCTGAATGCTCAACGAAAGTCCACTGGTTGATTACTTGGAAGTCATTACGGTAGACATTGTTGAAATCAATCAGATAAATTATATCGTTATGTTGTTTAACTCCGTCGTGATAAGATATCTCGATTCCGTGTTGAAGATAATCCATGAAAAGCTCGTTCTTTTGCACTAAACTACCAGTCTCAATATTCTTTAATTTAATTATGGCTTCATCAATGGCAGAGTGAGACTTTGTATGATTAATCTTTGCTAAGCTATTAACTAATTGCTCTTCATAAAAAGCAGTATAATAGTCTCTCGCAATGTCAGGACCATATAGATATTGATAACCTAAATTCTTATAAAGAGTAATTAGTGCTTTTTCGTAGTTATCTTCTGTAAATGACATAGTTATATTTGTTTATTTAGTGATTGCTTTATGATATCTATAGTTTGATTTAATAGACTGAGAGAGTCAAAGCTTATTTCGACATCTCCATTTCCCCAACGACCTATGTCTGTAACATTTCTGCAAATACCACATGGGTCATTCACTCCATCAAAATCCATATTTATAGTTAATCTTAATCTTGTTTTTTGGATAATGATGTCGACAAAATTCGTTCTATATTTATATGCTATATATAACTTCTTGAACTCTCGTTTTATACTTGGATTTAAGGCCATGATGGCTTCATCAAGTTTTGTATAAAGCATCTTGACGAAAACATTAGAAAAATCATAGTTATCTATACTGTATTTCGTTGTAGGCTCTTCTGATTGTTTGAGATAAGTAGAGATGATTTCCTGTGAAACTGCGGGAAACTTCCATATATCAATAGAATAATCGCAAAGTTGTTTGGTACGTTCTTCAATAGTATCAATATTCCAAATATTTTGTTCAACTACATACTTATTTAAGGTATGAGTCGCACTTTGTTTTAGAACTAAAAGTTTTTCAGAGAAGGGGCGGTCTCCCATTTCTGAATTATATTTAGTGAGAGTAAGATTTCCAAGGCGATGCAGGTAAGTCTTATGGTCTTCTTTCCAATTTTCACCTAAAGCACTAACCCAGTCCGGTTTTAGATTGTCATTCTGTGGCATTATGTGTTCAATGGTGAATCCAGTGAATGATATAGGTTCTTTGTTGTTGTAGTTCTCCAGTTTGACAAGAATATAATTGATGCTTCTCATTGTATATATATCTTTTATTTGGAGTTTCCGTTTAAATTCTTCATCGGTTGGAAAACGTTTGTAAGTTTCCAAAGAAAGGAATGCAACTTTAATTGAGTTTAAATAATCATCGATTTTAATATTGTTACGCATTGTAGCAAATGTTTTATTCAATGAGCTTGTTGGTATTTCGCAAACAGCACGTCGGACAACATAGGACTCTGTTAATCTCAGAATAGCAATAAAATCAGCTTTTGATATAACATTATTCTTATAATCGCCATACACTTTAAGAAGTAGTGGATATGCAACTTCCATTTTTACTATGCGGATGTCTATGAAGATAGCATGTAACTCTGGGTCAGAACAAGTATTTGCAGAAATTTCATTATAACATTGTGCATAAAAAAATAAATCTTCTGCCAGTTCTTTGGTATTATTGGATACGCCAGTGTTGATGCAATAAGATTTGAAACTGTCATACACTTGCTCTTTATTTGGAATAGAGGCTAATTTCATGGTAAGATAATCACGAAAGAACTTATCCATTAATTCGGAACGCTTTTCAACGGGGAAAGCATTTTCCATAGGCTGCCAATAATTTACATATATATCTTTCTGTTCATCGTTAGTCATACCCATAAGGATATAGTTACGTATGAGGTCTGATTCTGATAAATCCATACCTGTTGAGTTTAGACTTTCAAAGATAAGTTGTGGATCGTCACCTTCTTCGCGTTTCAATGTAATATTCACAATTTGAAGCTTTGCGATAGAATTGTATATTTGAGCTGGCGTTAGTTCATTTCCTGCAATTTTCTCTTTGAAGTAAATGTAATTATTGAGGATATTAGACTGCGTATCTTCATTAATCGGACATACATCTATAAGTTTAATAAGTACTTCACGATCATTGTCATTCAGAAGAAGTTTGTAACGGTCATAACCTTTTTGATGATCATTTTTTAAAAGATAATAAGTGAGAGTATCTTCATCAACTTCTTCACTTGATGCCTCTCTTAAATGATCACGTAAGGCTATCATTAGAATTGTTAATGTAGTGACTCGTTGTTGCCCATCAATTATTTGGTATCTGTGTATTCCCATCGGGACATTTACATCGGATATCGTAACAATAGAACCGACAAAATGGTGTCGCTTTGACTGTTTTTCCATATTGACGATATCTTTCCATAATCTGTCGCACTGTACATCTTTTAGCCAACTATATTTTCTCTGATAGACTGGTACTACAAATTGATATTTACCATTTAATAATTCGTATATACTTCCTTTTGAAATATCCATAATATTATTTTTTTTCCAGGTTATCTAAAAAACTAAAATATATTTCTTTATATGCTTGATAATCTTGCTTGTATAATGCTTCAGAAGCAGATAGAAGAACTCCCCCCAATTCTAATGGATTTTCATCATCAAATAACTCGTTGAATGATTGGCAATCTTCGTAATGAATACGAGAGTCTCTTTTTGATGCGTAATTTATATAGTAATGCATAATATAACCTCCAATAACGTCTGTTATTTTATATGCTAGAAGTGACAGAGTAGAATTTATTGGGATATGTTTAATATCTTGCCCGTGCGAGGCAAAACCAGAATTATTCCTAATTTCTGCCAGTTTTTGAGAAACTGAAGCTATCCTTCTCCCAAGCTCGATTAATTCTTCTTTATAAGGTTCATCTTGAGTTATTAAACATTCAATTGTTCTTTTTACTGTTGTATTAAATTTATCATATTCAGTATAGTTGATATCTTGATTAGTCAGAATGGTTTTACAGATACCTTCGATTAAGCTTTTACATGTTTCAATACATAGTGCTGGATTCGAATCAACACTTACTTCGATCGTTGCAATATGGCTCTCAAAGCTGCTAAAGCTTGGAATTTTATTTATATGTTCTCGAATCCAATGCATTGTATTATGCTACTGATTTGATTAAATTATCATTTATACGGCGGTTAAGCTCGATTTTGGAATCGAGAGAGGACAGGATAGAAACTATTCTATTTTGCGTATCAATGTTAGGAATGTCTATTTCAAATTTACTGAGAGCATCTATCGTTAACGCCTTTTGAGTTGAGCCAATAGCTTTTGCATTAATTGCATTTTTGGCTATAGGAGACAAAAACCAATAGTATAAGAATTTACTATTGATTTCCTTAAAGTCGGTAAACCATGTCAGATTTCCATCTTTAAAGTAAAAAGTTTCATTTTTAACAATGTATGGAATACCTAATGTCCCGACAGAGGTTAATAGCATATCGCCTTCTTTGGGAACTCCGAATTTGTTTTTAATTTCATCATATCTTGACTTTGAAATATAAAGTTCGGTAGAAACGCTCTCTCCTTTCTGTTTTTCAATAATTTCTTTCCCTCTAAAAAAAGGAATACCAGAAGATTGATATTCTTTCGCAAAAATTCTTTTGCTTGATGAAATCGAGCAAAGATTTCCTATTTTATATGTTTTCCACTCTTCCATAAATGAGAATTTAGCGGTTCAAATTATTAATTTTAGTCATTAAAAAGTC
>OGYM01001999.1_pt1 | contig 13926 bp, 16 predicted proteins | sample 1576491 | NCBI WGS metagenome assembly OGYM01 (sample SAMEA3541515, study PRJEB24748) | human gut metagenome | biome: human gut; feature: human-associated habitat; material: faeces | place: China | collected 2012 | reverse complement strand
GATTCAAGATCGATTTCACAGGTTTTACCCACGCGGAAATGCGCTAACAGCGTAAAGTCGTGCGGCCAGAATTTTTTCGTCTCTTCGCTTTGTGTCAATTCAAAAGTCAGCGCTACGCCATCAGCATCTTCATGATGTGATTTCAGCGTCCACGGCAGGTTGCGGGCAAAACCGTGCGCAGGCAGACCTTGTTGTGCCGCCGGACCAAACCACGGCCAGCAAACCGGTACGCCACCGCGAATAGCGACGCCATTTTTGAACGGTGTGTTGTTGCTCAACCACAGAACTTCTTCTTCACCCGCAGGTTTCCACGAGAGAAGGTGTGCGCCCTGTAATGCAAAAGAGGCTTTTACCTGGGGATGATCGACCACAATGAGGTCCAGTTCATCCAGTTTACGACGGGAGAGGACAGGGGAGATTTGTTCGATGACCGGAAGGGCAAAAATTTTCTTAATCATGACGCAGTCCTTTAACTTCATTTTATCAGGTAAAAAAAAGAGCGACCGAAGTCGCTCTTTTTAGATCACAGTGTCATCTCAACTTATTTGGAGATGTGAGCAATCAGATCCAGAACTTTGTTGGAGTAGCCGGTTTCGTTGTCGTACCAGGAGACCAGTTTCACGAAGTTGTCGTTCAGCGCGATACCTGCTTTAGCATCGAACACGGAAGTGCACACTTCGCCGTTGAAATCGGTAGATACTACGTCGTCTTCGGTGTAACCCAGAACGCCTTTCATCGGGCCTTCGGAAGCAGCTTTGATCGCTTTCTTAATGTCTTCGTAAGAAGCCGCTTTTTCCAGACGAACGGTCAGGTCAACAACGGATACGTTCGGAGTCGGAACGCGGAACGCCATACCAGTCAGTTTGCCGTTCAGTTCCGGCAGCACTTTACCTACCGCTTTAGCAGCACCGGTAGAGGACGGGATGATATTCTGAGCTGCGCCACGGCCGCCGCGCCAGTCTTTGTGAGACGGGCCGTCAACGGTTTTCTGAGTAGCGGTGGTCGCGTGAACGGTGGTCATCAGACCTTCGATGATGCCGAAGTTGTCGTTGATAACTTTAGCCAGCGGCGCCAGGCAGTTGGTGGTGCAGGATGCGTTGGAAACGATGTCCTGGCCTTCGTATTTGTCAAAGTTAGCGCCTTTAACAAACATCGGAGTGTTGTCTTTGGACGGGCCCGTCAGAACCACTTTTTTCGCGCCAGCAGTGATGTGCTTACGTGCGGTTTCGTCAGTCAGGAAGATACCGGTAGCTTCAGCAACTACGTCAACACCAACTTCGTCCCATTTCAGGTTAGCCGGATCACGTTCAGCGGTAACACGGATTTTTTTACCGTTAACGATCAGATGACCGTCTTTCACTTCAACGGTGCCATCGAAACGACCGTGAGTGGAGTCATATTTCAGCATGTAAGCCATGTATTCAGCGTCTAACAGATCGTTGATTGCAACAATCTCAATGTCAGAACGTTTCTGAGCAGCACGGAAAACAATGCGACCGATACGGCCAAAACCGTTGATACCTACTTTGATAGTCATATATTCCACCAGCTATTTGTTAGTGAATAAAAGGTTGCCTGTAAAATTACAAAAACCTTACGCAGCGTCAAGCGGAATCGTGTCAATCATTGCGACAAATCAATCCTCTGTACAAGCTTTGCACGGCTGACTCGCCTCACTCTTCCTTTCGGCTTGAAACCACATGGGGGCGGCGCCCCGAATTTTAAAGGGCAACTGAGATAAAAACGTGATTCCGATCACGATTCATAAGCTGCCATTTCGCAAGGATCAAGTTTAGAACAAAAGTTCACACTGGGGTGTTAATGTTTTGTTAGAATCGGTCACGCAATGTGAGTATGGCTAAAGCGAGATGTGAGCAAATGGCTAATCAACCCTCTGCGGAAGATCTGAAAAAAAAGTTGTCCGAAATGCAATTCTACGTGACGCAGAATCACGGTACGGAACCGCCATTTACCGGGCGTTTGCTGCATAATAAGCGTGATGGCGTCTACCACTGTCTGGTCTGCGACGCGCCGCTGTTTCATTCCCAAACCAAGTATGATTCCGGCTGCGGCTGGCCGAGCTTTTACGAGCCGGTCAGTGAAGAATCTATCCGTTACATTAAGGACTTTTCCCACGGGATGCAGCGTATAGAAATTCGCTGCGGCAATTGTGACGCGCACCTGGGACATGTCTTTTCGGATGGCCCACAGCCGACGGGTGAGCGTTATTGCGTCAATTCGGCCTCATTAAGCTTCACCGATGATGAAAACGGCGAACAAACTAAGGGCTGAAAAAACGATTCAGCAAATTATTCCACAGGAGCGGACTTATCATGAATCTTGATGAGATGATCGACAGCATGACGCCGGAAGTTTATCAGCGCTTATCTACCGCCGTTGAGCTGGGAAAATGGCCGGATGGCGTTGCGCTGACGCCGGAGCAAAAAGAGAACAGCATGCAACTGGTGATGCTCTGGCAGGTGCGGCACAATACCGACGCGCAGCATATGACCATTGATACCAACGGTCAGATGGTGATGAAAAGTAAGCAGCAGTTGAAAGAGGATTTTGGCATTGCGCCAAAATCGATTGCGACGCTGAAACTGTAATGTAGCCTTTTTTATTGGTAGCCTGATGGCGCTTCGGCCTACTGGTCATCGCTTTGTAGGCCTGATAAGCGAAGCGCCAGGCAGTAAGAACACCTAACCCTGCGTTTCTTCCCAGTCAACCAGCGTATACAGCGTGGCGCCAGCGGCCGCCATCTCCATAAAGGCGTGCGCGCTGTCCTGCGGCTGAATATTCACGCCGCGACAGCCATCGGTAATCACATTCACCGTATAACCCAGTTGCAGCGCATCCAGCACGGTAAACTTCACGCAGTAATCGGTCGCCAGCCCCATCACGATCAGCGTCTGTACGCCGTTCTCGCGAAGCCAGGCGTCCAGGGCGGTTTTCTGGCGGCGTCCGTTATCAAAAAAGGCGCTGTAGCTGTCCACCTGCGGATTCTCGCCTTTATGGAAAACCGCGTCGATGGCGTTCTGCCTGAGCAGGGGATGCAGGGCCGCGCCGTCGCTATTTTGTACGCAGTGATCGGGCCAGAAGGTTTGCGCTAAACCGTCCAGTTGTCCCTGGCTGTAGGGTTGCGCCTGATGCTGGCTGGCGAAACTGCCGTGTCCGGCAGGATGCCAGTCCTGGCTGGCGATCACCGCGTCGCCGCGCGCTTTACACCAGGCGATAAGACGGTTTGCTACGTCCACGGTGCTGTCACCTTCAGGGACGGCCAGTGCGCCGCCGGCACAAAAATCATTCTGCAAATCAACCAGTAGTAAGGCCCGGGTCGTCATGAAAAGCTCCTTATTCGTCTGGCGTCAGTTCACCGCGCAGATTTTGCGTCATCGCGGTACGAATGGTCTGTGTATCCAGATTCTGGCTTAATAAGTAGTGCAGCTTAGTCAGCGTTGCTTCAACGGTCATATCCGCGCCGCCGATCACGCCCGCATGCGCCAGCGCGTTGCCGGTGGCATACCCACCCATATTCACCTTGCCAGACATGCATTGCGTCAGGTTAACCACCACGATACCGCGTGAACTCGCATCTTCCAGTTCTTTGAGGAACTCTTTGTTCTGCGGCGCGTTACCGACGCCGTAAGAACGCAGGATCAGCGCTTTTACCGGCTGGCGCAGGAAGTTACGCACCACTTCGGCAGAAATTCCCGGATAAATGGTGACGACGCCAATAGGCTGCGGTGTGATCGGGTGAACAATCAGCTCGCCTTCGCCGTGCGGCGCGGGCGGCGTACCTAAGCGACGGATATGAATTCCGGCTTCCAGCAGCGGCTGAAGGTTGGGGGAGGCGAACGCGTCAAAGCCATCGGCATGCGCTTTTGTCGTGCGGTTGCCGCGAAACAGCCGGTTATTGAAAAAGAGGGTGACTTCATTGATGGGGTAATTCGCGGCGACATACAGGGCATTCAGCAGATTAATCTGCCCATCGGAGCGCAGCTCCGCCAGCGGAATTTGTGACCCTGTCACAATTACCGGCTTACCCAGATTCTCCAGCATGAAGGAGAGCGCCGAGGCGGTAAACGCCATCGTGTCAGTGCCGTGGAGGATGACAAAGCCGTCATAGTCGGCGTAACGCGCTTTGATGTCTTCTGCGATATGCTGCCAGTCTTCCGGCGTCATATCGGATGAGTCCATCAGCGGGGCATATTCATGAATGGTGAAGTCCGGCATTTCCGGGCGGTGAAATTCGGGCATCAGCGCCAGCTGGCGCTGGAGATGGCCTGATACCGGAATGTAACCCTGTTCCGAGCGCTGCATACCAATCGTACCGCCGGTATAGGCAACGTAAATCGATTTCTTCTGCATGGCAATGTTCTTACGAAGTGAAGTCTCTTATATTGCCGGAGGCGGTTGCGCCTTATCCGGCCTACAAATTACGCGAAACTCGTAGGCCGGATAAGACGCGATAGCATCGCCATCCGGCAATGGCAATTTAGCGCACGTTCGCGCAGGTCAGGCAGAACGCATAACGGTTTTGTGGATCGTTAAAGGCAGCCAGCTTATCACTCTCTGCTTTTACCGCGCTGGCGGCTGTCGCCAGCGGCGCCGGGAGCATCGCCTGAATGGCTTCCGGCAGCATCGCGCGCACGGAGCCGGACATGCTGTCCATGATTCTGTCGAAGAATGTCGGTTCATCCTGATAATACTCAAGATGCCATTGCTTCAGTTTAGCCAGCTCTGCGGCTTTGGCGATGGCGTCGTCAAAGTCACCCAGACTGTCTACCAGACCATTCGCTTTTGCATCCTGGCCGGTCCAGACATGCCCCTGCGCGATTTTATCAATCTGCGCCGGGGTGCTCTTACGCGCATCGGCAACCAGCGTGATAAAGCGTTTGTAGCCATTCTCAATGCTGAGCTGCATCATCTGCTGCACTTCAGGCGGCAGCGATTTGGTGACAGAAACGTCCGCCAGCGGCGAGGTGGCGACGCCATCGGTATGCACGCCGATCGAATCCAGGCTGTTCTCAACGGTGTTGATAACGCCAAAGATGCCGATTGAGCCTGTCAGGGTGCTCGGGTTCGCCACAATGTAGCTTGCCGGGGTGGAGATCCAGTAACCGCCGGATGCCGCCATTCCGCCCATCGACACCACAACCGGCTTGCCTGCGGCTTTCGCAGCGGCCAGTTCGGCGCGAATGACTTCAGAGGCGCTGACGCTGCCGCCGGGGCTGTTTACGCGCAGCACAATCGCTTTCACTTTCGGGTCCAGGCGCGCATCGCGGATTTGCGACGCTGTCGTGTCGCCGCCGACGTTGCCCGGTGTTTCTTCACCGTCCATAATCGCGCCATTGGCGAACACGACGCCGATACCGTCGCCGGTATCGGCAGGCGTTTTCAGCGAATAATCGTAATAGCTGATGGCCCGATAGTTGTTTTCTGCTTTGCTCCAGCCAAACTGTTTGGTCAGCGCTTTTTCCACTTCGGCGTTAGACGCCAGCGCATCCACCAGTTTGTTGGCGAGCGCGTATTTCGCGGTATCGCCATCCACTTTGCTCAGCCCGTCGAGCATAGCCTGCGCGCCAGGGAAGACCTGCTGCGCGGGGATCTGACGGTTCGCCGCAACGATGTTCAGGTAGTTTTGCCACAGCTCGCCAATCCAGCGGCTGTCCGCTTCGCGCGCGGCAGGCGACATATCATCGCGGATAAACGGTTCCACGGCGGATTTATAAGTGCCGACGCGGAAGACGTGCGTGGAGACTTTCAGCTTATCCAGCAAGGATTTGTAATACAGGCCGTTGGTTGCGAAGCCGTGCAGATCGACCGTACCCTGCGGAGAAAGCCAGATTTTATTGGCGAAGCTCGCCAGGTAATATTGCCCCTGACTGTAGCTGTCGCCTACGGCAAAGACCGGCTTGCCGCTATCGCGAAATTCGCGCAGCGCTTTCCCGATTTACTGCATGGAAGGCTGATCGGCGCCCGCGAAGTTTTTCAGATCCATCACGATGCCGGTGATATTGCGATCGTCTTTCGCCTGACGAATGGTGTTGACGATATCAAACAGTGAGTTTTCTTGCAGGCGGTCAGAGCTGGCGCCAAACAGCTGTCGGCCAATGACGCCCAGGCGGTTGGTGCTGGACGGTTTATCGACGATCACGCCGGAAATATCCAACAGCAGCGCGCCGCGTGCAGTTTGTTGGCTGGTATTGCCATCGCTAAGCTGCATCCAGATACCGACGCCCACCAGAACCAGAAAGATGAAGAACAGGTTGAGCACCAGTTCCCGGACGAAATTCAGCAGTCGCCATGTCCACTTAAAAAATCCGGCAATAAATCGCCACAGGGTTCGCATGTATTCTCCCTACCAGATTAACATTCCGCTATCTCCGTCATACTCAGAGAGAAAGCGTATAAGATGTGGGTATCGTAATGACCAGGCAGGCACTTGTCAGCAGGAATCACTGCCTGTGCTGTAACTAAATCCCCTCTCGTGTTAATTTTGTGAATAAATATCATTGCTGGAGTTAACCAAATGGACGCACTCGAATTACTTGTAAACCGTCGTAGCGCCTCTCGTCTGGCCGAACCCGCGCCTGCGGGTGAACAGTTACAAAATATTCTGCGCGCGGGCATGCGCGTACCCGATCACAAATCCCTGCAACCCTGGTGTTTTTTTGTGATTGAAGGTGAGGGGCGTGAGCGCTTCAGTGCTGTTCTGGAGCAGGGCGCCATTGCGGCGGAAGGCGATGAGAAAGCGATAGAGAAAGCGCGCACCGCGCCATTTCGCGCGCCGCTGATCATCACGGTGGTGGCGAAATGCGAGGAGAACCACAAAGTGCCGCTGTGGGAGCAGGAGATGTCAGCAGGATGTGCGGTTATGGCGATGCAGATGGCGGCGATTGCGCAAGGCTTCAACGGCATCTGGCGCAGCGGGGCGTTAACCGAAAGCCCGGTGGTTCGCGAGGCGTTCGACTGTCGCGCACAGGATAAAATTGTGGGCTTCCTCTATCTGGGCACGCCGCAGCTGAAAGCGTCAACGACCATCAGCGTACCGGACCCGACGCCTTTCGTGACGTATTTCTAAGCGTCATGGCCCCGGCAGGCGGCTTTTTCGATGAGCGCCTGCCGATTATTCGGCAAAACTGTCTGGATTATGAGCAAAGACGCCGGAATTCAGACACTCTCTCTTACCACGTCATGGAATGAGCGCTACCATAGCCCGATTGCAATGACAGGAGATGTCCATGAGCGAGCACGCTATTCGTTTAACGCAATACAGCCACGGAGCCGGTTGCGGTTGTAAAATTTCCCCTAAAGTGTTGGAAACCATCCTGCACAGTGAGCAGGCGAAGTTTGTCGACCCGAACCTGCTTGTGGGCAATGAAACCCGCGATGACGCGGCGGTATACGACCTGGGTAATGGCACCAGTATCATCAGCACCACCGACTTCTTTATGCCGATTGTCGATAATCCGTTCGATTTTGGCCGTATTGCGGCGACCAACGCCATCAGCGATATCTTCGCGATGGGCGGCAAACCGATTATGGCGATCGCCATTCTGGGCTGGCCTATCAACAAACTGTCGCCGGAAATTGCCCGGGAAGTCACCGAAGGCGGGCGTTTTGCTTGTCGTCAGGCGGGTATTGCGCTGGCGGGCGGGCACTCTATCGACGCGCCTGAGCCCATTTTCGGTCTGGCTGTCACCGGCGTGGTGCCGACCGAGCGCGTGAAGAAAAACAGCACCGCGCAGGCCGGATGCAAACTGTTCCTCACCAAGCCGCTGGGCATTGGCGTGTTGACCACCGCCGAGAAAAAATCACTGCTCAAGCCGGAACATCAGGGGCTGGCGACAGAAGTGATGTGCCGGATGAACATTGCGGGGGCGTCGTTTGCCCATATCGACGGCGTGAAAGCAATGACCGACGTGACCGGTTTTGGTCTGCTGGGGCACCTTAGCGAAATGTGCCAGGGCGCAGGCGTGCAGGCGCGGATCTGCTATCAGGACATTCCAAAACTGCCGGGCGTCGAAGAGTACATTAAACTTGGCGCAGTGCCGGGGGGGACGGAGCGTAATTTCGCCAGCTACGGCCATCTGATGGGCGACATGCCGCGCGAGGTGCGTGACCTGCTGTGCGATCCGCAAACGTCTGGCGGTCTGCTGCTTGCGGTGACGCCGGAAGCGGTAGAGGAAGTGAAAGTCACCGCGGCGGAGTTTGGTATTGAACTGACGGCGATTGGTGAACTGGTTGACGCCCGTGGCGGTCGCGCCATGGTAGAGATCCGTTAATTCGATGCGGTTGTTTATTGCCGAAAAGCCGAGTCTGGGCCGCGCCATTGCGGATGTGCTGCCAAAGCCGCACCGCAAAGGCGACGGTTTTATCGAATGCGGGAATGGACAGGTGGTCACCTGGTGCATCGGCCATCTGCTTGAACAGGCGCAGCCGGACGCGTATGACGGTCGTTATGCGCGCTGGAATCTGGCCGATCTGCCGATTGTGCCGGAAAAGTGGCAGCTCCAGCCGCGTCCTTCCGTGATGAAGCAGCTCAATGTCATTAAGCGCTTTTTACATGACGCAAGCGAAGTGATTCACGCGGGAGACCCGGATCGCGAAGGGCAGCTGCTGGTGGACGAGGTGCTGGATTATCTGCAACTGTCCCCGGAAAAACGCCAGCAGGTGCAGCGTTGCCTGATCAACGATCTTAACCCGCAGGCGGTGGAGCGTGCGATTTCCCGGCTGCGCGCCAACAGCGAATTTGTGCCGCTGTGCGTCTCCGCGCTGGCGCGTGCGCGCGCCGACTGGCTGTACGGCATTAACATGACCCGCGCGTATACCCTTCTCGGGCGCAACGCGGGTTACCAGGGCGTGCTCTCGGTAGGGCGTGTTCAGACACCGGTTCTCGGGCTGGTGGTTCGCCGCGATGAAGAGATCGAGAACTTCGTCGCCAAAGATTTCTTTGAAGTGAAAGCGCATATCGTCACGCCAGCTGAGGAGCGGTTTACCGCCATCTGGCAACCCAGTGAAGCGTGCGAACCGTATCAGGATGAAGAGGGGCGTTTGCTGCATCGTCCGCTGGCGGAGCATGTGGTGAATCGTATTAACGGTCAGCCCGCGATCGTCACCAGCTATAACGATAAACGGGAATCAGAATCTGCCCCGCTGCCGTTTTCGCTGTCGGCGTTGCAGATTGAAGCGGCGAAACGCTTTGGCCTGAGCGCGCAGAACGTGCTTGATATCTGCCAGAAGTTGTACGAAACCCACAAATTAATTACCTATCCGCGTTCCGACTGCCGCTATCTGCCGGAAGAGCATTTTGCCGGACGCCATGCGGTGATGAACGCCATTGGCGTGCATGCTGCGGATTTGTTGCCGCAGCCGGTGGTTGACCCGGACACGCGAAACCGCTGCTGGGATGATAAAAAAGTCGACGCTCACCACGCGATCATCCCGACTGCGCGCAGTTCATCAATTTCCCTCAGCGACAATGAAGCGAAGGTGTACAACCTGATCGCACGCCAGTACCTGATGCAATTCTGCCCGGACGCGGTATTTCGCAAATGCGTCATTGAACTGGAGATTGCGAAGGGGAAATTCGTCGCCAAAGCGCGTTTTCTGGCGGAGGCCGGATGGCGAACGCTGTTGGGCAATAAAGAGCGTGACGAAGAGAACGACGGTACGCCGTTACCGGTGGTGGCGAAAGACGACGAACTGCTGTGCGAAAAGGGCGAGGTCGTTGAGCGTCAGACCCAGCCGCCACGCCATTTTACCGATGCTACGCTGCTGTCCGCCATGACCGGGATTGCCCGTTTCGTGCAGGATAAAGATCTGAAAAAGATCCTGCGAGCGACCGACGGGCTGGGAACCGAAGCGACGCGCGCGGGCATTATCGAACTGCTGTTCAGGCGCGGATTCCTGACCAAGAAAGGGCGTTACATTCATTCAACGGATGCCGGGAAGGCCCTGATTCACTCGTTACCGGAGATGGCTGCCCGACCGGATATGACGGCGCACTGGGAGTCTGTCCTGACGCAAATCAGTGAAAAGCAGTGCCGCTATCAGGATTTTATGCAGCCGCTGGTCGGCACGCTTTTTCAGTTGATCGATCAGGCTAAACGCACGCCGGTACGTCAGTTTCGGGGCATTGTCGCGCCAGGCGGTGGCGGCGAGAAGAAAAAGAGCGCGCCCCGTAAGCGAGCGGCGAAAAAAAGCCCGCCATCAGAAGAGGCGAGCGTATAACGCACAGGCCTGATAAGGCACTTGCGCCGCCATCCGGCAATGCCTGATGGCGCTGCGCTTATCAGGCCTGCATGCCACGGAAAATTAAATCACACCCTGCGCCAGCATCGCGTCGGCCACTTTGACGAAGCCTGCGATGTTCGCCCCGCGAACATAGTTGGTATGTTTGTTTTCGCCGCCGTATTCCACGCAGGCATGATGAATATCCAGCATGATGTGGTGCAGACGCGCATCCACTTTCTCGGCTTTCCAGCTCATTCGCGCGGCGTTCTGCGCCATCTCCAGACCGGAAGTCGCCACACCGCCTGCGTTGGCCGCTTTACCTGGCGCGAACAGCACGCCAGCTTCGAGGAACAGATCGGTGGCTTCAATGGTGGTTGGCATATTGGCGCCTTCCGCCACTGCTTTCACGCCGTTGGCGATCAGCACGCGCGCGGCGTCCACGTCGAGTTCGTTCTGCGTTGCGCACGGCAGGGCGATATCAACTGGCACTGACCACGGCTGTTTGCCTTCCATATAGGGCAGGCCGAACTCGCGGGCGTAATCCGCCACGCGCCCGTCACGGCTGGCTTTGATTTCGCACAGGCGCGCCAGTTTTTCTTCGGTGAAGCCGCTCTCATCCACGACGGTGCCGCTGGAGTCCGAAGCCGTCACCACACGAGCGCCGAACGCCATTGCTTTCTCGATAGCGTACTGCGCCACGTTGCCGGAACCGGACACCGCCACACGCATACCCTCAAAACCCAGACCGTGGCGTTTGAGCATCGCTTCGGTAAAGTACACCAGGCCATAACCGGTGGCTTCCGGGCGAATCAGGCTACCGCCAAACGAGAGGCCTTTCCCGGTGAACACGCAGGCGCTGTTGTTGGAGAGCTTACGCATCATACCGGCCATAAAGCCCACTTCACGTCCGCCCACGCCGATATCGCCAGCAGGTACGTCAGTGTCTGGCCCTAAATGGCGATAGAGCTCTGTCATCAGCGCCTGACAGAAACGCATCACTTCGCCTTCGCTCTTGCCTTTAGGATCGAAATCGCTGCCGCCTTTACCGCCGCCCATCGGCAGCGTGGTCAGCGCATTTTTAAACGTCTGCTCAGGATCGAGAGGTTAACGGAAGGATGAAAACGCATCCCACCCTTATACGGGCCGATGGCGGAATTAAACTGTACGCGCCAGGCACGGTTAACCTGCACCTGATTACGATCGTCCACCCACACCACTCGGAACTGGATCACGCGTTCTGGCTCAACCAAACGTTCCAGCAATGACATCTGACGATAACGAGGATTTTGCTCAAGGAAAGGCCACAGCGTGGTCATTACTTCACGAACGGCCTGCGCGAACTCGGTCTGATTGGGGTCACGCTGTTGAACATGGTTTAGAAACGACTCCAGAGAACATGTCTGATCCATAGATATAAGAACCTCTTATGTATTGATATGGTTATATTTATAATGTTGTGTTTCGTGTTTATGCAGTTTTTGACTATACCACCAGCAGTGTGACGGTAAGCAAGAAAAAAAAATGGCGTGCCAGGGAAATTAATAACGGCGCGCGCGTCATAATAAAAAGCGATGGATGGCGTGGCTAAAGTTTCAGTTGCTTACGACCGTTATACTGAAGGTAGGCTTCATAACAAGGAAACGCTATGCATCGTTTATTTATCGCGGCAGCAGCGGCGATGGTCTCTTTTGCCGCGCTGGCGAATCAGCATTATCGCCCGGATGTGGAGGTTAACGTCCCGCCCGAAGTGTTCAGCTCCAGCGGGCAGCGTGCGCAGCCCTGCAATCAGTGCTGCGTCTACCAGGATCAAAACTATTCGGAAGGGGCGGTGATTAAAGCCGAAGGCGTGCTGCTGCAATGCCAGCGCGACGAAAAAACGCTCAGTACGAATCCGTTGGTCTGGCGTCGCGTAAAGCCATAAACGCCTCTAACAGCGGAATGTCCGCAGGCGCAAGCGGGTAACGCAGCGCCTCTTTTGGCGAACACCAGATCATGTTCTGGTGATAGTGCGCGGTGACGGCGCCGGTAAACGCCGGGACGTGCCAGGCGTGCAGATGGATCAGCCGGCCAGAGACTTCGCGCTGATGGCTGGCGATATAGCGCCCGACAACCGCCTCAATACCCAACTCTTCACGCAGTTCGCGAATCAACGCCTGAGGCTGCGTCTCACTGGACTCCACTTTGCCTCCGGCAAACTCCCACATACCCGGCTGATCGGCATGTTCCGGGCGTTGAGCCAGCAATATTTTGTCGTCACGCTCAATGATTGCGGCGACGACATCAATGGTTTTCATCATATTCATCAAGGTTCAACAACGGAAAGTGACATACTATCCTTATCTTTGCGTGACCTAAAGTCTTCAGGAGCAAGCGTTGAACGATCCACAACCCTGGGTTAGCCCATTGACCCATATCCCTTCCAGTCTGAAACCTCTCGTCGCTACGCAGAAAAAACATTACGGCGACGTTCTGCACCCCACGCGCTGGTGGGGGCGAATGCCGTTTCTGTTCTGGCTGGTGGCGCTGTTTGTCGGGTTTCTGGAACGTAAGCGCGCGCGGTTAACGCCGGTGATGCGCGCGTTGTTGATGACGCGCGTTTCGCAGGTGTGCCATTGCGCCTTCTGTGTGGATGCCAACAGTTTACGTCTGGCCGAACGGTGTGGGGCGCTGGATAAAGTACAGGCCGTTGCCGGGTGGCAATCGTCCACGCTATTCAGCGAGGAGGAGCGTGTCGCACTGGCTTATGCCGAGGCCGTGACCGCCACGCCGCCGCAGGTTGATGAGGCGCTCAAGGCGATGATGAAACGCTATTTTACTGACGACGCGATTACCGAAATGACGGCGCTGATCGCCTTTCAGAACCTGTCGGCGCGTTTTAATGCTGCGCTGGATATTCCTTCGCAAGGGCTGTGTGACGCATTGAAAGGGGCGCCACATGTTTGATCGGCATCTGCACCCACGGGTTAAACCGCTCCTGCACCGCTGTGCCGCGTATCTCGATAAACCGGCGATCACCCCGGACGGCCTGACGCTGTTTGGATTTGCCATTGGCGTGCTGGCGCTGCCGTTTCTGGCGCTGGGCTGGTATCTGGCCGCGCTGGCGGCCATTGTGCTGAATCGCCTGTTCGACGGGCTGGATGGCGCGCTGGCGCGGCGCAGAGGGTTAACCGATGCGGGGGGATTTCTTGATATCACCCTCGACTTTCTGTTTTACGCGCTGGTTCCGTTTGGCTTTATTCTGGCCGCACCGGAACAAAACGCGCTGGCAGGGGGCTGGCTGCTGTTTGCGTTTATCGGTACGGGCAGTAGTTTTCTGGCGTTTGCGGCGCTGGCGGCGAAGCATCAGATTGATAATCCGGGCTATGCGCACAAATCGTTTTACTATCTGGGCGGGTTGACCGAAGGCACCGAGACAATATTGCTTTTTGTTCTGAGCTGCCTGTTTCCGCGTTATTTTCCCGTTCTGGCGTGGGTATTTGGCGCGTTGTGCTGGATGACCACCCTGACAAGGGTCTGGAGTGGATACCTGACGCTGAAGGTTATCCGGCCTGGAAAAAGAGCCTCTCTGTAGGCCTGATAAGCGTAGCGCCATCAGGCATCAGTATGGCACGGCGCTTTCCCGTAGGCCTGATAAGCGCAGCGCCATCAGGCGCATTATGTCTACTTACTGCTGTCCGGGTCGCG
>OGYM01001997.1_pt1 | contig 13941 bp, 13 predicted proteins | sample 1576491 | NCBI WGS metagenome assembly OGYM01 (sample SAMEA3541515, study PRJEB24748) | human gut metagenome | biome: human gut; feature: human-associated habitat; material: faeces | place: China | collected 2012 | reverse complement strand
TTAAATGCTAAATATCTAGCCAAAAAAGTGCGGTGAAAATTCACCGCACTTTTCGTTTCGAACAATCGAATTATTTAATCACGCCACATGCCATACGTGGGCCGCCACCGCCAAGTGGAGCTGGATGATCTGAGTGGTTATCACCACCAGCGTGAATCATAATAGAGTGACCACGAACTTCATCTAATTTTTTAAGACGTGGCGCTAAAACAGGGTTAGTTGCTGTACCATCATGTAATACAGTTAAAGCCGGTAAGTCACCTAAGTGAGCATCATCTTGCCATGGATAACCGTGTTGTTTTGCACCTTTAGGATCCCAGTGACCGCCAGCCGCTAAACCTGCTGTTAATTTACCGTCTTTTTCTTTTGGATCACAGCTTGGATTTTCATGAATGTGGAAACCATGTAAACCTTCAGCTAAACCTTGTAGATTTGGTGTAAATACTAAACCATAATTTGATTCAGTAATAGTTACAGTCCCTACATCCTTGTTACCATTTGCAGGATCTAATTGTTGTACTTTTACTTCGATTGAAGGACCTGCTGGTTTTGCCATATGGTCATGTGCATTTGCCACGCCAGCAGCACAAATTCCGCTGATTGCTAATGCTAAGAGAGTTTTCATTTTCATCATAAGCTCCTTTACTTTAGAAAGACTCAAACTAATTCTACCTAAATACCAATAAAAAAATAGTGGTTTATATTAAATATTTGACAATTAAATTGATTTGATTTTTCTATCAATCAAACCTATCCGCCAATAAAAACTGTAAAACTGCATCCATTCTTAAATGCGGAATGCTTTCACCTTGTTGTAAAACTTGAGGTTCAAAGGAATCAAAATCAAAAGATTGTTTTGACCAGAACTCTGCATTAGGTAGTTTACTTGGAACAGAACCCGGATAAAGCGTAATCAGTTGCTTATCTACAGAACGCACACCTTGAATAGCTTTAATTTGTTTACCGTTTTGATTAACTAAAACCTGTTTTGTCGCTCGAATCGCAGCAATTGCCGTGTATTCTGTATCAATCCCTTCAAATTCAACATGACGGCCTCCTTCTTGCACTAATTGGCGCATTAGGCTAATTAAGTTTTGAATTTGATCTGTTGTGATATGATCGGCTTTTGTTGCCACAAACATGAGCTTATCAATATTCGGGGAAAACAAACGATTGAGTAAATTGCGTTTGCCATAATGGAAATTTTTGAAAAGCTGATTAAGCCCTGTTTGCATATCGATAAAGGCTTGTTGACTATGATTTAGTGGCGTTAAGCAATCCGCTAAAATTACTTGGCGATCAAAAGTAGAAAAATAATTTTCATAAAAGCCTTTCACCACCTTATTACGATAATAATCATATCGCTTATTCAACACGGCAAAATAGCTATTAGATTTCGCTTCTCTTTTCAGTTTTTGCCATTGTTCTTCCGACAAATGCAATAACGGGAAAAATTGTAATACAGGTGCACCTTCTAATTCCCCAGGCAAAACAAATCGGCCTGGTTGAATAAATTGCATTCCTTCTGCTTTGCAGGCAAGCAAATAATCGGTATAAGATTTTGCAATCTGCGCTAAAACGTCTTCATTGACGACCGCACTTAGGTCGAGATTTTTCAGTTTATCTAACCAATCTTGTGCAAACTGTTGGCGAATACCTGATGTAATTTTGGCTTGTTCAAGTGACCATTGTTGAAAATCTAAATTCAGCAAAGGTAAATCCAATAGCCATTCACCAGGATAATCAAAAATATCCAAGTATAATGTGCCACGTTCTTTAAAATGGCGAAGTAAGCCCGATTGGCGTTCAAAACGAATAGCAAGGCGTGTTTCACTCACCCCTCGAGTAGATTGGCACCATTGTGGTGGATTATTCATTAAATCATTGAGATTCGCTTCATAATCAAAACGTGGAATACTTAAATCCTGCTGAGGCACACGTTTTACCGCTAAAATAGATTGATTTCGGGCAACCTCAAATAAAGGAAGATGAGCATTTCCCTCTTGATTAATATGTAACAATTGATTAATCAAACTCGTAATAAAAGCCGTTTTACCGCTTCGACTTAGCCCTGTCACAGCTAAACGTAAAGTGCGGTCAAATCCACGATTGATTATTTGATTAATTTCCCGATTAATTGATTTAAACATATCTTAAAAATCCAATAACTAGCCATTTTTGCCAAGATATTTTACAATTCACTCAATTTATCACAAAACGGTCTTTAATAATAAAGCTATGTTACGTCGAAATGTCACTTTTTGTTTTTTATTGTGTGGGTTGAGCCAAATTAATCTGGCACAAGCCGCGCCAAGCATACCCAAAATGCTGACAGAAAACGGCTTAACATACTGCACGAATGCATCGGGTTTTTCCTTTAATCCGCAAACTGCAGACGCCGGCACCAGTATGAATGTGGTGACGGAGCAAATTTATAACAAATTGTTTGATATTAAAGATCATAGTGCTGCACTTGTTCCAGTATTAGCACAATCCTATTCAATTTCATCTGATGGCAAAGAAATTCTTATTAATCTTCGTAAAGGAGTGAAATTTCATCGTACTCCGTGGTTTACACCAACTCGTGACTTTAATGCAGAAGATGTGGTCTTTTCGATTAATCGTGTTTTAGGACATGATACTTATCTGCCAACACTTTCAGATGATGTGGTAACCTATAAAAATCCGCAATATAGAATCTTCCACGAGCAAGCCAAAAAGGTACACTTTCCGTATTTTGAAAGTATTAAGCTGAATCAAAAAATTAAAAGTATCACAGCAACCAATCCTTATCAGGTCAAAATTGAACTGTTTGAACCCGATGCCTCAATTCTGTCGCATCTTGCCAGTCAGTACTCTATTATTTTCTCGCAAGAATATGCGTATCAATTAAGTGCCGATGATAATCTCACCCAATTAGACACACACCCTGTTGGCACGGGCCCTTATCAAGTGAAAGATTATGTTTATAACCAATATGTTCGCTTGGTACGCAATGAAGATTATTGGAAAAAAGAAGCCAAAATTAAAAATATTATTGTGGATCTTTCAGCGGATCGTACAGGGCGTTTAATTAAATTCTTTAATAATGAATGTCAAATCGCTTCTTATCCCGAAGTCAGTCAACTCGGCTTGTTAAGTGAAAAGGACGACCGTTATTATCTGCAATCTACGGATGGAATGAACTTGGCCTATTTGGCTTTCAATTTCCAAAAGCCATTAATGCAAGATAAAACTATTCGTCAAGCCATTTCGCAAAGCTTAAACCGTTTTAGAATTGTGCGAAATATTTACCACAACACAGCAACGGTAGCGAATAATATTATTCCTGAGATTTCTTGGGCTGCTGCGATTAATACGCCTGATTTTTCTTATGATTATCAGCCCTCAGAAGCGGAAAAAACGTTACGCGATAAAAAACTCACGTTAAAGATGTGGGTAATAAACGAAGAGCAAGTATATAACCCTGCACCAATTAAAATGGCGGAGCTCATCAAATGGGATTTAGCCAAAGCGGGAGTGGATGTTAAAGTGCGGTCAGTAACACGCACGTTTTTAATCGAACAATTACGCAAAGGGACTGAAGATTACGATTTAATCTTAACGGGTTGGCTTGCTGGAAACCTTGATCCTGACGGTTTTATGCGCCCGATTTTAAGTTGTGATACACAAAAGGAAATCACTAATCTATCCAATTGGTGTAACCCTGAATTCGATAAGATGATGGATCGTGCACTATCCACCAATCATTTGTATGAACGGTCTAAAGCGTATAATAATGCGCAAGAGCTCATTTTAAACGAATTACCTATTGTACCAATTGCAAACGTAAAACGACTTTTAGTCGCACGTGGTAATGTAAAAGGAATTGAAATGACCCCATTTGGTAGCATCAATTTTTCTACCTTGTATTTCATGAAAAATAAGGAGAAAAAATAATGCTCTTTTCAGCAATTCGTTATGTCATTTGGGTAAGCATTTTATTATTGATTTTATCCGTATTAAGCTTTGGGATTTTAATGCGAGATCCGCTCAATGCTGATCTTGTCACAAATAACATTTATAGTGCTTATTATCATTACCTTACATCATTGTTACAGGGCGATTTAGGGATTACCTATAACGGCGGAGAATCGTTAAAAGATTTAATTTTTACTGTATTACCACCCACATTAGAACTCTGTTTTACCGCACTTTTATTGGCTTGCATCTTAGGTATTCCTCTCGGAGTATTAAGTGCTGTCTATAATCAGCGTCCTTGTGCACGCGCATTGCAAAGTATCTCTAATGTAGGTTTGTCTATTCCTATTTTCTGGTTTGCCCCGATTTTACTCTATGTAGCAGCGATTCAAAGCTGGGAGATTGCAGCCATCGGGCAATATAATTTACTGTATGAAATCAAACCTATCACAGGCTTTCCTACCATTGATATGTGGTTTGTTGATGTCCCTTACCGAACCAAAATCGTACAAAACGTTTTACAGCATTTAGCCTTACCGACATTAGTGCTTTGTATTCTGCCGACAATGGAATTTATCCGAATCATTCAGCAACGAGCTGATTATTTACTTCAACAAGAATATGCAAAAGCGGCTGTAACACGTGGATGGTCGAAATGGACGATTTTAAAACGTTACGTTTTTCGTAATACATTTCCATTATTAATTCCACAGCTTACTCGCGTATTTACCTTAGTATTAACACAATGTATGTTGGTAGAAAACGTTTTAGGTTGGCCGGGAATCGGGCGTTGGCTGATTGATGCCGTAGCCCAACAAGATTACAACAGTATTTCTGCCGGTGTCGTAGTGATCGGTGTTTGCATCATCATTATTGATACCTTAGCCAAGTCGCTGATGTTTATGTTAGATCCATTTAATAAGAAGGGCTGGTATGCAAGATAGAGAACCTGATGAATTTCGCGAAAGCACCTCCCTCTTTCAAATTTGGTTGCTTTTCCGCCAAAATCGTGTGGCATTATTTAGTTTCTACTTATTTTTTGTCCTGATTTTGGTCGCTCTTTTCCCGAAACTCATCATGCCTTATAGCGAAAGCATGGAGTTTGTGGGTGAAGAATTAATGCCACCATCTTGGGTAGAAAAAGGTCGTATCGCCTTTTTCTTTGGCACGGATGATCTTGGTCGAGATGTACTCAGTCGATTAATCATGGGGACACAATACACTCTTGGTTCATCCCTTTTGGTGGTTATCGCTGTAGCAATTATTGGGGGCGCACTAGGTATTCTTGCGGGTATGTCTGACGGGATTAAAGCGCGTTTTTTAGGTCATTTTTTTGATGCGTTTTTATCAATCCCCATTTTGCTGATTGCCATTATCATTTCTACGTTAATGGAACCAAGCTTAATAAATGCCATGTTTGCCACTATGTTGGCCATTTTGCCGTATTTTGTGCATGCCATTTATCAAGCCATTCAACAAGAGCTAAAAAAAGACTACGTACTCTTACTGAAATTAGATGGTATTTCAAACTGGGAGTTATTAAAAAGCACAATCTTACCAAATATTAGCATCGTCTATACACAAGAAATCGCCCGTGCATTTGTGGTTGCTATTTTAGATATTGCAGCATTAAGCTTTATTTCTCTAGGTGCACAACGTCCAATGCCTGAATGGGGCGCAATGATTAAAGATTCATTAGAATTAATTTATCTTGCTCCTTGGGCGGTTTTATTACCAGGTTTTGCTATTATTTTTACCATTTTATTAAGCATTATTTTTACTAACGGATTGTGTCAAGCAATCAATAAATATTACGAGTAACCCATGGCGCTGTTAGATATTCGCAATCTAAATATTGAAATTCAAACACCAAACGTCCGCATAAAAATTGTGGACGGCGTCAATCTTTCGCTTAATGAAGGGGAAATTCTAGGACTCGTCGGTGAATCAGGTTCCGGTAAAAGCTTAATCGCTAAAGTAATCAGTAATTCCATAAAAGACAACTGGATTGTCACGGCTGACCGTTTTCGTTTTAATGATATTGAATTGCTTAAACTCACACCGAATCAACGTCGAAAAATCGTCGGAAAAGAAATTTCAATGATCTTCCAAAACCCATTAAGTTGCCTTGATCCAAGCCGAAAAATTGGTAAGCAGCTTATCCAAAGCATTCCAAACTGGACGTTTAAAGGCCGTTGGTGGCAATGGTTTGGTTGGAAAAAACGTCGCGCAATTGAATTACTACACCGTGTAGGGATTAAAGACCATAAAGACATTATGGCAAGTTATCCAGATGATCTCACTGAAGGTGAAGGTCAAAAAGTGATGATTGCTGTGGCAGTGGCGAATCAACCTCGTCTATTAATTGCGGACGAACCCACTAATTCTTTGGAATCTATCACTGCCTTGCAAATTTTCCGTTTGCTTTCGAGCATGAATCAAAACCAAGGTACAACGATTTTATTAGCAAGTAACGATCTAAAAAGTATCAGCGAATGGTGCGATAGTATTTCTGTACTTTATTGTGGACAAAATACGGAATCGGGACCAACAGAACAATTATTGGAAACGCCTCATCACCCTTATACGCAAGCCTTGCTCTACTCTGTGCCGGATTTTAGTCGTCCTTTAAGCTTTAAAAGCAAATTAGGGACACTCGAAGGCACTGTGCCGATTTTGGAACAAATGCCTATTGGTTGTCGTTTAGGGCCACGTTGTCCTTTTGCTCAACGTGAATGTATTCAAAAACCAAGCCGCTATCGCATTAAACAGCATGAGTTCTCCTGCCATCATCCGATCAACCTTCGAGAACGGCAGTTTAAAGATAAAGTGGCCGCTTCACCGCTTACGCTTAACACTGAATCAAAAGGAAACGAATAATGCCATTATTAAAAGTGGAAAATCTCAGTAAAACCTTTGATGGTCCAGCCAAACTTTTTGGGTCTGAGCAGTTTTATGCGGTAAAGGATGTCAGCTTTTCGCTTAGTCGGAAAGAAACACTTGCGATTATTGGTAAAAATGGTTCGGGGAAATCCACCTTAGTGAAAATGATTGCAGGGATTACGCCACCTACTTCGGGAAAAATCTTATTTAATGATTTACCACTCCAATTTGAAGATTTTCACTATCGTGCGCAACATATCCGAATGGTTTTTCAAGATGCTAATTCAGCGTTTAATCCTCGTTTGAATATTGGCCAAGCCTTAGATGCACCGCTGCGATTAATTACCGATTGGGATGAAGAAACACGCAATCAAAAGATCTTTGAAACGCTTTCGTTGGTAGGGCTTTATCCTGATTACACTAACCTTAAAATTAAACACCTCTCTGTCAGTCAAAAACAGCGGATCGCTTTGGCTCGCGCACTCATTCTCCAGCCTGAAGTGATTATTATTGATGATGCACTTGGTACATTAGATGCCTCCGTTCGTGTTCAATTGCTTAATCTAATTTTAGATTTACAAGAACATTTAGGCATTTCCTATATTTATGTCGGACAAAACTTAGGGATTATCAAACACATTGCAGACCAAGTGCTGGTTATGGATGAAGGTGAAATTATCGAATCAGGTACACCAAGAGAGATCTTCACCAATCCTCAAAACAATATTACTCGCCTTCTTGTAGAAAGCCATTTTGGTCAATTACTTGATGAAAATGCTTGGCAAACAACCACTTCCTAAGCACCTTTAAATACAAGTTAGACATAGACATCTCAAAAAAACGTCTTTAAAATTGACCGCTCTTTTCATTCTTTTTAACAAAATAGGAAAGCAACTATGCAAGGCAAGCATTATTAAAACTCACTAACTTTGTGAGCAAAACTTTCGCACTATGGGCGATTGTTTTTGCTCTTCTCGCCTTTCTCTTCCCTGCACAATTTAAAATTTTTGCACCATTCATTCCTTACCTTTTAGGTTTAGTGATGTTTGGTATGGGGATTACCTTAACGTTTGCTGATTTCAGTGAAGTGGCTAAACACCCTAAATCTGTATTTATTGGTGTGGCAGGTCAATTTATCATTATGCCTGCTGTCGCATTCGGGTTAGCAAAAGCCTTTAATTTGCCAGCTGATTTAGCGGTTGGTGTGATTCTTGTGGGTTCTTGCCCAGGTGGCACTTCATCAAACGTAATGACTTACTTAGCGAGAGGTAACACTGCGCTTTCTGTCACTTGTACCACAATTTCAACCTTACTTTCACCAGTATTAACCCCTGCTATTTTCTATGTATTAGCAAGCCAATGGTTAGATATTAATGCGGGCGCGATGTTTATGTCTGTATTACAAATGGTATTATTCCCAATTTTCTTAGGTTTAGTCGTTCATGCACTCTTCAAAAAACAAGTGGAACAAGCAAGCCAAACTATGCCATTAGTGTCAGTTATTTCTATCGTCTTAATCTTGGCAGCGGTAGTGGCAGTAAGCAAAGATAAAATCATAGAATCAGGCCTATTAATTTTTAGCGTGGTAGTTTTACATAACTGCTTAGGCTATTTAATTGGTTACTTTGCGGCAAAATTATTTAAACTTAATACAGCGGATAGTAAAGCGGTGGCAATTGAAGTGGGTATGCAAAACTCTGCTTTAGGTGCTGCATTAGCTGCTGCACATTTCAATCCGATTGCGGCGGTGCCAAGTGCTTTATTTAGTTTCTGGCACAATGTATCGGGTCCAATTTTGGCGAACATTTTCTCTAATATCAAAAATGAAAAATAAGCGATTTGGGTAAAAAATAAGGGCGGAAATTACATTCCGCCCTTTTTACATTTTACGGTTTTACTTAACCGAACCACAATTTAAACAATACAAATACTGCCCTTTTGGATCATTAAATTTGGTTAACACATTCAGTTGTTTTTTCACTTGATGCACTTCCTGTGGTAATCCTAACCAATTTGTCAGTAACACTTGGCCTTTTTGTTTAAGCTTACGATCTAATTGAGCTAAGAAGCTATTATCTTCATCAACCAACCATTGCACACTAAAGCTATCCATATATTTATCCGGATTTTGGTTTACTAGGGCACCAGCTTTCTCAATAGATACATCTATATCACCTAATTCATCCACCAAACCATTTTTATGTGCATCTTGCCCTAACCAAACTTGGCCTTGAGCAATTTTATCCACTTTATCTTTTGATAATTGACGCCCACGGCTTACTACATCTAAGAAACGATCATAACCATTTTCAATACTAAGTTGGTAAATATCCTGAGTATTTTTACCCAATGGACTCAACGCTGACGTTTCTGCGAGATCTGTTGTCGCTACGCCATCGGTACTCATTCCCATTTTTTTGATTGTATTTTCAAAGGTTGGGAATAATGTAAAGATCCCAATGGAACCCGTAATCGTATTTTTATCTGCCACAATATAATCTGCAGTAGATGAAATCCAATAACCACCAGATGCAGCCATACCGCCCATAGATACCACAACAGGCTTACCTGCTTTTTGAAGATTTTCAGTTTCCTGACGAATAATTTCTGATGCAAAAGCGCTACCGCCCGGAGAATTAACACGGAGAACAACCGCCTTTACTTTCTCGTTATTGTAGGCTTGTCTCAATAACTTCGCGATGGTATCGCCACCAGCTGATTCCTCATCACTTTCCCCATCAATAATTGTCCCTTCGACATTAACTACAGCAACGATATTTTTTTCATTTGGATCAACAGAGAAACGATCGCCTAAATCAGATAAATAATCTTCAAAATCCACTAATTTGGCTTTGCCTTCTTCACCTTGCCCAAAAAGCGCGGTCAATTTTTTATCTAAATCCAATCTTGTCGCAAAATGTGTCACTAACTGACGTTTTTTCACATAAGCCGTTTCATCACCCTTTAACGCTTTTAAATCACTAATATATTTTTGTGCATTGGGTAATACATCATTAGCGGTAATATGACGATTAACCATTAACGTTTGCATGTAGTTTTGCCACATACCCCCAAGCCATTTCTGCATATTCGCTCGTGCTTCTGGTGACATATCATCACGCAAGAAAGGTTCTACCGCGGACTTATATGTCCCCACTCGGAAAATATGCGGCGTAATTTCAAGTTTTTCGAGCATAGATTTAAAGTAAAGATTTTCCTGACGCAAACCTTGAATACCAACTTGCCCAATTGGATTGAGATAAATGTCATCCGCAAAACTCGCAAGGAAATATTGTGATTGAGTGTAATTGTCGGCATAAGCAATAACCGGCTTTTCTGACTCCTTGAAACTTTGAATCGCTTTTCCTACATACTCTAATGATGGAAGATCCCCCCCTTCAAAGTCATTTAAATTCAACACTAAACCACGAATTCGTTCATCATCTTTCGCAGATAAAATACTTTGCACCACATCAAAGGTTGAATATTTATAAGAGACTTTTTCATTATTTAAACGTTGGAGTTCCTTTTCCCAACTCAACATATCTTCCGTGTTATCCGCAAGATAGCCCGTTAAATTTAAATATAATGCACCTTGATCACCTGATAAGACTTGGCTTTTCTTACCATACCCAAAAAGGCCGACAAGAAAAATCAACGCTAAAACAAATAATAAAAACACAAAATTCATCACAAGATTTCGGATAAAATTGAGTGCTTTACAACAAAATTTCAATACGCTTAAGATGTCATTCATGTGAAATTAAACCTTTAAAAACAGAAATAAAAATTGTGCGTAGCCTATCATAAAGTTTAGTGAAAAACTATGTTATAATTAACCGCACTTAAAACTAAAAAAAGGGAAAAACACTATGGACGCATTAACTCTTTTAACACAACGCAAATCCAATAAAAAATTAACGGCGCCAGCACCTAGCCAAGTGCAATTAGAACAAATGTTTCAAGCAGCTTTACATGCCCCTGATCATGGTAAACTTGAACCTTATCATTTCGTGGTAATCCAAGGCACAGGTTTAAGTAAATTGGAAAGCTTGCTCAAAGCAGCGGTGACTGAATTTGATTTAGGTGAAGAACGATTAAAAAAAGCAGAAAATTTTGCACGCCGTGCGCCGATGGTCATTGCGGTGATTGCTAAAATTAATCATGAAGTGAAAAAAGTACCGGGTTGGGAACAAATGCTTACTGCGGGTGCGGCTACTTATGCAATTCAACTTGCGGGTAATGCACTTGGTTTTGAAAGTTTTTGGGCAACTGGTCCTCTCGTTGAGGGACGTGAATTACGTGAAGCATTTGGCTGTGGTAAAAATGATAAGATTGTTGCCTTATTACAAATTGGTACAGCTGCTGAAAAATTAGAAAGAGACTGTAAACCAAAAGATTTATCACGTTTCGTGAGCCATCTATAAAGAAAAAATCAAAAAAGGCGGAAATTTCCGCCTTTTCTATTGTTATTATTCAGACTCGCCTTCTAATCCACTTCTAATTTTATTTTCAAACGCCGTATAATCCACCAAAAAAGCATCGTGACCATAATCCGATGGGAATTCGTAAAATTTTAAATCGACTCCTGCTTGTTCTAAAAGCTGTTTACTTCTATGTAAATCAATAGATTTAAACAGTTGGTCTGTCGTCACAGAGACTAACGTATAACGTGCTTTAATTCGAGATAAAGCTTCTTTTACATCCGCATAACCAACACTTGGGTCATATAAATCCAGTGCTCGTAATAAATGCAAATAAGTGTTGGCATCAAAACGATCTAAGAATTTTTTGCCTTGATAACTTAAATAGGATTCTACTTGAAAGTGATCGCCCCAAAATTGCCCTTCAGATTTAGTCGCTCGCCCAAATGCCTTAGCTAACTGCACATCGGTTCGATAAGTTAACATTCCCAACATACGTGCAATGGAAAGGCCTTGATTAGGTGGAGTGCCATCATAATAGTCACCATTATTGAAATTCGGATCATTAATTACCGCTTGACGCATGACATGGTTAAATCCAATGGCTTCCGCACTAAAGAAGATAGAAGAACAAAGATTCACAATGTTATCCATAAAATCTGGATAATCAATTGCCCATTGTGTAGCTTGCATACCACCAAAAGAGCCACCCACTATTGCTTTTAAATGAGGGATACCGAGATACTCCAGCAAGGTTTTTTGGACTTTGATAATATCTTGAACGATGATATTCGGGAACTGGCTACCATAAGGTTTTCCCGTAGTGGGATTAATTGAGCTTGGTCCCGTTGTTCCTTTACACCCGCCTAATACATTTGAACAAATAAAAAAGTATTTAGATGTATCAAATGCGAGGCCATCCCCCATAAAATTTTGCCACCAACCATCTTTATTCGGTTCATCAAAATAAGGTTCGGCATCTCCTGTTAAGGCATGACAAATCAATACAGCATTGCTTTTATCTGCATTTAAAGTGCCGTAAGTTTGATACGCGACATTAATAGGCGAAAGCTGCCCGCCCAATGTTAATTGGAGTGGATTGTCTTGAAAAAGCACGACATTTTGCACAGCCATTGAAATGATAACCTTTTACGTTGATGGTTCACCAATTATCAACAGCTCATTTTTTTTGTCAAGAAATTTTAGACGTTTAGACGTCTAAATATTTTCTTATCAATTCAGTAAACAAATTACACTTGAACTTACATTGTTTTTTCAGTATGTTAGCAAAATGCAACTATCCAAAACGCTGTCAAAAATGACCGCACTTTCCTGGCTCTTGCGCCTTCCGCTAAAAAAACTCCTCGGTTATGCCTTGGGGCTCTTTTTGCTTGTCTTGATAGGTTGCTTCACCATTGATCGCGCTGTGAGCTTTTATGTACAAGACCGCGTGTATGAAGATCTCGAAACGCTCCCGCATCGCCATTATGCATTGGTACTCGGCACATCCAAATATGTGGCTAAAGGCAAAACCAATAAATATTATGATTACCGCTTAGAAGCCTCAAAACTCTTGGTTGAGCAAGATAAAGTCGATTATTTGCTATTAAGTGGCGATAATCGCACGCTTCAATATAACGAGCCACGCACGATGTTTTTGGATCTACGTAAAATGGGTGTATCTGAAAGTGTGATGTTTAAAGATTTTGCGGGATTCCGCACCTTAGACTCTGTTGTGCGCGCAAGTAAAGTTTTCCAAGTGCCCTCTTTTACTATTATCAGCCAAAAATTCCATTGTGAACGCGCGCTGTTGATTGCTAAACACTATGATATTGATGCAATTTGCTTTACTGCGAAACAACCTGACGTGTATTTCGGGACACGTGTTCGCGAAATGTTTGCTCGTGTAAAAGCCGTATTAGACTTAATTATCGGTGTAAAACCTTATTTCCTCGGTGCGCCAGAACCTCTGCCAATTCCTACCGAATAGTTAATGATTCTTTAATTTTTACCCTGTTAAATCAAAAAATATCTAAATAATTGGTTTTTTACTCTATTTTTTTGGAGTATTTATTTGACAATTTTTGATGAAATCGCTATTTCTAATACCCATCACAAAACACAACATCTTACTTTTCATTTTTAGAGGATTATCTTATGTCTCATTTATCGGTAGCAAAATTTGGAGGTACATCCGTTGCAAACTATTCGGCTATGCAGGCTTGTGCCAAAATCATCATTGCAGATCCTAATACTCGCGTTGTGGTACTTTCCGCATCAGCCGGTGTAACGAACTTATTAGTTGCCCTAGCCAATGGTGTAGAAGCAGAAGAACGTGCAAAATTAATCGGTGAAGTCCGTCAAATTCAAGAAAATATTTTAAAAAACATGACTAATGATAAGACAATCTTTCTGTGGATACTGTTCTGCCATCAAAAGATAACCTATCTTTATCTCCGTTAAAACAATTGCCGGCAACCAACATCATCATTTTGACCCTACATGCGGATTGACATAACCGCTTAAATTGTGCTAATATAATAACGTTATCGAGGTCTGAGGTAATTCACCGCGATCCTTGACAAAACTGAGTTTATTCTGCAAAGGAGTCATTGAAAATGAAAAAAGGAGAAAATTCATGGAAAATCTGAAACCGGAGACAAGAGCGGGCGTC
>OGYM01001987.1_pt1 | contig 13975 bp, 12 predicted proteins | sample 1576491 | NCBI WGS metagenome assembly OGYM01 (sample SAMEA3541515, study PRJEB24748) | human gut metagenome | biome: human gut; feature: human-associated habitat; material: faeces | place: China | collected 2012 | reverse complement strand
TCCGGTCATTGCCGGAACCGGAAGCAATGACACCAAGTATGCCATTGAACTCTCTCAAGAGGCTCAGGAACTGGGTGCAAACGGTCTGCTGATCGTTACCCCGTATTACAACAAGACCACACAGAGAGGTCTTGTGGCTCATTACAATGCCATTGCAGACAGCGTAGACCTGCCGATCATTCTTTACAATGTTCCCAGCCGTACCGGCGTAGGTTTTGATGTCAGCACCGTTGCAGCACTGGCAGAGCACAAGAACATTGCAGCAATCAAGGAAGCCAGCGGAAACATTGGCTATACCGCAAAGGTTGCTGCAAAGTGCGGCGATAAGATCGACATCTACAGCGGCAACGATGATATGATCGTTCCGATCATGTCCTTGGGCGGCAAGGGTGTTATTTCTGTACTGTCTAATGTACTGCCGAAGGAAACACATCAGATGACTCAGTATTGTCTGGAAAACAACTTCGCAGCTGCTTCCGAATTGCAGCTGAAGTATCTCCGTCTGATCAATGATCTGTTTATGGAAGTTAATCCGATTCCGGTCAAGGAAGCTATGAACCAGCTTGGCATGCCCTCTGGTCCCTGCAGAATGCCGCTGTTGGATATGAGCGATGAGCACAAGGCTGCAATGCAGGCAACTCTGCGTGCATACGGTATGCTCTCCTAAGGAAAGATATTCGGACGAGAAAAGAGGCAAGGATTATGACAAAGATTGTAATTTGCGGTGCAAACGGCAAAATGGGACACACCGTAGCTTCCTGTATTGACGGACGGGACGATTGCACAGTAATTGGCGGTGTGGATTCGTACACTGCAAAGTATGCGGATTTCCCCATTGTTGCAACTCCGGCAGAACTTCCGGAAAACAAATATTACCTGTTTGGTAAGGAAGGAACCAAGCGTCTGGCAGAAGAGTTGAATGTGCCGTTGCTCGGACAGATTCCTATCGTGCAGAGTATCTGCGAGAGTGGCGATGCAGGAACACCTGCTGCCCTCGACGAAAACTCTATGACCGGTATGGCCTTTATGGAGTTGGCACGCAACGTGGTGACGCAGACAGAAAAGCGTAATGCAGAAATGGCTCCTACGGAGATAGTACATACGCATTAATGTTTAAAAATGTAAATAAGAGCGGTGGCAGAAAATGCGCACCGCTTTTTTATGCCCTTTCCAGGCATTTTCTTGACGGGTTGACGGGTTGTCACCGGTTTTTCAAACTTTCTATATACAGGTGTGGAATAAGTATGACACACTTGTTCCACACCCCGCGTATATATACTTTATAAAAATGCCTGCCAACCCCGACAACCCGTCAAGATTTGTCTTTTTTCCTCCCTGGAGGGCCGTTTTTCTTGTCTTTCAAAACGCCCTTGTGTTCAAATCAAAACGCACTTGCGTTTCAAGTCAAACGTCCTTGCGTTTCAAGTCAAACGCACTTGCGTTTTAGATTGAACGCACTTGCGTTTTTTGCCTGTGAATTTGTTTAAAAGTTCGAAATAGTTTTCGGGTTGGATTTATATGTATGGGTTACTCTCTACGTGGGGAGTATTTTAAATATAATCATCTTTAAATTCCAGTTCCAACTGAACAGGTCCGGAACTGACGTGCTCATTCATACCATTTTCTTCTTTCGGGTTGGAAACCGACAAGCCTAACAGGCGGATAGGATGCTGACTGTAGTCCACTCCTTTCAGCAGCCGTTTAGCCAGTGGAAGAATGTCGTCCAGGCGTTGGAGCGGCCGTTCCACACTCACACTGCGGGTGATTTGGGAGAAGTTGTCGAACTTCACCTTCAGCGTGAGGGTATTCCCTTTAAAATTCTTGGCTTTCAGCCGGTCGGTGAGTTCGTGTGCCACGTGATACAGTTCGATGATGAGTGACATTTCTGCCGAAAGGTCTTTTTCCAATGTATGTTCGCAGCCGATAGACTTGCGGATGCGTACAGCTTCTACCGGACGGTCGTCCATACCACGGGCAAAGTTGAAATAAATTAATCCGTTTTTCCCGAACTGCCGTTGCAGCATTTCCAACGAGCATTTACGCAGGGTCTCTCCGTTATAAATACCTAAGGTATGCATCTTTTTGGCCGTAATGGGGCCCACTCCCCAGAAAGCTTCAATAGGCAACCGGCGGATAAACTCATCGGCCTGGTCGGGGTGAATGGTGCAAAGTCCGTCAGGCTTTCGGTAATCGGAGGCGATTTTAGCTAAGAATTTATTGTAGGATATACCGGCTGAGGCCACTAAATGAAGTTCCTGGCGGATACGTTGCTTGATTTCTTTGGCTATATCTACCGCCAATGGAATTCCTTTCTTGTTTTCCGTGACATCCAGAAACGCTTCATCCAGCGAAATAGGCTCGATGAGGTCAGTATAGTCGTGAAAGATTTCATGTATCTGTGCAGACACGCTTTTGTAAACTTCCATCCGCCCCTCCACGAAAATCAGTTGCGGACACAGTTTTTTCGCTTTTTGTGAAGACATGGCCGAACGTACGCCAAATTTACGGGCTTCATAGCTGGCGGCAGCTACCACTCCTCGTTTCTCTGCATGCCCCACGGCGATGGGCTTTCCGCGTAGTTCCGGGTGGTCGCGCTGTTCGACCGACGCATAGAAAGCGTCCATATCAATGTGGATAATTTTTCGTTCGGTGTGCATGAATGAGTGGATAGCTTTTCTGCAAAAAAACAAAACATTCTTGGGAAATCCTAAAAATCATTTGTATTTTTGCTGTTTGTAAAATTGTTTTGATGACTTTTTTGACAGCAAAAAATAAAGAAATATGATGAAAGATGAGATTAAGAAAGCCTGCGAGGTATTGCAGAAGGGGGGAGTGATTCTTTACCCGACGGATACCGTGTGGGGAATAGGATGTGATGCGACGAATGAAGAGGCGGTGAAACGCGTTTTTGAAATAAAGCAGCGGGCTGACAGCAAGGCGATGCTGGTGCTGGTAGACAGTCCGGTGAAGGTGGATTTTTATGTACAGGATGTGCCTTCCGTAGCATGGGACTTGATTGAAATGACTACGAAACCTTTGACCATTATTTACGATGGAGCGAGAAATCTGGCTCCGAATCTGATTGCAGCCGACGGCAGTGTAGGTATTCGTGTCACCTCGGAGGAGTTTTCCAAACAACTTTGTTTCCGCTTCCGCAAAGCCATTGTATCTACGTCTGCCAATATCAGCGGACAGCCTGCACCGGCCGTGTTCAGTGAAATCACGGAAGAAATCAAGCAGGCGGTGGATTATGTGGTGGATTACCGTCGGGAAGAAACCGGTCACCCCAAACCGTCCAGTATTGTCAAATTAGGCAAAGGGGGCGTGGTAAAAATTATTAGAGAATAAATTTTTTCTTTCATGAAAGTTGTAGACGAGAAGAACAGCTTGCTCCAGGGCTTTCTCCGTTGGAGGGAGAGACATATAAAGGACAAGCAGTTTGTATTGATTTTAAGCTTTTTAGTGGGAATCTGCACGGCGCTGGCCGCTTGTCTGTTGAAGTTCCTGGTAGAGTATATCAAGGAGTTCCTGACAGAAAACTTTGATTCTACAGGAGTAAACTGGTTGTACTTGGTGTATCCGGTGGTAGGTATCTTCCTGACCGGACTGTTCATTCGAAAAGTGGTGCGTGACGACATCAGTCATGGTGTGACCAAAATTCTGTATGCCATTTCGCGTAAGCAAAGCCGTATCAAGCGGCATAATGTATGGTCTTCCGTTTTTGCTTCGGCCATTACCATCGGTTGTGGTGGATCGGTCGGTGCCGAAGCGCCGATTGTGCTGACCGGTTCTGCCATTGGTTCGAACCTGGGCAGTATTTTCCGTATGGACCACAAGACGCTGATGCTGCTGGTGGGATGTGGAGCTGCCGGGGCGGTTTCGGGTATCTTCAAGGCACCGATTGCCGGTGTGGTCTTTACGCTGGAGGTACTGATGATTGACCTGACCATGGCTTCTTTGCTTCCCTTGCTGATTACCAGTGTGACGGCAGCTTCTGTTTCTTATCTGCTCACTGGTACGGAAGCCATGTTCCAGTTTCACCTGGATTATCCGTTCTCTTTGGAACGTATTCCATACGCCATTGCATTGGGCATTTTCTGTGGGCTGGTGGCCTGGTATTTTACCCGTTCCATGAACTGGATTGAGAATATTTTCCGCCGTTATAGTAATCCGTATGTGAAGTTCCTGATTGGAGGAGCCATGCTGAGTATATTGATTTTTCTGTTCCCGCCGTTGTATGGTGAAGGTTATGATACCATTTCCCTGTTGCTCAATGGACGGTCGAATGCCGAATGGGATACGGTAATGAATAACTCTCTTTTCTACGGGAACTCGCAGCTGTTGGTGGTGTATTTGCTGTTGATTATCTTGTTTAAGGTCTTCGCATCGAGTGCGACCAACGGTGGTGGCGGTTGCGGTGGTATTTTTGCACCGAGCTTGTTCCTGGGATGTATTGCCGGCTTTGTGTTCTCTTATGTGTGCAATGAGTTCCAGTTGGGAGGTACATACATTCCGGAAAAGAACTTTGCCCTGATGGGAATGGCGGGACTGATGTCGGGCGTCATGCATGCCCCTTTGACCGGAGTCTTCCTGATAGCCGAGCTGACCGGTGGATACGGTTTGTTCCTGCCGCTGATGATTGTGTCGGTCTGCGCGTACCTTACTATTATCGTGTTCGAGCCGCACAGTATCTATTCCATGCGTTTGGCGAAGAGTGGAGAACTGATTACGCATCATAAAGATAAGGCGGCTTTGACCATGATGAGCATGGAAACTGTCATTGAAACAGATTTCCAGGTGGTTCGTCCGGATATGGATTTGGCGGAGATGGTGAAGGCCATTTCGAAATCCGGCCGTAATCTGTTCCCGGTGGTAGATGTACGCAATGAATTGATTGGATTGGTAATACTGAACGACATTCGCAATATCATGTTCCGTCAGGAATTGTATCACAAATACCGGGTAGAGAATTTTATGGTTACCCCTAAGGCCTGCATTATTACGACAGATTCCATGGAAGACGTGATGGATAAGTTTGATAAGACGGGCTCCTGGAACTTGCCGGTGGTAGACGAAGACAACAAGTACATCGGTTTTGTATCCAAATCGCGTATACTTTCTACTTATCGTCAGGTGATGGTGGATTTTTCAGCAGAATAAACAACGAAAAGAAATATGGAGAAGAAAGATTTACGAATTGTATATATGGGCACTCCTGAATTTGCCGTGGAGAGTTTGAAGCGGCTGGTGGAAGGAGGCTATCAGGTGGTGGGAGTCATCACCATGCCCGACAAGCCGATGGGACGGCATGGCAGTGTGCTTCAGCCGAGCCCGGTGAAACAGTATGCCGTGTCGCAAGGATTGAAGGTGCTTCAACCAGAAAAGCTGAAGGATGAGAATTTCCTGGCCGAGCTGAGAGACTTGAAAGCAGATTTGCAGATTGTGGTCGCTTTCCGTATGTTGCCGGAGGTGGTATGGAATATGCCACGCTTGGGTACATTCAATCTGCATGCCTCTTTGCTTCCGCAGTATCGTGGCGCAGCTCCTATCAACTGGGCGGTAATCAATGGCGAAACAGAAACAGGTATTACCACTTTCTTCCTGAAGCATGAGATTGATACGGGCGAGATTATTGACCAGGTTCGTGTGCCCATTGCGGATACGGATAATGTGGAGATTGTGTACGACAAGCTGATGCACTTAGGGGGAGACCTGGTGGTGAAGACAGTGGATGCCATTTTGGAAGGAAATGTGAAGACCATTCCACAGGAACAGTTGGCTGCTGCTACGGAACTTCGTCCGGCTCCTAAAATCTTTAAGGAAACCTGTCGTATAGACTGGCAGGCTGGAGTGAAAAAGGTATACGATTTTGTACGTGGTCTTTCTCCATATCCTGCTGCATGGACGGAATTGCATCAGGGCGATGCCGCTCCGCTGGCATTGAAGATTTTTGAAACAGAGAAAGTCTTTGTCGCACATAATCTGAAACCTGGCAGCATTGTAACCGATAAGAAAACGTATTTCCAGATTGCTTCTACCGACGGGTTTGTCAAAGTGTTGTCTTTGCAGCTGGCGGGTAAGAAACGAATGGAGGTAGCTGACTTCCTTCGCGGGTATCGCCATGTGGAAGATTCTTTCGTAGAGTAAAAAATTTGCAATATTATTTCGTGAGGGTGACGGTAGAGCATATCGTCGCCTTTTTTTGTTAAAAACATTTTAATGAGGATTTTTATTAGGAAAAGGTGCAGTATTTTTGTGCATTCATCATTTACTAACAAAAGCACGATAGGCTGAATATGACAGAAGAAGAATTGGCGTCGAAATGCAAGCTGGCGGATAATCAGGCTCGCAAGGAGTTGTACGAGCTGTATGGCGGTTCGCTGATGGCCATTTGTCTTCGTTATATAGGAGATCGGGAGGCTGCTGAGGACGTGTTGCATGATGGGTTTGTCCGGATTTTTCAATCCATCGGACAGTTTACTTATCAGGGCGTCGGTTCTTTGAAGGCATGGCTTTCGCGTGTGATGGTGAATGAGGCGTTGGGGTATTTACGGAAGCGCAATCAATTGGCCCAGCAGGAAGTCTTGATGGAGCAGTTGCCTGATACGGAAGAGGATGATGATGGTGTGGGAGATATTCCGCAGGCAGAGCTGATGAAGATGATTGCGGAACTTCCAGATGGGTATCGTACGGTATTCAACTTATATGTGTTTGAAGATAAGAGTCATAAGGAGATAGCCCAGCTGCTGGGAATAACAGAGCATACTTCTTCTTCTCAGTTTTATCGGGCAAAGACCTTATTGGCAAAGAAAATCAATGAATATAGAAAGAAATTATAGGCAATGAAGAGCGAGAAAGAATGGATTAATAACTTACGTAACCGGATGGAGGACTATTCCGAGCCTCTTCCTGAAGGCCTTTGGGACAAGTTGTCCAAGGAGCTGGAAGAGCCGAAAACTCCAAAGGTGATTCCGATATGGAAACGGTGGCAGGCAGCAGCGGCAGTGCTGGTCTTGCTGGTGTCTTCCCTGACGTACTGGTTTTGGTCTTCTCCAGAAGCGGACTTCCGTAATCAGGAACTGGCGGTGGAGGTGAAGAATACGCCTTTGCCAGCGCAAACTTCTTCTTTAGATGAACAAGTGGCTGAAGTAAAGCATGCTGAGCCTTTCCAGAAAGAACCTGTGGCTCTTTTGGCCAATGTTTCTTCTAAGAAATCTGCCGGAGAAGTGCCGGAAGAAATAGTAGAGGTAGCTCCTGCTTCAGTAGCATTGGCTGAACAGGAAGCACCAATAGAATCGGTTAAAAAAGAAAAGGCTGTAAAGCAGCAGGAGGTTAGCCGGTCTGCCGAAAGAAGCCGGCAGGTGAAAAGGAGTCGCGCGGCCGACCGGGAACAGATGGAACGTAATGCGAGGGCATTGAAAAATAAGTCGGATAAATCTTCAGGTTTTTCTGTGGGTGTTGGTGCTGGAAATACACCTTACAGTTCTTTGAATACATTTGATGGAATGGGAAGTTTTGTAGCCCGCTCGGCTTATTATACTTCCTCAGATTTGAGTATGTCTCCGATAAATAATAATGGGCTGGCTTATAGTCAGGTGTTGCTGGAAAACGCCATACAGGCTCCTCAAACGACGGTAAAGCATCATATTCCTGTTACGGTAGGATTGACGGTAGCCTGGCAGTTTCATGAAGACTGGGCACTGGAAACAGGACTGAACTATACATTGCTTTCTTCTGATATTCATTCCGGCTCTAAATCGTATGTGGAGGAAACGCAGAAATTGCATTATATAGGTATTCCGCTTAAACTGCATCGTTCCATCTGGAAAAATAACTGGCTTTCAGTGTATGCATCGGCTGGAGGAGTAATGGAAAAATGTGTATCTGGAAATTTGGAAACTGTGACAGTAACGAATGGAGGAAATCGTACGTCTGAAAATACTTCATTAGATGTAGATCCGCTTCAATGGTCTGTTACCGCAGCAGCCGGAGCACAGGTGAACTTTACTTCACGTTTTGGTTTGTATCTGGAACCGGGAATCGCGTATTACTTTGATGACCACAGTGGCGTGGAGACAATACGAAAGGAACATCCGTTCAATTTTAATCTGCAGCTGGGTTTGCGCTTTAATGTGACCAAATAAGTTTTTATAGTTGATTTATGAGAAAAGATGCTTATCTTTGTTGAAAAGAATCTGATTAACTAAAATAAATCGATGGAAAAAATTATGGTAGCTCCTTCCTTGCTCTCTGCAAATTTTGCTGATTTGAAGAGTGACTTGGAAAAAATAAATCAAAGTGAGGCAGACTGGTTGCATCTGGACATTATGGACGGGGTGTTTGTACCCAATATTTCTTTTGGTTTTCCTGTATTAAAGTATGTGGCGGAACTTAGTGAGAAGCCGCTGGATGTACATCTGATGATTGTACAGCCGGAGAAATTCATTCAGGAGGTGAAGAAGTTAGGAGCCATGATGATGAATGTGCACTATGAGGCATGCCCTCATTTGCATCGCGTCATTCAGCAGATTAAGGAAGCGGGTATGAAGGCGGGGGTTACGCTGAATCCGGCTACACCGGTCTCCGTATTGGAGGATATTATCACAGAGGTAGATATGGTGTTGCTTATGAGTGTCAACCCGGGATTCGGTGGTCAGAAATTTATTCCTAATACATTTAAAAAGATTGAGCAACTTCGTGAAATGATAACCCGTAGTGGGGCTTCTGCTCTTATTGAAGTGGACGGAGGTGTCAATCCGGAAAATGCTCCTTTGCTGCAACGTGCCGGAGCAGATGTGCTGGTGGCCGGTAGTTCTGTTTTTAAATCGCCGGATATGATAAAAGCTATTCAGGAGTTGAAATATGTGGAGTAAGTATTGGGAGCTTTACAATCTTTGATAGCGTACCCTTTGTTCCGGTTGACTATTTGTCTGGCAACCGGAATTTTTTTATTCGACACGTTGTGGCCGGAAAATCTTTCATGGCAATATGGGGCTGCAATATGGCTGTTTTTTGCCGGTATTTGCGGAGGAGTATTCTGGCTTTCCCGTTGGCGGTGGAGATGGCTTTTCGGCGGAATGGCTGGAGGGGCTTTTTTCTTGTGGGGAGGAATATCGGTACTTCATCAGAGAGAAACAGTGCAATATAGCTGGGATGGAGCCCCCGCTATATATAAAGGTATAGTGGAAAGTGTGCCGGAAGTCAGAGGGAAGACACTTCGGGCGGAAGTGCGTGTAGAAATGCAGCGGTTGTCTGGTGGCAAATGGAAAAGGGTAGACCGGAATATCCTTTTGTCATGGATGCCAGACTCTCTGTCAAGTCCTTTAGCTTGTGGTGACAGTGTTTGTTTCTATGCAAAAGTTTCACGTCCTTTTTCTGAAAAAGAGCTGACCGGATTTGATTATGGGGATTATCTTTTACGAAAAGGTATCAGTGGAACGGCTCTGGCTTATGCCGGAAACTGGCGCTGTACGGGAAAACCTCATTCGTTGTCTTTCATGCAGCGGGCAAAGGTGTATCAGCAAAAGGTGGTAGATGTATATCGAAGTTGGAGGTTGGAGGAAGATGTACAGGCTGTGGTGTCGGCATTGACAATCGGAGAGAAAAGTGAGTTGACTCCTGAATTGAAAGCGGTGTACAGCGCGGCAGGTGCCAGTCACGTACTGGCGTTGTCGGGGTTGCATGTGGGGATTTTTTCATGTATTCTTTTGTGGTTGTTTTATCCGTTGACTTATCTGAAGCACGGGCGCAAAATGCTGGCTCTGCTGGTTGTCTGCTTGTTGTGGGGCTTTGCCTTTATCTCCGGATTAAGCTCGTCGGTGGTGCGTGCAGTGGTGATGTATAGTCTATACACCCTTGCCTCATTCTGTCTGGAAGAACGTTTTTCGGGTATGCACTCCCTGGTATTGGCTGCTTTCCTGATGCTGGTGTATAATCCATTCTTTCTTTTTGATATAAGTTTTCAGTTGTCCTTTGTTGCCGTCTTTTCCATTCTGGCGTTTTATCCTTTGTTCTCGCGTAGCTTATGTATCAAAAATCGTGTGCTGCGTTATGTATGGAATACCCTCAGTCTGTCTATGTCGGCTCAGCTAGGTACGTTGCCTTTCATTCTGTATTACTTTGGAAGTTTCCCGACCTATTTTCTGCTGGCTAATTTGGTTGTAGTTATATTGGCTGGTGTAATATTGGTGCTGACGTTTGCTGCGTTATGCTTGGCTTCCGTCCCTATAGTGGGAAATACGGTGATTACCTTGTTGGAATGGGGTACTTTAATCTTGAATGAATCCATGCAGGGAGTACAGCAACTGGCCGGTTCTCAGATTACTTCCGTCTATTTATCATCCCCTCAAGCCTGTTTGCTGGCTGGAGTGATTATTTGCCTTTATCTTTGCTGGGCATCCGGAATACACCGCAAGGCTTCCGACTGGATTCGTTTATTGGCGGTTTGTAATCTGTTTGTGGCGGTGTCTTGTGTGGAATATGCAGGAGAAGCTCCGGAACAGTTGTATTTCTTCCGTTCGGAAATCTACACCCGTAAGAAAGACTGTGTCTCCACCCATCGTTCTGAAACGGGGTTGTTGTGTATTCGAAATATGCATATTGCAGTGTTGAATGATGCCCGCTGGAGAACGTATGAGTCTTCATCGCGTTTCCCTTTGGAGTATGCATATATTTGTAAGGGATTTAAAGGGAGCCTTTTGCAGTTGGACAAACTATTTGCCATTCGGCAAGTAATTTTGGACAGCTCACTGAATGATGCTTTCCGTGAAAAGCTTATAAGGGAATGTCAATTACTTAAAATATCTTATACAGACCTTTCTGTTCAAGGTTCTTATTCCGTTGTGCTGTAGTTTATAAAAATAAATTTGTACTTTTGCTCCTTTCAAAAGTGTAAGTTTAAGAAAAAGAATATGTTGTCAAAAGTAATTCTTCAGGCCCATATTGATAAAGTTGAGACCTATTTTGACCGGGCTGATAAAGTGGTGATTGTGACCCATTTTTCTCCTGACGGAGATGCGCTGGGTTCTTCGTTGGGCTTGTATCATTTTTTGTCTGTACATGGCAAGACCGTGAATGTGATTGTACCTAATGCATTTCCTGACTTTTTGCGGTGGATGCCTGGAGCAAAAGATATTATTCGTTATGATAAATACGCTGAGTTTGCCGATAAGCTGATTGCTGAGGCAGATGTAATCTGTTGTCTTGATTTTAACGCATTGTCGCGTATTGACCGGATGGCAGATGCAGTAAGAGATGCACAGGGAAGAAAGGTGATGATTGACCACCATCTGAATCCGGAACCTTTTTGTCGGGTGACTATTTCACATCCGGAAATTTCTTCTACTTCGGAGTTAATCTTTAGATTGATATGCCGTCTGGGATGTTTTGATGACATTACTTTGGAAGGTGCAGAATGTATCTATACCGGAATGATGACGGATACGGGAGGCTTTACTTATAACTCCAATAACCGTGAGATTTATTTCATTATCAGCGAACTGCTATCTAAGGGTATTGATAAAGATGATATTTATCGTAAGGTGTTCAATACGTATTCAGAAGGACGTCTTCGCCTGATGGGGTATGTACTTTATGAAAAAATGCAGGTATATCCTCAGTTCCGTGCAGCTTTAATCTGTCTTTCAAAGGAAGAACAGGGCAAATTCCGTTATGTAAAAGGAGATACGGAAGGCTTTGTAAACATTCCTCTTCAGATGAAGGGAATTTGTTTTTCGGTATTCTTGCGTGAAGATACCGAGAAGGATATGATTAAGGTTTCGCTTCGTTCGGTAGGAGCATTCCCCTGTAATCAGGTAGCCGCTGAATTCTTCAATGGAGGTGGGCATTTGAATGCTTCCGGTGGAGAGTTTTACGGTACGATGGATGAGGCTGTAGACTTGTTTAAGCAGGCTTTGGTGAAATATGAGAGCTTGTTATTGAAAAATTAGTGAGAAATTTTTATTCTTGAACAATATTAGACATAATTGGACAAAATAGGAAGGATGTTTTTGAGACATTTTACTACATTTGCCCGTGTAAACATGCTTATTAAGATGAAAAAGAACTATTTGTTGTGGGCTGTAACTGCCATGATAATGTTGGCACTGCAGAGTTGTAATAACGGAAAGACCTACGCTGAAATGAAAGAAGAGGAGGCAGATGCTATTAATAAGTACATTTTGGAAAATGATATAAAGGTGATTTCTGAAGCAGATTTTGCTGCGCAGGATTCCACTACGAAAGAAAATGAATATGTGCTGCTGGATGAAAGCGGAGTGTATATGCATGTGGATAATCGTGGACCAGGTGAAGAAGTGTTGGGAAATGGAACGTATGATATGGTTGCACGTTTTGTAGAAATAGCACTTCAGACACGCAGTGACTTAGGTATGACGGCAGGAGATACATTGCTGGCTAATTTTCACGTGTCCAATCCTTCGTATACGATTAAAGGAGAAGATTTTAAACTGACCATTAGTGGTGAGTCGTATTCTGCTTCATTTACCCGCAGTGATTCTTATATGTATGGCATGTATGGAACAGTAGCCGTTCCTTCTGGTTGGTTGATTCCATTGCGTTACTTGAAACCAGGAAAAACGACTGATTCTGGAGAAATTGCACCGGCCTTGTCAGCGCCGTGGAAAAGGCCGAATCCACCTGCCTGGACAGCTGGTTCCGGGCATTTTGACCGTAACTAGTACGGTATTTCAAACGCCCTAAAATTTTAATAATTTCAGGATGTAAGCCATGAACATCTGCCTCAAAGGTTGCTTGTTCACCGGCTTCTTTAATTGTTTGGTCCACCTCTTTACGAGCTTTTGCCACCATCTCTTCAATACGAGCTGGATGAATTCGACCATCGACAATCAATTTTTCCAATGCAATTCGCGCTACTTCACGACGAATTGGATCAAAGCCTGATAGAATAACAGCTTCTGGTGTATCATCGATAATTAAATCAATGCCAGTTAATGTTTCTAGAGCACGAATATTACGGCCTTCACGACCAATAATACGGCCCTTCATTTCATCATTTGGCAATGCGACAACAGAAACAGTTGTTTCTGCAACATGGTCAGCTGCACAGCGTTGAATAGCGCCGGAAATAATTTCCTTAGCCTTTTTCTCAGCTTCGTCTTTAGCTTGCTGTTCCATTTCTTTTACCATGATAGCTGTTTCATGACGGATTTCTTGTTCTACATTGGTTAACAAGATGTTCCGAGCTTCATCAAAGGTCATGCCAGAAATACGTTCTAATTCTGCCATTTGCTTTTCATACAAAGCATCAATTTTTTCTTTGCTTTGAACTAAGTCAGCTTCTTTACGATGTAAAGCTTCCTCTTTGTGCTCAATATTGTCTAATTTTTTATCCAAAGATTCTTCTTTTTGAAGAATACGACGTTCCATACGTTGAAGTTCAGAACGACGATCTTTATTTTCTCGTTCTACATCAGAACGGAGCTTATGAATTTCTTCTTTCGCTTCTAATAAAGCTTCTTTCTTTTTAGACTCAGCTGTGCGCTCACCGTTAGCGATGATGCGAGCAGCCTCTTGTTCAGCTTGATTCAGTTTTCCTTCAGCAATATTTTTTCTTAAAAAATAGCCTACCCCTAGTCCAATCAGTACCATTACCACTGCAATTAGACTATACTCTAAAATCTGTCTCACCTCCTCTTAAATTCTCAAAATCGAGCTTTCATGCTCCTTTTTATGCCCTTTATGCATTAAATTATCAATTAGCCATATCATCATATAAATAAATAAAGCTATTTTTAATTTTAGACTTGAAAGCCCTTTCTGTCAAGATTTTACAAGCCTAGCAAGGACTCTCAAAAAGCACACTTTATTCATAAAAATCATTGCATACAATTTGAATTGTGCTTGTTGAGAAACCTCTGTATTTGAGAAAATTAAATACCTTTGCCCGAGGAGCCCGCTCTTCATTAAGAATAGAACCAAATTTTTTCTCTACCAC
>OGYM01001973.1_pt1 | contig 14056 bp, 10 predicted proteins | sample 1576491 | NCBI WGS metagenome assembly OGYM01 (sample SAMEA3541515, study PRJEB24748) | human gut metagenome | biome: human gut; feature: human-associated habitat; material: faeces | place: China | collected 2012 | reverse complement strand
CCCGCAGCAAGCGCGCATTATCGACCCTGCCGTTAACCCGGCACTGATTGGCGCGGTGAAAGTTCCGGATGGCACCGTTGATCCATTTCGTCTGACCGCAGCAAACATGCTGGATGCCAAAGAACACGGTGCCGTTATCCTTACCGCTCATGAAGTCACGGGGCTGATTCGTGAAGGCGCGACGGTGTGCGGTGTTCGTGTACGTAACCATCTCACCGGCGAAACTCAGGCCCTTCATGCACCTGTCGTGGTTAATGCCGCTGGGATCTGGGGGCAACACATTGCCGAATATGCCGATCTGCGCATTCGCATGTTCCCGGCGAAAGGATCGCTGCTGATCATGGATCACCGCATTAACCAGCATGTGATCAACCGCTGCCGTAAACCTTCCGACGCCGATATTCTGGTGCCTGGCGATACCATTTCGCTGATTGGTACCACCTCTTTACGTATTGATTACAACGAGATTGACGATAATCGAGTGACGGCAGAAGAGGTTGATATTCTGCTGCGTGAAGGGGAAAAACTGGCGCCGGTGATGGCGAAAACGCGCATTTTGCGCGCCTACTCGGGCGTGCGTCCGCTGGTCGCCAGCGATGACGATCCGAGCGGTCGTAATGTCAGCCGCGGCATTGTGCTGTTTGACCATGCTGCACGCGACGGGCTGGACGGGTTTATCACCATTACGGGCGGTAAGCTGATGACCTACCGCCTGATGGCGGAATGGGCAACCGACGCGGTATGCCGAAAACTGGGCAACACTCGCCCCTGCGTCACCGCGCAAACCGCCCTTCCCGGCTCGCAGGAACCCACGGAAAACACGCTTAAACGCGTGATTTCGCTGCCCGCCCCGCTACGCGGTTCCGCCGTCTATCGTCACGGCGATCGTACTCCGGCCTGGCTCAGCGAAGGTCGCCAGCACCGCAGCCTGGTCTGTGAATGCGAAGCGGTCACCGCAGGCGAAGTGCAGTACGCCGTCGAAAATTTAACCGTCAACAGCCTGCTGGATCTGCGCCGCCGTACCCGCGTAGGCATGGGCACATGTCAGGGAGAACTGTGCGCCTGCCGCGCCGCCGGGCTGCTGCAACGTTTTAATGTCACTACCGCCGCTCAGTCCATCACTCAGCTTTCTGCGTTCCTTAATGAACGCTGGAAAGGCGTACAGCCTGTCGCCTGGGGAGACGCGCTGCGCGAAAGCGAGTTCACGCGCTGGGTTTATCAGGGATTGTGCGGTCTGGAGAAGGAGCACCAGGATGAAATTTGATACGGTCATTATGGGTGGCGGTCTCGCCGGATTACTGTGTGGCCTGGAACTGCAAAAACACGGTTTGCGCTGTGCGATCGTCACTCGCGGCCAAAGCGCGCTGCACTTCTCCTCCGGCTCGCTGGATCTACTCAGCACCCTGCCGGACGGTCAGCCCGTCACAAATATCACTGAAGGTCTGAATGCGTTACGCGAACAAGCGCCGACGCACCCTTACACCACAATTGGCGCGTCAACCGTTCTGGAACTGGCGCAGCAGGCGCAAGCGTTGCTGGAAGCGTCTGGCGCGCATTTACAGGGCGATGTACAACAGTCGCACCAGCGCGTCACGCCGTTGGGAACACTGCGCGCCACCTGGTTAAGCTCGCCGGAAGTGCCCGTCTGGCCGCTGGCCGCACAACGCATTTGCGTCGTCGGCATCAGCGGTTTACTGGACTTTCAGGCGCACCTCGCGGCGGCGTCGCTGCGTCAGCACCATCTCACGGTAGAGACGGCAGAGATCGACCTGCCTGAACTGGACGTATTACGCGATAACCCGACGGAGTTTCGTGCGGTGAATATTGCGCGTTTGCTCGATAACGAAGAAAAATGGCCGTTGCTCCACGACGCGCTCTTACCGATAGCAAAAACCTGCGACATGATCATCATGCCCGCCTGTTTCGGCCTGGCGGATGACAGCCTCTGGCGCTGGCTCAATGAACGCCTGCCCTGCTCACTGAATTTGCTGCCGACGCTGCCGCCTTCCGTGCCGGGCATTCGCCTGCATAATCGCTTGCAGCGCCAGTTTGTTCGTCAGGGCGGGATCTGGATGCCGGGCGACGAGGTGAAAAAAGTGACCTGCCGTAACGGCGTCGTGAGCGAAGTCTGGACCCGCAACCATGCCGACATTCCTCTACGCCCGCGCTTTGCGGTACTCGCCAGCGGCAGCTTCTTCAGCAGCGGCCTGGTCGCCGAACGCGACGGCATTCGCGAACCCATTATGGGACTGGACGTTCAGCAAACGGCCACCCGCGCCGAATGGTATCAGCGTGATTTCTTTGATGCGCAACCCTGGCAGCAGTTTGGCGTCACGACCGATGATGCGCTGCGCCCCTCACTGGCGGGGCAGACCGTAGAAAATCTGTTTGCCATCGGCTCGGTGCTCGGCGGATTCGATCCGATAGCCCAGGGATGCGGAGGCGGCGTATGCGCAGTCAGCGCCTTACACGCCGCACGTCACATTGCAGAACGTGCAGGAGGTCAGCAATGAGCGATACGAGTTTCGAGAGTTGTATCAAATGCACGGTGTGCACCACCGCCTGCCCGGTCAGCCGGGTGAATCCTGGCTACCCAGGCCCCAAACAGGCAGGGCCGGACGGCGAGCGCCTGCGCCTGAAAGACGGCGCGCTGTACGACGATGCGCTGAAATACTGCATTAACTGCAAACGCTGCGAAGTGGCCTGCCCGTCAGACGTTAAAATTGGCGATATCATCCAGCGTGCGCGCGCCAGATATGACACTTCGCGCCCGTCGCTGCGCAACTTTATCTTAAGCCACACCGATTTAATGGGCAGCGTCTCTACGCCGTTCGCCCCGGTCGTCAATACCGCGACGTCGCTGAAACCGGTTCGTCAGTTGCTCGATTATGCGTTGAAGATCGACCATCGCCGTACGCTGCCGAAATACTCCTTCGGCACCTTCCGCCGCTGGTATCGCAGCGTTGCGGCACAGCAGGCGCAGTACAAAGATCAGGTCGCCTTCTTCCACGGCTGCTTCGTCAATTACAACCATCCGCAGCTCGGTAAGGATTTAATTAACGTCCTGAACGCAATGGGCACCGGCGTGCAGTTGTTAAGTAAAGAGAAGTGTTGCGGCGTGCCGCTGATCGCCAACGGTTTTACCGATAAAGCGCGCAAGCAGGCGGTGAGCAATGTGGCGTCGCTCAGAGAAGCGATTGGCGTAAAAGGCATTCCGGTTATCGCAACCTCATCAACCTGCACCTTTGCCCTGCGTGATGAATACCCGGAAGTGCTGGACGTGGATAACAGCGGACTGCGTGAGCATATCGAACTCGCGACCCGCTGGCTGTGGCGTAAGATCGATGCAGGCCAGACGCTGCCGCTGAAAAAATTACCGCTGAAGGTGGTTTACCATACGCCGTGTCATATGGAGAAGATGGGCTGGACGCTCTATACGCTGGAGTTGCTGCGCCAGATCCCGGGTCTGGAACTGACCGTGCTGGACTCCCAGTGCTGTGGGATTGCCGGAACCTACGGTTTTAAAAAGGAAAACTACCCCACCTCGCAATCCATCGGCGCCCCGCTGTTCCGCCAGATTGAAGAGAGCGGCGCGGATATTGTGGTGACCGACTGTGAAACCTGTAAGTGGCAAATTGAGATGTCGACAAGCAAACGCTGCGAACATCCGATTACCCTGCTTGCCCAGGCATTAGGTTAAGCGCGTTAACGTCTTATCGGGCCTGCAAACACGGCAGGCCCGATAAGCACAGCGCCATCAGGCTACAGGGTTAACGACTCCACCACCTCAATCCAGCCATGTTCACTGGCAATATCCTGACCGTTTAACCACCGACGCACCATATTCAGCGCCATCATGGCGCAAACTTCCTGCCGCACCGCCAGACTGTAGCGGCTGGCGCTGAAATGCACGCGCAGGGCAAATGTCCCATCCGGCGTCGCCAGCGCGAAATTAAGGTGATCGTTTTCCAGCCCGGATACCGCCAGCGCCAGTCCGGCGTAGTGGTTGCTCCGTCGCTCTGTCGTCCAGTGCGCGGTCTGAGCCAGCGTCTCTTCCTGGGAAGGCACCACTTCGCTGGCAAGAATCGGCGCATTCGCACGGGAAAGCTGCAAAGCCAGCAGCCCGCTGGTGAACTGTTCGCTGAGCGTCAGGCTGAGCTGGCGCGTCTGCAAACAACGGGCGATTTGCGCAGGCAGTCCTTCCGTCCCTTCAAAAATCAGGTTCTGCCCTGCCACCCGCTTCACCTCCGGCCATAGCGCCAGCATCGCGTCCCGCTGCGCATCCGGGCCGGTGAGTTTCAGTTCAATAATCGGCATTGAAGAGCGATATCCCATCGTCACGCCCGCCGGTAGCGGCAGCGAATCGAGGCTCTGCGCCAGATCGCTTTCCGAACGTCCAAACGTGGTGAGTCGCAGACAAACCGGTGGTTCAGGAAGCGCAAAACGCGCACGCAGACGCGGCATAATTTCATGCTCGACCATCACCTTAAATTCAGACGGGACGCCAGGGGTAAAGAACATCAGGCAGCGATTTAGCTTCACCGCAAACCCACAGGCGGTGCCAACCGGGTTATTAATAAACTCGGCGCTGGCGGGCAGTTCTGCCTGCTTGCGGTTACTCGGCGCCATAACCCGTCCGCGCTCATGGAAAAAACGCTCCATCTCAGCCAGCCACGCGTCATGAAGCACCAGACCTTCACCTTTCGCCGTGGCGGCGGCCAGCGCGCTTAAATCATCGCTGGTCGGCCCCAGGCCGCCATTCACAATCAGCACGTCAGCATGTTCGCTACGTTCGCGTAAAATGGCGACCAGCGCATCCAGATTATCTCCCACCGTATTTCGGCGTGATAACGGCAACCCCTGATTAAAGAAAAAATCGGCCAGCCAGGCGGCATTCGTGTCGACGATTTGCCCGTGCAACACTTCATCCCCGGTGGATAACATCTCCACGTTTAACATCGTGTTCTCCTGCTTCTATGATGAAAACACTATAACGCAAAGCCCGCTGGGGCGGAGTAAGAAACTCAGAGGAAACAAACCGGGAAAGAAAGCGATAGCATACAGGAAACGGCGCGACGGATGCCGCGCCCGAAAATCAGAAGCTGGCGTTAACGCCGACGTACGGGCCATCGGCAATCGCGTTGTCACGGTTGCCGTCTTTACCCGCCAGGTTCAGATAGCGATAGCCCGCTTCAATGCTCAGCGGACGCATAATGGTAAAGCGCGCTCCGGCATTGGCTTCTTCATAGCTGTCGATGCCGCTGGACAGTGAATCTGGAGAGTAGTAATACTCGCCAAACAGACGGAAGCTGTCGCCGATTTTCCACTGTAACCCGCCGCCTACCGCCGCCGCATAGCCTTCATCGCCGTCGTTCGGATTGGTATAAACGCCTTTCCCGCCGACCGTTGCCAGCAGCGGTCCAAGCGGAATATTCAGGCCGAGCCCCACGCCGGCAGCGTCGCCGTCGTCGTCGTTATGCATCCAGTTGCCGCTTAACGCCAGCCCGGTGGATTCAGTACCGAAACCTACGCCAACGTTGGTGTAATCTTTACCCGCCTGGCCGCTAATGCTCATCGCATTCGCCGATGCAGAAGCGAACAACAGTCCGGCAACGCCTAATAAAATGCTTTTTTTCATTTTTACCCTTTCCAGCAAAGAAATAAACAAAAGACCCCAAAACCGCAGGATTGTACTGCCAGGCGCAACAGAATCAATGAGCTAAAAAAGCGATCTAATAACATATTGTAACTAAACACTACCTTTCAGGTTTATTAAACGTTACAAGAAGAGGCGGTTAGCGCAGCAGTCATTGCCCGAGATCAATATTTCATTCACAAATATTTTCTACATTAGTTTCCGAAATTAAACGGAAATTAAACATTTTTTCTAACGATCGTCGGGAGATAAAGATGAGCAAAAAAGGACTCACCACCGCAGCAGGCGTGCCTGTCGCCCATAATAACAACGTTGCAACCGCAGGCCCGCGCGGCCCCATGCTGCTACAGGACATCTGGTTCCTGGAAAAACTGGCCCACTTCGATCGTGAAGTGATCCCTGAGCGCCGTATGCATGCCAAAGGCTCAGGCGCGTACGGCACCTTCACCGTCACGCACGATATTTCACGTTACACTCACGCAAAAATCTTTTCGGAGCCCGGTAAAAAAACGGATCTGTTCCTGCGTTTTTCCACCGTGGCGGGAGAGCGTGGCGCGGCGGATGCCGAGCGCGATATTCGCGGGTTTGCGATCAAGTTTTACACTGAAGAGGGCAACTGGGATCTGGTGGGTAACAACACGCCCGTTTTCTATCTGCGCGATCCGCTGAAATTCCCGGATCTGAACCATGTCGTGAAGCGCGACCCACGCACCAACCTGCGCAATCCGACCTACAAATGGGACTTTTTCTCTCATCTGCCGGAATCGCTGCACCAGTTGACTATCGACTTTAGCGACCGGGGTTTGCCTTTATCTTACCGTACGATGCACGGTTTCGGTAGCCACACATTCAGCTTTATCAACAGCGACAACGAACGTTTCTGGGTGAAATTCCACCTGAAATCGCAGCAGGGCATCGCCAACCTGATGGATGACGAAGCGAAACGCCTGGTGGCGGACGATCGCGAAAGCTCTCAGCGCGACCTGTACAACGCCATTGAACAGGGCAACTTCCCCCGCTGGAAATTCTACGTGCAGATCATGCCGGAAGCCGAAGCCTCACAGGTGCCGTACAACCCGTTTGATCTGACCAAAGTATGGCCACACGGCGATTACCCGCTGATTGAAGTCGGCGTGCTGGAACTGAACCGCAACCCGGAAAACTATTTCTCCGAAGTGGAACAGGTGGCGATGAATCCGGCGAACGTCGTGCCGGGGATTAGCTTCTCCCCTGACCGTATGTTGCAGGGGCGTCTCTTCTCCTATGGCGATGCGCACCGCTATCGTCTGGGCGTTAACCATCAGCAGATCCCGGTCAACGCCCCGCGCTGCCCGTTCCATAACTACCATCGTGACGGCGCGATGCGGGTGGACGGCAACAGCGGCAACGGCCCAACCTATGAGCCAAACAGCTTTGGCGTCTTCCAGGAACAGCCTGATTTCAGCGAACCGCCGCTCTCTGTCGAAGGCGCTGCCGCGCACTGGGATCATCGGGAAGATACGGACTACTTCAGCCAGCCGCGTAAGCTGTATGAGTTGCTGAGTGATGAAGAACATCAGCGTATGTTCGTGCGCATCGCCGGCGACATGAAAGATGTGCCGGAATTTATTCAGCAGCGTCAGATTGGCTTGTTTAGCGAAGTTCATCCTGACTATGGCGCGGGCGTCGCCGCTGCCCTGCGGGCGTTAAAAGAAGCGAAATAACCGTTTCCACGGGAGCTGCGGCTCCCGTGTTGTTTACATTACGGACGGTTAGCGCGCACCCACTCCTGCAATGCCCGGCGCGAAACTTTGATCCCGCCGTTTTTCAGCGCTGATGGCAACGTCAACCAGCGTACCGGTTGCTGAAAACGCGCCAGCTTGTCTTTCACCCATTCCGCGAGATCGACATCTCCGGCCTGCGCGTCATATTCCACCACCGCCACCGGACGATGGCCGAACTCCCTGTCCTCTACCGGCACCACGAACGCCTGTAGAACATATGGATGCGCCGAGATAACGCGTTCCACCTCTTCCGGCTGAATGCCTTCCCCGCCGCTGAAGAACAGATTATCCAGCCGACCGGCAATCGTCAGCTTACCGTCGTTCAGTTCGCCGCGATCGCGGGTGGCGAACCAGCCTTCGCCGTTCACCAGCGGGATCAGCTTACCGTCGCGCCAGTAGCCTTCCGCCATGCTGGCAGCGCGCAGCCAGACTTCGCCATTCACGATTCGGACTTCCCGCCCCGGTAACGCCGCGCCGACATCGCCCAGGCCGTCGGCCTCTTTCGCGCACACCGTCGAGGCAAATTCCGTCAGGCCATAACCGCACCAGCAGCGAATACCCTGCGCGCGAGCCTGCTCCGTCAGTTCAACCGGGATAGCCGCGCCGCCCAGCAGTACCGCTTTCAACGTTACCGATGCCGGATTCTCCAGCAGCCGCCACAGCTGAGTGGGAACCAGAGACGCATGCGTACACCCTTGCAGCATCGCTTCCAGCGGCTGCTTCTCACGCACGGTCATTCGGGCGCCCGCAAACAACCAGCGCCACATAATGCCCTGGCCGGAAACGTGAAACAGCGGCAGCGATAATAGCCAGTCATCCCCATCGGCAAACGGCATCAGGGACAGCACCCCCTCCGCGCTGGCCAGATGCGCCTGGCAGGTATGCACTGCGGCCTTGGGTAATCCGGTTGAGCCAGAGGTCAGCGTCATTGAACTCAGCCGCGTCGGCTGCCAGTCTGCGGCGTGTTCGCCTGACTCTTGCTGCATTTGCAGCGGTTGTAACGCCGGGAAGGTATTCTCCCCCTCCAGCAGCAAAGCAAACCGGAGCGTTAAGTCCGGCAGCAGCGCGTCGAGCAGCGGTTGCGGAAGCTGCGGGTTAACCGGCAGGACTCTTGCCCCGCATTGCAGTAAAGCCAGCCAGGCCAGCAGCGTTTGCGGGTGATTCCAGGCGCGCAGCATCACGCCGCAGCCTTCAGAGACACCCTGAGCGGCAAAACCGCTCGCCAGCGCGTCAATACGGGTACAGAGTGTGTGCCAGCTTAGTACTTCATCATTAAGGCGTAAGGCGGGCGCATCTCCCCGCACCTGCCGCCAGTGACGCCACGGCCAGTCATTAAAAGATGACGGCTGGAGGCCCGATACGCTTGCGCTATCGGGCATTTCCCGGAGGCTCATAGCAGCCGTTCCAGCGCATCGTCGCTAACACACGGCAAAGCGCTGCCCGGCCAGCGGCGCACCTGCTGGGTTTGCATCAGGCTTAGCGTATCCAGACCCGGAATGGTCTGCGGCGTCAGCCACGCGGCAATACGCGCCAGTTGCGTTAAGCCGAGGCTCGACTCGATGGAAGAGCTGATCACCGCCGTCAGTCCCAGCGTATGCGCGGCCTGTACCTGCTCGCGAACCTTTTCCAGGCTTCCGGTGAGCGTCGGTTTGATGACCACCGCGCTGACGCCCGCTTCCGCCGCAAAGACAAAATCGTCTTCACGCAGACTTTCATCCCAGGCAATCGCAATCCCGGTTTCACGCGCAAAAGCGCGGGAGTCGTCGCGGGTTTTACACGGTTCTTCGAGGAAGGCGATGCGGGCACGGTAGTCCGGGTTGACGTATTTCGCGAACTGCTGCGCTTTCAGCGGCGTCCAGGCGCGATTGGCATCCAGACGCAGATGCAGATCGGGAACCGCCTCCAGCAGCAGGTTGACCACCATTCCGTCGCGTACCGCTTCGTACAGACCGACTTTGATCTTGGCGACTTTCTCGCCAGGCATATCAGCCAGTTGTAGCACCAGATCGTCTGGATCGCCCGTACACAGCGGCGCGGCGCGGTAATCCGCCGCCTCTGGCAACGTCCCCGCCGCCTCCGCCAGCGCGCAGCTAACGCCAAACGCCACGGAGGGCACTTCAGGCAACGTTGACTGGCCTTGCAGCCAGCCGTTAACCCAGTCCAGCAGCGCGGCCTGCGCCTCCTCCAGGGTTTCCTGGCTGAAACCCGGAAGCGGGGAGATCTCCCCCCACCCTTCGCGCTCGCCGTCGCACAGACGGACATACAGCCCGTCGCGAGTTTTTAACCGCCTGTCGCGCAGAACCACCCCCGCGTCCATGGGGATCTGCCAGCGGTACACCTGCGCGCTACGCATTACGGATTCCGTTTGAATTTGCTGAAATCAGGCTGACGTTTCTGGTTGAAAGCGTTACGGCCTTCCTGACCTTCTTCCGTCATGTAGAACAGCATCGTGGCGTTGCCCGCCAGCTCCTGTAGACCCGCCTGACCGTCGCAGTCGGCGTTCAGCGCGGCTTTCAGGCAGCGCAGCGCCATCGGGCTGTTCTGCAACATTTCGCGGCACCAGCGCACGGTCTCTTTTTCGAGGGAGTCCAGCGGTACGACGGTGTTGACCAGCCCCATATCCAGCGCCTGTTTAGCGTCGTACTGACGGCACAGGAACCAGATTTCACGCGCTTTTTTCTGCCCGACGATACGCGCCATATAGGAAGCGCCCCAGCCGCCGTCGAAGGAGCCGACTTTCGGGCCCGTCTGGCCGAAGATAGCGTTTTCCGCCGCGATGGTCAGGTCACACATCATGTGCAGTACGTGACCGCCGCCGATAGAGTACCCTGCGACCATCGCCACGACCGGTTTCGGGCAGGTACGGATCTGGCGCTGGAAATCCAGTACGTTCAGGTGATGCACGCCGGAATCATCCTGGTATCCGCCGTAGTCGCCGCGTACCTTCTGGTCGCCGCCCGCACAGAAGGCTTTCTCGCCTTCGCCGGTCAGAATAATAACGCCCACGTTGTCGTCATACCGGGCATCCGCCAGCGCCTGGATCATCTCTTTGACGGTCAAAGGACGGAATGCGTTGCGCACCTGTGGACGGTTAATGGTGATTTTTGCAATACCATCGGTGGATTTTTCATAACGAATGTCCGTGTAACCTTCGGAGCAGTCGTGCCATTCAACCGGTGCGTAAAGCATTGTTTCATCAGGATAGATCATAGTGTGTCCTTTAGTCAGAGACGCAGAATCTGAGCCAGACTGTCCACCACGCCTGCGGGATTTTCCCGATGCGCGTTGTGTCCGGCGTTACGAATCATATGGCAAGGTACAGACAACTCCGCCGCCAGCGCGCGGAATTTGCTGTCGCGTTCACCACATAAATAATAAAACGGAAATGTGCGCGCATTTAGCCGCGCGCGTAAATCAGGCTGTACGGCAAGCGAGGTTGCCTCCAGCATCGCCGCCAGCGTTTCGCCATTGTTCTGGCTGCGCAGCGCGACTAACGCCTCTCTTTGCGAAGCATCCAGCGAAGCGAAAACCGGCTGCTGATACCAGTCAGTAAACACGTCACGCAGCGGTTCACGGCGAAAGCGCGCCGCCCAACGACCGTCAGACCGTCGGCGCGCGTCACGCTCAGCCTCGCGTTGCAGTCCCGGGTGGCCGCCTTCAACCACCAGCCCGCAAAGACCCGGCAGAGTCTGGCACGCCGCCATCATCGCCACTCTGCCGCCAAGCGAGTAGCCGACCAGCCAGTATTTAAGTATGTTGTAACTAAATAATGTGTTACGCAATAAGTCGCACACATCAGCAAAGCCGCTGACACGAATATCGGCAGAATCGCCGTGACCAGGCAAGTCGATATACAGGCGCGAAAAGTCGGGAAACTGCTCACCGATCTGCTGCCATTCCCGGCAATCACCGGAAAATCCATGCAGAAAAACCAGCCAGGGAGACCCCGGCTGACCACCGTTCGCCTGCGCGCGCAGGATCATAGATGGCTCACCTGCGCCAGCAGCTGTTGCAGGGTTTGCGCCCCGTCGGTATCGTTCACGACCAGCTCAATCACCGTGGTTGTCGGCGTTCGCCAGGCGCCAGCCAGCGCCGCATCCAGCTCATCCCAGCTTTGCGGGCGGTGATATTTGAGGTTAAACATAGCCGCTGCGTGTTCAAAGTGGACGTTTTGCGGCATCAGGTAAAACCGCTCGCGCTCGCTCTGCGGCGTCGGCAACAAAGAGAAAATTTGTCCGCCGTTGTTATTCACCACAATCAGCACAAACGGCGCGGACACCTGGCGCAATAGCGCCAGTGCGTTGAGATCGTAGAGCGCAGACAGATCGCCGACGATAGCCAGCGTCGATTTCGCGCTGGCGCGCTGAACGCCCGCCGCCGTCGAGATCAAACCATCAATACCGCTGGCTCCCCGGTTGCTGTACACCGGGTAGCCCGCCGGTAGCTGCGACAGCGCGTCAATCAGGCGCACCACCAGGCTGTTGCCGACAAACAGTTGCCCTTGTTCCGGCAGATAGTCGCGAATGCGGTGCGCCAGTTGCGCTTCGCCGAACATATCGCGACGCGCGACAACCGCCTGCCACGCCTGCTCTGCCAGGCGCGGGATATCGACGCACCAGGGATGGCGTTTCTCCGCCGGATGCAGCTCCAGCCAGTCGGCGATTTTCGCCACCAGCCTGCGTCCGCGATGATGCGCCGGGTCCAGACGACCTTCGATATTATCAATAATCCAGTACTCTTCCGGCTCGCAGGCGGCCTGCCATTGCAGCAGGCGCTTTCCGGTCAGGCTGCTGCCGAGTTGCACCACAATTTGCGCCTGCTGAAGCTCAGTGACGGCCTTCGCATTGCCCAGCCAGAGATCGGCGCACGGCAGCGGCTGCCCGGTTTGCGACAGCACGTCGCCAATCAGCGGCCAGCCCAGCGTCTGCGCCCAAAGCGCGACTTTCTTGCCCTCTTCCGCGCTCATGCGCCCGGCCACCACTACGCCGCGTTTTTGCCGCCAGAAGAACCAGTCGCGCTGTTTGTCGCTTTCCAGCCGACGCGCTTCGCGCAGCCAGGGTTTGTCATCCTGCCACCAGTCGCCAAGGCTCTGCTGCCAGGCAAGCCCCGTGTCGTCCATATCGCCATACAGCGGTTCCGCAAATGGACAGTTGATGTGTACCGCGCCGGCATGCAGCGTCGCCAGGACGTTATCAAGGGTGGAGACCAGCCAGCGCGCGGAAATATCCTGCGTCGGGCGCGGCAAAGAGAGCGTCTGAGAAGGATGAGAAGCAAACATCCCGGCCTGACGAATCGCCTGATTCGCGCCGCAGTCAATCAGTTCCGGCGGACGGTCCGCAGTCAATAAAATCAGTTTTTCACCGGTAAGCCCCGCTTCAATCAGCGCCGGATAGAGATTTGCCACCGCCGTACCGGAAGTAACAATAACGGCAACGGGCTGCTTACTGACTTTCGCCAGCCCTAACGCCAGATGACCAAGACCACGCTCATCAAAGTGCGTGTGATGAATAAAGGCTGAATTTTCCGCTGCCGCCAGGGTTAAAGGCGTGGAGCGGGAGCCAGGGGCAATGCAAACATGCCTGACGCCGTGGCGAGTGAGTGCTTCCAGAATGACCGCCGCCCAGCGTCGGTTAAATGCGCTTACTGACATGAGATTGTCCGGTATCAATATTGCGACTCAGTATAAGGATCAGAAAAAATGGATTATTGATATGAGTCGGGAATATACACAAAATCATTCAGCAGACCGCCTGAAGGATGAGGTGTATGTGCGACTCATTAGCTTTCCATCTGTAATAACGTGCGTAGCCCGGCTGCTTTGTTGTCGATCTCTTGCCATTCCTGTTCCGGGTCAGACCCGCGCACAATGCCTGCCCCGGCATACAGACGAACAACGTTCGCCGCGACTTTCGCCGAGCGCAGCGTCACGCAAAATTCGCTCTGCTGTAAAGACAGATAACCCGCCGACCCGGCATACCACTCACGTTCAAACGGTTCATGTTGCTGAATAAACGCGCGCGCCCGTTCACGCGGAATCCCCGCGACGGCGGCCGTGGGCTGTAGCTGTAGCAAACAGAGCGTGTCGTCAGCCTGATTGAGCGCCGTCCAGATACAGCGGCGCAGATGCTGTACTTTGCGTAATCTGAGCACCTGCGGCGGCAAAACATCGAGCGAGTGGGTGCAGCTTTGCAGGCGCTGACAAATATCTTCCACCACCAGCATGTTTTCACGCTGGTTTTTATCATCCTTCATCAACCATTCGCCCAGTTGCCAGGCCTGATGGTCGTCGGGATGATTCGCCACCGTGCCGGCCAGCGCCTCGGTGCGCAATGCCGTTTCACGTCGCCGCCAAAGGCGTTCCGGCGACGAGCCAAGAAAGGCGCTTCCGGCGGAGAACGCCATAAAAAAATGGTAGCAGTTAAGGTTTAAACGGCGACTGGATACCATCACGGCGGCGGCATTCACCGGATGGGAAAACTGCAAATCCGTCGCCCGCGCCAGCACCACTTTGTCGAGATCGTCTTCAGCGATAGTCTGCGTGGCAAGCTGAATCAGGCTGGTCCAGCCCGCTTTATCCGGCCAGTGCTGCTCGCCCGTCAGGTGAACGTTCCCCGCATCGTTGTTTTCCTGAACAAGT
>OGYM01001965.1_pt1 | contig 14104 bp, 8 predicted proteins | sample 1576491 | NCBI WGS metagenome assembly OGYM01 (sample SAMEA3541515, study PRJEB24748) | human gut metagenome | biome: human gut; feature: human-associated habitat; material: faeces | place: China | collected 2012 | reverse complement strand
CTTCAGAGCATAGAGCCACTTCTCGTAGAGCGTATCCAGTTCTTCCATTCTACAAAACAAGCTATCACTATTCCGGCAAAGAAGGTTGCTAAGTTTAAAGCAGGTGCAGAACTCTCTGAGGCTGTTGAATAAACTATATAGTTGAAAGATTTTAAAAAAAGGGGGCGTGCTAACGCCTCCTTTTTTGTATCTTTGCGCGCAGAAAATAATTGTAAGCTATGAATATAGAGAATAAACTTGTAATGTCCGTAATAAGCGGACTGAAAGCTCTTTATGGTCAGGATGTTCCTGCCGTACAGGTGCAATTGCAGAAAACGAAAAAGGAATTTGAAGGACATCTTACCTTGGTTGTATTCCCTTTCCTGCGTATGTCGAAGAAGGGACCGGAACAAACTGCACAGGAGATCGGTGAGTACTTACAAGCTAATGAGCCGGCAATAGCTGCTTTTAATGTGATAAAAGGCTTTTTGAATTTGACAATAGCTTCTTCTGAGTGGATTGAATTGCTGAATATGATTCATGCTGACGAACGGTATGGTATAATGGCTGCCGATGCTGATTCTCCACTGGTGATGATTGAATATTCTTCACCTAATACGAATAAACCCCTACATCTGGGGCATGTACGCAATAATCTGCTTGGAAATGCATTAGCCAATATTATTATGGCGAATGGCAATAAGGTCGTAAAAACCAATATTGTAAACGATCGGGGCATCCATATCTGTAAGTCTATGTTGGCCTGGAAACTTTATGGTAATGGTGAGACTCCCGAATCATCCGGTAAAAAGGGAGATCACTTGGTTGGGGATTATTATGTCTCTTTCGATAAGCATTATAAAGCGGAAGTAAAGGAGCTGATGGCTAAATTTACAGCGCAGGGAATGAGTGACGATGAAGCGAAAGCAAAGGCTGAAGCTGAATCTCCATTGATGCAGGAAGCCCGCGAAATGTTGGTGAAGTGGGAAGCCGGTGATCCGGAAGTACGCGGATTGTGGGAAATGATGAACAACTGGGTATATGCAGGATTCGACGAAACCTACAAGAAGATGGGGGTTGGCTTTGACAAGATCTATTATGAATCCAATACTTACCTCGAAGGAAAAGAAAAGGTAATGGAAGGTCTGGAAAAAGGTTTCTTCTACAAGAAAGAAGACGGTTCCGTATGGGCCGACCTGACTGCCGAAGGACTGGATCATAAGCTCCTTCTCCGTGGTGACGGTACTTCTGTCTACATGACTCAGGATATCGGTACGGCTAAACTTCGTTTTGCCGATTACCCGATTAATAAGATGATTTATGTAGTAGGTAACGAACAGAACTATCACTTCCAGGTGCTTTCTATCTTGCTCGATAAACTTGGTTTCGAATGGGGTAAGAGTCTGGTACACTTCTCTTACGGAATGGTGGAACTGCCGGAAGGTAAGATGAAATCCCGTGAGGGTACGGTAGTTGATGCTGACGACTTGATGGAGGAAATGATTGCCACTGCTAAAGAAACTTCACAAGAACTAGGCAAACTGGATGGTTTGACACAGGAAGAAGCTGATGATATTGCCCGTATTGTGGGTCTGGGAGCATTGAAATATTTCATTCTGAAAGTCGATGCCCGTAAGAATATGACATTCAATCCGAAAGAATCTATCGACTTCAATGGTAATACAGGTCCGTTTATTCAATATACTTATGCACGTATCCAGTCTGTACTTCGGAAAGCTGCCGAATCAGGTATCGTAATTTCTGAACAGATTCCGGCTGGTATTGAATTGAGTGAAAAGGAAGAAGGGCTGATTCAGATGGTTGCCGACTTTGCTGCTGTTGTAAAACAAGCCGGTGAAGATTACAGCCCGTCTATTATTGCTAATTATACTTATGACTTGGTGAAAGAATACAATCAGTTCTATCATGACTATAGTATTCTGCGCGAAGAGAATGAGGCAGTGAAAGTATTCCGTATCGCTCTGTCTGCTAATGTAGCTAAAGTTGTTCGCTTGGGAATGAATTTGCTGGGTATCGAAGTTCCTTCCAGAATGTAAGACTTTCTCTGAACAAAATAGACTTCTGCGGGGTTTCTTTTATATATATAAAAGGAACCTCGTATGTTTTACTCCCCCCATCCATTGCTTCGGAAGAGAGAAACGGAAACTGCTACTGTCTCTTATTCCGAACTGCTGTTTGACCTGATTTATGTTTTCTCGGTCACGCAACTTTCACATTATTTGCTTCATAATCTCACTTGGGAAGGATTATTGAAAGAAACAATCCTGTGGTTTGCAGTCTGGATGTTGTGGCAACATACCATCTGGGTGACTAACTGGTTCAACCCGGATACCCGGCCGATACGTATTCTTCTTTTTATCAGTATGCTGGTGGGGCTGGTGATGGCGGCTGCTATTCCTTATGCCTTTACTTACCGGGGATTGATATTTGCTGTCTGCTATGTTCTGATACAGGCAGGGAGAACACTTTATATTATCGGGGTGTTAGGAGATCATCATCTGGCTGCTAATTTTAAGCGAATTATGGGCTGGTTCTGTATATCTGCCGTCTTTTGGATTACGGGTGCCATATTGCAGGGAGAATGGCAAATTCTACTGTGGATTATAGCCGCCATCTGTGATTATACAGCCCCGATGCACGGATTTGCTTTACCTCGTCTGGGACGTTCGGACAGTAGCAAGGAATGGACTATTGAAGGGCATCATTTGGTGGAACGTTGCCAGTTGTTTGTGATTATTGCTTTTGGAGAAACTCTATTGATGACAGGAGCTTCTTTGAGTGAAGTAGAAGAATGGACGCCTCTCGTGATTATTTCTGCTGTCATATCTTTCATTGGTAGTTTGGCTATGTGGTGGGTTTACTTTGATGTGAGCAGTGAAGCCGGTAGTCGGAAAATACAGGAAGTGAAAGATCCCGGAAAGCTGGGGTTGATTTATAATGCAATTCATATCGTACTGGTGGGAGCATTGATTATTTGTGCGGTAGGAGACGAACTGATTGTTGCCCATCCCGAACAAGAAATGAGAGCGGAAGTTGTTTTTGTTCTGATTATCGGACCAATCGTTTATATTCTGGCAAATAGTATCTATAAATATGTCACGTGCCGTATGCTTCCTTTATCACATATTATTGCTGTAATAGCTTTGGCTTTACTGCTTCCCTGGCCTTATCACATTTCTTTATTGACGATGAATATCTTGGTAACATCTGTTTTTATATTCGTGATTGTGTTTGATATGCTATTCCCTAATAAAGGTTTTAAGATAAAATGGGAGCCGAAGATTTAATGATGAAAGCCCATTCATAACGGATAATACTTATATCCTATAATATTGTGGCTTAAAATAAAAACACAGTTCACACGAATTCTTGGTGAGTATTCAAGAAGTTGTGTGAACTGCGTAATTCGCGCCTTTCTAAACGGATGTCTATTATGTCTTTTTCATCGATGGTTCGCAATGCGAAGTCCCGATAGCGATTCCGTACAATATCCGGGCTGCTCTTATTTAAATCGTATCAATCTTTATTTGTACCAATCTTTATTTTGTTTCCCATTCGATGATACCCATCCAGAGAACTTGGGATATGATTGATCGATTCGTTTCCCTTCCTCTGGAACCGGGAGATTACTTACTGGCATATTGATAGCAAACGGCATCAAGTCTGCAGAAACATAATACATCCCTTCTTCTGGTCTGTAGATGTCTTTTCCGGTTCCCAGTAACGATAAGTCGGCTTTGTCAGTCGGGGGATAATTTATCAGATGTAATTCTTTGCCTCTACCCTCGTTGGAACTGATGAAGATAAACGGGTTGTAAGGAGGTACCACCTCTTTCTCACTAGCTCCATCAAGCGTGATGGTTACAGTATATTCTTTCTTTGATTCATCAGTGATATTTTTGAATTTTGTCATGTCGTCATACAACAATATGGTTGGGTGAGACTGTCCAGGCTCTGTTTCTTTTCCTTCCATGTATATAGAACTTGATAAACCACTGGCATCAGGCCCCGTTATTTTTACACTCTTGACATTGCTGTTTGAGAGCTTGTGTAATTGATATCCAAATCCGTTTTGCAGATAACCGCCACAGTGCTGTAAGATAAACTTGTCTTCTATTTCGTAAATGCGATTGTCAAGAGCATTTCGGGTCATCGTACTGGTGTACTTTACCATTACGTCATTCATATCGTAATCACCTAACTTAGGCCATAAGTCTTCAAAAGCCAGTGTACCGGAATAAGAAATTTTATATTGCTCGGGGATTGCTTCGGGGTCTTCAGGCAATGGAGGCAATGTCGGGTCAATAGCATTCTTTTCTGACGTATGAATATAGAAGATGGCATCTGCATAATCGAAGTCAATATTATCTTCGAATCCTACTGCTACAATCTGCCCGGACTTGGAATCACGGAGAGATACAGTTCTTTGTGTATTATTCGTGTTTAGATTCCTGGTGGAGTAGCGTGCCCCCATACCTTTTATGATATCGCCCACTTTGTCTTTATCTGTTTCTGAGGTGAGTTTACTCTTGAATCCCATACCTTGAAGGCACCAGCCAATTGTGACTCCTGCAGGAAATTTGTCTTCGTATTCCTGTGTCTCTTCATTCCAATATTTGAGTTTTATTTCTTCGCCACACACTAATGCTCCTACCCCTAAAGTCTTGTAAACAGGAGAGGTGTTTGGGAATGCAATTATTTGTTTTATATCACTCTTGCTCTGGGGCGGATTGTTGGTCGGATAGGTGTAATATCCAACTGTATTGTACCATGCAGCAGAGCTGTTTATAAATACGAGGCTTACTTCGGTCGGGTTAACAATTGGAATATCTGAAGTCATTTTAATGGAACCATCAAAAAACTCCGGATAATTCTGACTGATGTTCATAACCTTGCTTTTACCGCTCTCATCTTTGACTGTAACCTTTCTGAAAACATACTTGATGTTGTATAGTACGTCTGCCGGAGGTATGTTTATTTTAGGCTCCAGATTGGTTGGTCTTCCGTTGTTATCCCAGTCTGCATCGGGAAGAACATGCCATTCTTTTAGATAGGTATGTTGGTTCACGGTCACTCCTCTGGTTTTTGATGCCGTTTGTGAACGTAAGGCAGTGATATATGCATCTTGATTAAATGAAAGCTGACGACTGTCGTCAATCGTTAGTTTAAGAGGAGATACGGTGGCTAAATAATCCGATGATAACCATACTTCCGAGAGGTCCGCCGGAATATTCATTTCTCCACTGAATTTGCCTTTTTCGTCTGTAACTGCACGGTAGATAGGCTCTATGTCCTTTTGGAACACGCTGCCGTCAGCCGAGTATTCAATGGGATCTTGATCGTAAATGTCAAAAAGGACACGATAATTTTCGCTTTTAAAACAATAATTGATATCCAAAGCAACAGCTTGGGTCATGTTGAAGTCGAAGTATGCTTCTTTTGGCATATGCCTTCTCTCCCAAGATAAGTCACGCTCTTTGTCCATACAACTGATGGAAGCTATGGTAAGCACTCCTATCATTAAATACTTTAATTTTGTTTGCTTCATAAGTTTGTGTATTAAAAGATAAAGAGCAAATATATACATTTAATTATATAATTTGCTCTTTTTCTAGTTTTTTTATTTCTTTTTTGCGAATCGTCCTTTTTTTGTGGTCGCTGGTCCTTTCTCATCTTGTAATTTGATGAGTTCCAAACAGCTAGCCAAACTCAAATCCTGCGGGACGATATCTTTAGGAATTTTATAATTGGAACCCTTATAGGTAATATAAGGTCCGTAACGTCCGTTCAGAATCTCAAGTTCCGGCTCCTCTTCAAACTTCTTGATGTGGCGTTCCGTTTCTTTCTGGCGTTTCTCCAGAATCAGCTGTTCTGCCTCTTCCAAAGTAATTTCCATCGGATCAAGTGTTTTCGGGAGCGATACATATACCTTATTGTGCAGGACATACGGACCGAAACGGCCTACGCCTACACTGACTGATTTTCCTTCATATTCGCCCAGTGTACGAGGTAATTTGAATAATTCCAGTGCTTCTTCCAAAGTGATGGTTTCCATGGATTGACCTTTCTTCATTTGTGCGAAGCGTGGTTTTTCTTCATCTTCTACAGTACCAATCTGTACAACAGGACCGAAGCGACCAATCTTAACAGAAACAGTCTTGCCTGTTCCCGGTTCTTCTCCCAGAATACGTTCGCCTACTTTATGTTCCGTCTTGATAGCCAATGTGTTTTCTACAGACGGATGGAACTTATCATAGAAATTCTTCATGATAGAAGTCCATTTCACTTCTCCTTCTGCAATCTCGTCAAATTCCTTTTCTACACTGGCGGTAAAGTTGAAATCCAGAATGTCTGGGAAATATTCGGTAAGGAAATCATTTACCACAGTGCCGGTATCCGTTGGGAACAACTTCGCCTTTTCTGCACCGGTAATTTCAGTATGGTTTTCATCCTTAATCTGACAATCTTTCAATGTCATGACATTAAACTGCCGTTCTTCCCCGTCTTTATTACCTTTCTCCACATATTCGCGTTGTTGGATGGTAGAGATAGTAGGTGCATACGTAGACGGACGTCCGATACCCAGTTCTTCCAATTTGCGTACAAGACTTGCTTCCGTATAGCGTGGAGGACGTTGGGTGAAACGTTCGGTTGCGATAATAGGCCCATGTTCCAACTTCTGGCCTTTCTTCAAAGGAGGAAGCAGGTGGCTTTCATCTTCCTGTTCGTTGTCGTCATCATAAGACTCACGGTACACGCGCAGGAAACCGTCGAACTTAATCACCTCGCCGATAGCTGTAAATACGTCGCTGCTGCCACTTATCGTTATGGTAGCAGTTGTCTTTTCCAGTTCCGCATCTGCCATTTGTGAAGCAATGGTGCGTTTCCAGATCAAGTCATACAGTTTCTTCTCTTGCGCTGTTCCTTCAACGGATTGGTTCTCTATATAAGTAGGGCGGATGGCTTCGTGAGCTTCTTGTGCACCCTTGGTCTTGGTCTCGAAATGGCGGGGATGTACGTAGCGGTCGCCCATCATTTTGATGATAGCGTCTTTACTGCCAGCCGTTGCAAATTCCGAAAGGTTGACAGAGTCCGTACGCATGTAAGTGATGAATCCCGATTCATATAAACGCTGCGCGAGCATCATGGTCTGCGCTACGGTATATCCCAGTTTGCGTGCGGCTTCCTGTTGTAAAGTAGACGTTGTGAACGGAGCAGGAGGCGTTTTCTTGATCGGGCGGGTGGTAATATCATCGATTGCAAAGCTCGCTCCCTGACAAGCGTCGAGGAAAGCCTTTGCTTCTTTTTTTGTTTTGATACGGCGAGCCAGTTCAGCTTTCATTTCCACCAGCTTTCCATCCGCGTCCGGGACGAGGAATACGGCGGTGACGCGATAAGCAGCTTCCGTTTTGAAGGCATGTATTTCACGTTCACGTTCAACGATCAGACGGACGGCAACAGACTGAACACGTCCGGCCGAGAGTGCCGGTTTCACTTTTCTCCAAAGTACGGGAGAGAGTTCGAAACCTACGATACGGTCCAGAATCCGTCGTGCTTGCTGTGCATTTACGAGGTTGAGGTCAATGTCGCGTGGTTGTTCAATAGCTTTTAAGATAGCGCTCTTCGTAATTTCATGAAATACGATTCGTTTTGTGTTTTCCGGTTTTAGTTTTAAGACCTCATACAGATGCCAGGCAATCGCCTCTCCCTCGCGGTCCTCATCGGATGCGAGCCATACGGTTTCTGCCTCTTTAGCTTCTGTCTTTAGTGTGCTAACCAGCGCCTTTTTGTCTGCCGGGATTTCGTAGCTGGGTTCAAAATCATTATTTACGTCGATACTGAAATCTTTTTTCTTCAGATCGCGTATGTGTCCGTAACTAGAAAGGACTTTGAAATCTTTCCCCAGAAACTTTTCAATCGTTTTTGCTTTTGCCGGAGACTCGACAATGACAAGGTTTTTCTGCATAATTCTTTCTTTTATAATGGCTTGTACCACAATATTCGGGGACAAAAGTAAAAAAAAAGATTCTCCCTACCTTATATTATAAGGAGAATTTAATAAAATCTTAAGATTTACATTTTATTGCAGGAAATAAAATATCAATTGGTATAGGTTAGTTTCTCTATATTCTACGTACATTTGTCTCATTAGTAAGTTAGTTTTCGTTTGACAGTTGTCAAACGAACGCCTGACAACTGTTGAGCTATCGCTTGACAACTGTCAAACGGAAACTGAATAGTAAATTGAATAAATAATATATTGGAAGAGAGAAATTAATCTTTTCCAATGAAAAACTAATAAGTAATGAGTGTTAATTATGACCTTTATGAGACTCCCAACCCTGATAAGAGTGGAGAAGAACTACCACTGCATGCACGTGTCGTTTTGAAAGGCAGTTATACAGCCGAAGAATTTGTAGAACAAGTGACTGCATTTCAGCATATGCCTCATGCGCAAGTGGTAGGTGTCATAGAAGCTATCTCGAAAGAACTAAGACATTTGCTTTTGAAGGGATTTTCCGTTGAATTGGGTGATATTGGTTATTTTACTCTTTCTTTGAATGTGAACAAAGAAGTGACTGATTCAAAAGACTTGCGTTCACCGTCAGTATCTCTTAAAGATATTAATTTGAGAATCAACCGTCAGTTTAAGAAGGATATTGAGACTGAATTGGTATTACAACGTTATCATTCGCCTTTTCGTGTGAAGAATCCATTAGCAGAAGAAAAGTGCTTGCAGCGATTAAATAAATTCTTAGAAAAGAATCCATGTATTAATCGGCAGGATTATGCCTTACTTGTTGGAAAGACAAAAACACAGGCATTGCAGGATATTAATGCATTTATTGAAAAAGGGATTTTAAAAAAGTATGGAGCAGGACGATCGGTAGTCTATATAAAGGTAGGATGAGTCATTTTTCGGATATATATACTTGATATTAAACATTTTCTGCTTACCTTTGTTTGCATGAAAAAAGAAAATGGGAAAGGAGACGAACCTATGGCTAGTAATTATATTCGTTTCGATTGGGCTATGAAACGCTTATTGCGTAATAAAGCCAATTTTGCAGTTCTTGAAGGCTTTCTGACTACTCTTCTCAATGAAAAGATTGTCATTCAGAAATTGTTGGAAAGTGAAGGAAATCAAGAAGATGAGTTTGATAAGTATAATCGTGTTGATATGCTTGCGGAGAACTCTAAAGGAGAACTTATTTTGATTGAAGTTCAGAATAACAATGAGTATGCTTATTTCCAACGTATGTTGTTTGGTACTTCTAAATTGGTGACCGAGTACATTAATCGTGGAGAAGGTTATGATAAAGTACGTAAAGTGTATAGCGTTAATATTGTCTATTTTTCATTAGGCAATGGAAAGGATATAGTATATCATGGTAAAACGGAGTTCAGAGGGATTCATCAGAATGATGTGCTGGAGTTAACTCCATTTCAGAAACAGACGTTTAAGGTCGATGCTGTCAGTCAGCTTTATCCTGAATATTATATATTAAAGGTGAATGACTTTAATCAGGTTGCCAAGAGTCCGTTGGAAGAATGGATTTGTTATCTGAATACAGGTGATATACCAGATAGTGCTACTGCTCCCGGTTTGACGGAGGCTCGTGAACGATTGAAACTCGATAAAATGACGAAAACTGAACTTGAAGCATATTATCGTCATTTGGATAATATTGTAATATTGAAAGATAATATATTGACAGAACGTGCAGAGGGTCGCGCGGAAGGTCGTGCAGAAGGACGTGCGGAAGAAAAAAGAGAAACAGCACGTAATATGAAGGCTTTGAATATTCCTATTAATACTATTTCACAGATAACAGGTCTGTCGGCAGAAGAAATACAAGGTTTGTAAATCTATTGGTGACGGATTTGTAGTGAAGACAACAAAATAATTGAAGTTTAAGTTTTTGAGAAGGGGCGTTATCCGAAAATGGAAACGCCCCTTTCATTAATTTAGAATCGGAAACTCAATCCTCCTAAGAAATTGAATCCTTCCGTAGGATAACCTAAATAATATTGATATTTCTTGTTCAGCAGGTTATGTACTTGGGCATAGACAGATACGCCTTTAAACACATTGTAGCTGGCTCCGATATGCAAATCATTCACTGCAGTCATTTTTGCATACTCTTTCACTTCTTTCCGGTTGATGTAATCATAACCTAGATTTATGTTAAGAGCAGAGATCGGATGAATACGTACATTGAAAGACATTTCACTGACTGGTTTCACAGCCAACAGATATTCCTCTGTTTTGCTGTCCCAATTACGGTAAGTATATTTAGCTGATATTCCGAGGATATCTTTGTAATCGTAACTGATTTCACCGCCAAGGTAGAGATTATCTGTATTATCTTGAGCAAAAGAAAGATAAGAACCTGAATGAATATTACTTGGGTCAAAACCTAAATAAGATAAGTCGTTCTTTAGATTCTGATAACCACCGAACACGTTGAACCAAAGTCCCGGATAAGGGCTTGCTTTGAATCCGATACTACCGTTGATTTGCTCGTAAGTATCATAAGGACGTTGTACGTATCCCAAAGTGGCAGTGGTATTTGCCTCCGGCAGTTCACCGTAAGGACAGATATTTTCTAATCTGCGGAAATCATTCAGTTGCTTACCGCCAGTTGCTTTTGCATAAACAATGTAGCTATCAGAAAAAATATACTGTGCAGTGATATCGGGTGAGATACGGAAAGACTTGTCAAATCCGAAAGATAAATCTACATTGGCTCCGATATGCAATTTCCAGTCATCATTATCCAGTTCGTAATATGGATTTAAAAGAAGCGTTGTGTAGTTTTTGAAGTATTCATCTCCGGTGGAAACATTCTTTGTATATCCGTTGTAGAGAAGATTGTTCATCTCCAAAGCGATAGTTATTAATTGTTGGTCGCCGATAGCTCCCGTGACATCGCCTTTGGTGCGTATGATTGTTTCCTTGATACCTGTATTGGCTTCAGATTCATTGAACATGTTATGCTGACGTTCATACATCAACAGATTTGTTTCTGCATTGAAACGCAGTGGTGCAGTCTCATCAGTGAAATGAATGCCCGCATGGAAGTCACCGGATGTGAATTTCTGCTTGCTGTTTACGCTTTCCGGTTGGAAGTTGAAGTTGCTCAATCCGAAATTTCCGGCAATATTTAAATCCAACTTATCAAATTGATGCGTGTAATCCACATTAGCGCGTGTGCGATAATAAAATGCATTCCATTTTTTGGAGTCTGTGAAAGGAAGCGTTAGTTTACCATCCATTCCATCCATTTGGAAACGTACATTCAATTTGTCTTTCTGCGACAGACGGAATAGATAATTGGCAAGAATATCCAAATTGCCATAATTACCATATCCGGCACGTACATATCCCGGGGTAGTGCCGGGTTGAACTTCTTTTCCGGTATAGGGGCGCATCAGGCCTGCCGGAACGGAAGTAGCCGGAAAGAATGTTGTAGCATATTCTACTTCTTTCTTGCTCACTGTCGGTTCTTCTACTTTAGGCAGGACGTTCACTTTCGAAGCATCCATAATGTCCGGGTTATATTCTTGTTCCACAACGACCGTGCGGGTCATTGTGGTATCCTTCGGTTGGGTGGTTTGGGCTTGAAGGCTGGATGGCATTGACATAGCCAATGCGAGTCCTCCTATTATATAATGAGATCGTTTCATACTTTTCTATTTTTTTATTCTCAATTCTCAACTTTCAATTTACTAAGTCTGCTTTCAATCATGCTTTCAATATCGTCATTCCCTTGATAATTTTGTTGCAGACTTAGCAGATATTGGCGTGCGTCCAGGTCTTTACCTGTAGCGTGATAAACGTCGGATAGAAGGACAAAACTGCGCGCTAGCCAATAAGCATGTGGCGTACTCTGTTCTATATAGTTGAGCAACTCTTTCTCTGCAGCGGCATATTCTTTTGCGTCGTAGAGGGATTGTGCAACCTGATATTTAGCTTCGGCACCGTAAGGGTTACGTGTGTCTTTGGCCAGTTCACGATAGTCCTCCATTGCTTTCTTGTCAGCCTTTTGCTTGGTATAGGCTTTAGCACGGTAATAAAGAGCTTCATTTCTTAGCTCCGGACTAAGTTTGGCTTCTGCAAGCAGGTCGGTAGCTGCATGGATGGTTTCTATGTCATCTCGCAATAGGAAGGCGCAACGCAGAATACCCGTTTCAGCAAGTTGGCGGCGCTCTACGTTGGTTGCTTTTTCTTTCAGCATTTTGTAGCTAGCCAATGCTTCAGCCATATTTTGCTGGTTGAATTGCACTTCAGCACGCAAGATCAGTGCTTCTTCTGCAAACGGATTGTTAGGATATTCCAGCAGTTTACCGGAATGGAGAAGAATCATATCATAATTTTTCTGCTCGTTTCCGATCAGGCAGAGATAATAATGTGCGTTCAGGCTGAAGGCTCCTTCCGGGAAAGTTTGCAGGTATTTGTTGAGGCTTGTTTTGGCTTCTTCCATTCTGCCTCGTGCATAAATCTTTTCTGCGGCGGCATACGTAAGCGAGTCTTGTTCGTTAGCATCGAAACGGATGTGTCCTGGCATGGCATTTGCTAAAGCAGCAAATTCGTCGATGCGGTTGAGATCCACATAAATAGATTTCAAATCACGCATGGCAAGGCGGGCTTCTTCACTGCCTGGATATTTTTCGATAACCTGTTTGTAGGCTTCGATTGCTTGGTTGTAATCTCCTTTTTGGTAATATAATAATCCGATTTCGGCGGCAGCTTTCCTGCTGACCGGACTTTCAGGATATTTAGTAAGTAATTCTTTGAAAGAAGTAATGGCTTGATTGTTGTTGTCCATCAAAACATAGGAACGCCCTTTCTCGTAAATAGCGTTTACGGCATAAGGAGAAGCAGGGTACTTTCCTACCAGACGGTTCAGCAAGGTAATCTTACCGGTATAGTCTTTCTGCAGACCGGATACAAGAGCCAGCTGATAGAAAGAATAGTCTCCGGAAGAAGTATTCATCTGTTCGGCTTGCGAATAATACTGTTTGGCTTCTTCAAAGTTACGTACATGCAGGTGGCAGTCACCAATACGATTGTATGCATCGGCAAGTGCGGTTGCATTTTCACCTTTCTCCAGTTGAACGTATTTTTGGAAATAATTGCTTGCTTGCGTATAGTCTTTCCGGTGGAAAGCGATATACCCTAAGTTATAATTGGCAAGCGCATACATTTCGTTATTGGGTTGGGTGGTGAGTTGCAGATAAGCATTAAAATCACGTGCGGCTTCTACCATTCGGTTTAGACGGTAATAGGATTCTCCGCACCAATAGTAAGCGTCTGCCTTGGTCTGACGATTATATTGTCCGATGGCAATGGATTGGTTCAGATATTTCAGAGCTTGTTCGAAGTCGGCGTTAGCGAAAGATTGAGTTCCTAATTGGAACAGTATCTTTTGTTTGGCTTCCAATATTTGCGCGCTTGGTTTGGCAATCCGGTCGATTGATTTCAAAGCTGCATCGTAGCTACGTGTATTCATGTAAACTTCTACCAGGTAGCTGCTGACTTTTTCAGCATAAGGAGAAGTCGGAAATTCATTCAGGAATTTCTCGAAGGCAGTAACTGATTCACCGAAAGCGGAGAAAGAAGTCTCGTGCAGGCAAAGAGCGTAATTGTAAGCTGCCTGTTCCTTGATTTGCATATTAGCATTGGAGGCGGCTGCCTGTTCAAAAGCCATGCGTGCTTTGTTTTTCTCTGCCAGTTGCAGATAAGAGAGTCCCATGTGGAGATATGCATTTTGGGTAAGGGCATCGTTGTCAGTTGTCACCTTACCTAATGTTTCGGCTGCTTTGGAGTAGACTTTTGTTTGGTAGTAGGAGAGTCCTAGCATATAAAGGTTTCTTGAACAGAGCGTCTTTCACTTCATTCCACAGCCCGACGTTGGTCAGACAAGTCTCTACAATTTCTTCTTTTTCTTTTTTCTTCAGGCGGATGCCATTGAGTTTGTAACCGGCGATCACATTATCGAAAATACTCAGAGTGAGAAAAGGATTAGGGCGCTGAAATACCATGCCCGCCATACGCCTGACCTCCATGGGGTTCATCTTTAAAATGTTGCGGTTGTCC
>OGYM01001963.1_pt1 | contig 14114 bp, 9 predicted proteins | sample 1576491 | NCBI WGS metagenome assembly OGYM01 (sample SAMEA3541515, study PRJEB24748) | human gut metagenome | biome: human gut; feature: human-associated habitat; material: faeces | place: China | collected 2012 | reverse complement strand
GCATGCGATATCGGCACAACGACAGTAGTCTGCCATCTGATTGATGGAAAGACAGGGGAAAAGCTGGCAACGGTCAGTGAACCAAGCGCACAGAGAAGCTTTGGTGCGGATGTGCTTTCACGCATTCAGGCATCTGAAGCAGGAAAACTGGAGATATTAAAAGAACAGATCATTTTTCAGATTGCACAGATGCTTCGGACGCTGCAGAAAAAAGCAGGGAGAGAGGAACAGATTCACCGTCTTGCCGTGGTGGGAAATACGGTAATGTGTCATCTGTTTGCTGGAATTTCGCCTGTTTCCATCGGGGTGACGCCGTTTATGCCGCAGGAATTCTTTGGAAAAGAGTATACCGGAGAGCAGCTTGGACTTACGGATTGCAGATCGGTATACATAGCACCGGCGGTTGCCGGATTTGTCGGAGGGGATATTACTTCGGATCTTTTGGCAGTGATGCAGAAGAACCCCAAAGAGAAAGTGCTTCTTCTGGATATTGGAACGAACGGAGAGATGGCGGTCGGAAACGAAGAGCAGATTTACTGCTGTGCCACGGCGGTCGGATCTGCATTTGAAGGTGCGGAGATGGCGATGGGAATGCCGGCAGCGGTCGGAGCAATATCCCATGTCTGGCTTGACCAGCGGAGAATCCGGGTGCAGGTAATCGGAGACGAGGAGGCATGTGGTATTTGCGGTTCCGGTCTGATTGATGCACTTGCGGTTATTTTAGAGATGGGGCTTCTTGATCACACAGGATTGTTAAAGCAGAAACAGTCGGTCTCAGTTGCTTACCGGAAATATCTGGGAGAATATGCCGGACAGCCATGTGTCTGGCTGGCACATAAGGTATGTGTGACGCAGGAAGATATCCGGGGACTACAGCTTGCAAAGGCAGCATTTGCAGCCGGAATGCGGATTCTGCTGCAGGATAGCCACACTCCGTATGAACAGCTGGATCATGTCGTTCTTGCTGGTGGTTTTGGCAGCTATCTGAAAAAAGAATCGGCAGCGGCGATTGGACTGATTCCAAAGGAATTACTTCCGATTACGGAGTCGGTTGGAAACGCGGCCGGAGAAGGTGCGGTATCCGCAGCTATTTCCCAAAAAGCAAGAGAGCAGCTTTTAACAATCCGGAAAAGTATGCATTATATAGAGCTGTCTACCCATCCAGATTTTTCGCAGGAATATATGGATCAGATGGATTTTGACGAAAGTAAGCGATAGAAAGGAAAAAAATGATAGAACTGATTGAGGTATTAAAAGCCGTTTTATTTGGAATTGTGGAAGGCGTGACCGAGTGGCTTCCCATTAGCAGTACCGGACACCTGATTCTGCTGAATGAAGTGGTCAAACTGAAGGTAAGTGATGAATTTTACAGCATGTTTGAGGTCGTAATCCAGCTGGGGGCGATTCTTGCAGTCGTTGTTTTATTCTGGAGTCAGATCTGGCCGTTTGGAAGAAAAAATAACGTGGCACCTTTGGCAAAACGGGGACCGGGCGCATGGATCAAAACAGATATTTTTAAATTGTGGTTTCATATTCTGGTTTCTGTCATTCCGGCAGCGGTGATTGGTATTCTCGCGGATGACTGGGTGGAGAAACATTTTTACAATTACCAGATGGTATCTGTCATGCTGATTCTGTTTGGTATTGCGTTTATTCTGATTGAGAATTCCCATAAAGGGAAAAATGTCAGAATCCATACGCTTGCGGATATCGGTTATGATACGGCACTTTTTATCGGCCTGTTTCAGCTGATCGCTGCGATCTTTCCGGGAACCTCCCGGTCCGGTGCAACGATTGTCGGAGCACTTTTGATCGGGGTGTCCAGAACTGTTGCGGCAGAGTATACGTTTTTCCTTGCCATTCCGGTTATGTTTGGTGCCAGTATCCTAAAGATTGCAAAGTTTGGACTGGATTTTTCGACATCTGAGGTCATTATCCTGTTTGTGGGATGTGTCATTGCATTTGTGGTTTCCCTGATCGTTATCCGTTTTCTGATGGGATATATTAAAAAACATGATTTCAAGGTGTTTGGATATTACAGGATCATTCTTGGCATTTTTGTGCTGGCGTGTGGATTTTTAGGAGCATTACATGCTTAAACTATATATCCGGCCGGTCTGTTTCCAGCGTCCGGAAGAAGAGGAGAATTCGCTGTCTCTTCTTGTGGAGAGCCGCAGGGAGAAAGCAACAACAATAAAAGGAAAAGAAAACCGCAGCAGATCCATTGCGGCGGGTCTTCTGCTCCGGCATATGCTGCTGGAAGAACAGATCCCTTATGCCGAAGAATCTTTTGGGCTGGAAGGACATGGAAAGCCGCGTCTGAAAAAAGATGGGGTTTTCTTTAATTTAAGCCATGCGGGAGCATACGCAGTGGGAGCACTGTCGGATGTCCCGGTAGGTGTGGATGTGGAACAGCAGAACCGTTTTTGGCAGGAAGCCCGCAATCAGAAGCTGGCAAAGCGGATATTAACGGAAGCGGAATGGAACTGGTGGAAAGAGGCCGGGGATGATCCGCAGGAACTGCTCCGGTTCTGGACAAGAAAAGAAAGCTATGTGAAAATGACCGGGGAAGGAATGACAAAGGCATTTCATACCGTGGATACCCTGCATGGGAAATACTATAAAGAAATTCCGCTGGGAACCATAAAAGACAGATATCTGATCAGTGTCTGTACGCAGGAAGATAGGACTTGCGATTTTGTATGTAAAATGTTAGATTAATATCTGGAGGCAGAATATGCATGATGAATTAACAAAAAAGGATATTGAAAAAATGGAGGCAGAGATCGAGCACCGGAAGCTGGTGGTTCGGAAGGAAGCCCTCGAAGATGTAAAAGAAGCACGTGCCCAGGGAGACCTGAGCGAAAATTTTGAATATAAGGCAGCCAAAAAGTTTAAAAACGAAAATGAAAGCCGTATCCGTTATCTGGAAAAAATGATCAAGACAGCAGTGATTGTTTCTGAAGACTCTCCGGAAGATGAAGTTGGAATGAACAATACCGTCGATATTTATTTTGAAGAGGACGATGTGACGGAAACATATAAACTGGTGACAACAGTCAGAAGCAATTCACTGAAAAATCTGATCAGCCGGGAATCACCGCTTGGCGCAGCTATTTTCGGGCATAAAGCCGGAGATCGCTGTGAAGTTCATGTAAATGATAATTATTCCTATTTTGTACAGATTAAGCGTATTGTCAATACTGTGGATGACGGCACAGATGAGCTTCGAAAATTTTAACAACAGGAGACAAAAATAAAATGAAAGTATCGGAAATTTTAAAGAAGAATGAGGTGACCATCTCATGTGAGATTTTTCCACCAAAACAGGGAGCACAGCTGCAGAATTATAAAGACATTGCAGCAGAAATTGCAAAATTAAAACCGGCATATATCAGCTGTACGTATGGTGCAACCGGCGGAACAAGCGATTATACGGTGGAGATCGCAGATGCGATCAATTCATACGGGGTACCGGCGATTGCACATCTGACCTGTGTTTCTTCCACCAGGGAGAAAGTACATACCGTAATCAGCGAACTCAAAGAGCGTGGAATTGAAAATATTCTTGCACTCCGCGGAGATATCCCGACCAATACAGATTTCCCACTTCCGGATCAGTATCACCATGCGATTGAGCTCATCCGTGAGATCAAGGAAGCCGGTGATTTCTGCATCGGTGGGGCATGCTATCCGGAGGGACATCCGGAGGCTTCCAACATGAATGAAGACTTAGCTCATCTGAAAGAGAAAGTGGATGCAGGCTGTGAGTATCTGACCACACAGATGTTTTTCGACAATAATATTTACTACCGCTTTTTATACAAGGCACTTGCAAAAGGGATTGATGTGCCGGTCACAGCAGGAATCATGCCGGTGACCAATGCTGCACAGGTAAAGCGGACAATTTCCCTGACAGGAAACCTCGTTCCAGCCAAATTTTTGAGTATTGTGGATCGTTTCGGGGACAACCCTGCAGCTATGAAGCAGGCAGGAATCGCCTATGCAACCGAGCAGATCATTGATCTGATTGCCAATGGTGTAAATCATATCCACATCTATTCGATGAACAAGCCGGATGTTGCTGCGGCAATCATGAATAATCTGTCACAGATTTATGTAAGAGAGTAGGCGGTTCTATGAAAAAAAAGGAAGAACAGCTGATCCGTAAAGTGACCGATATGATACAAAAAACGCGGGAAGGAAAACTGCACTGGGATATTCAGTGCCAGACTACCGAGTACAACGATCCGGCGAAGAAACCAGTGGAAACCGAAGAGGGAGAGACATGGGTGATTGATGAGTGTTTTGTTTCCTATCACTGTATGGATCAGGAAAAAGAATTTCTATTGGTTTCTTATGAGCAGATCTACACCTGCGGAGAGAAAAAGAAGTCCTGCAATTTGATTTTTCTGCCACCGCTTGGCATCCGCTTCTTCGATGTGGATGTTTTAGCTCCGTATGCAGTGGAGGCGGATCAGATGCTGGTCTACGAAGTACATATGCTGTGGCTGACCGTGCTGGAGCAGTACAAAAAAGATCCACAGAGCATGGAACTGGATGTGACAGGGCGCGAGCTGATACTGCAGCAATAAACATGAATATACAATGTGTATAATAAGTTAAAAAAACCTCTGGAATTTTTAGACAAAATTTCCAGAGGTTTTTTGGCAGTTTTTCCAACTTTATTTCGTATACATTTTCAAGTATAATGAAAGACGAAAAAAACCGAAAAATCATTCAAAAGGAGGAAAAAATGGGAGAGAGAAGGTTTTCAAAAAAGAACCGTTTTGTAAGTTTTTTACTTGCAATTGCGATGGTTCTGACACTTTTGCCGATTGGGGCGGTACAGGCAAAAGCAGAAGGCAGCAGACAAATTATTATGCACTTCAAAAATTCTACAAATTGGGAGGCTGTTTATACGCAAATAGCCGAAGGAGATAGCTGGACGGCTGTTGATGGTTATGGTTATGCAAATAGCTGGCCAGGAGCTGAAGTAGAAGAAGATTCAGAAAATGAAGGCTGGTATAGCTTTACAATTAGCACAAATTCAGATGAGGAATTCCATTGTATATTTAATAATAAAGGAAATGGAAAACAAACAGATAATATTGGATTTACGGAAAATGGTTCTAAAGTAGAAAAGTGGGTTACTGGCGAAAAAGGGGAAACGGTAATCAGTGAAAAGAAACCGGAAGGGTGGACGGAATCTACAAGCAGCGCACCAGTAAAACCGGTTATAAAAGTACAGAGTCCGGTTGTAAATGAGGACCGTACCGTTACATTTAATCTGGATGCAACAGGCGAATATAAAGATGCAGAAGATGTTCGGCTTATGGGAACTGTCGCAGGAACGAACTGGGATAATGGATTATCAATGGAAAAGGAAGGAGATAAATTCACAGTAACAGTTCAAAAACAAAATCCAGGAATATATGGGTATAAGTATAAAATTGGGACTAGCTGGATCACAGACCCTGCAAATGATGCCATGACAGATGGCAATAGTAGATTAGTAGTTCCGGGACTTGAATCAAAAAATATGGAAGCTTTGGCTGGTAAGGATCTCGAACTTCCGAAAACATTAAAGCTTTATGGCGATGATGGAACAAGCAGTGATGAAACAGTTTCATATACATTAAAAGACCCTTCTTTAAGTGATAAGGTTACATTGAAAGATGAAACAATCAATGTGAAAAAAGGCAGTGGAATAAAAACTGTTGAGTTAACCGCAACTGCTGGTAATGAAACGTCAGATGTTATTGTTAATGTTGTGGAAAAACAGTATAAAGTAACGATTTATATGTATTCTCCAGATTTTGAAATGAAAGCTGGAGTATCTGATGTATATATATATAATAAAAAGGGTGCTGAAAAGGAATTTGTTCCTTTAAATAATACAATAGAAGATACAGAAAATAATGTGACTTGGTTACAGGGAACAACTTATGTTTCGTTTAATTCGCTTGGAATTATTGGAAAACCAGTGGCGGGAACAACTTCATGGAATGGACAGGACGGAGATAGGTATTACGTTATTGACGAGAAAGAATCAGAGGTAACATTATGGTATGTGTTTGGAAAGACTCCAGTTACCGAAAAACCTACCATTACCAAAGAAGATCCAAGATATTTTTATCTGGAATATGAAAATGATACTTTAACAACCAATCCGGAGTTTTATTCGTGGACTACTGGTTTTGCGGCAGAATTGAAAAAATTTGAATCCGCAGGAGCTGGAAAATGGAAAATTAAGGTTCCGGTAAAATCAAGCTGCACAAAAGTTGATTTCGTTATTGCAGTGGATTCTTCTGGTAAGGACTGGGTCAAGGATGGTGGAGATCATTCTATTGCATTTCCAGAGGATCAGAATGTTGTATGTGCGAACATGAAACAGGGCGGAGAACCTGTATTGAGTGCTCCATATAATAAGGGATATGAAGTCCTTCCAAAAGAAAATAAAATTGCATTTTATTATCGGGATGATAACGCCTTAATTGATGATAAGCTTGCAGATATGAAGGTATCTGTAGATATCAATGGTACGGAATATGAAATGACTTATAATGCTGGGAATAAGCGTTTTGAGTATAACTATAACAAACTGGAAAGCGGACGTACATATTATCGTTATAAAGTCGGGGATGAATATATTTTAGACAAATATAACGATAAGCAGGAACAAAAAGAGGGAAACGATTATTCTTATATTGAGTATTATAAGCTGAATGCCACTATTCAGGCAGAGGTAATGAACGCTTCATTTAATTATAACGAGAATAATGTTGTAAAATTCACGGTAAATCAGGACAAGAATGATGCGAAGAAATTAGAAGTTGCATCTGCAAGCATTGATGTTTCTTCTTTAGGTGGAAGTAGTGCATTAGCAATTGTACCAGATTTAAAGGCTGTAACAATTTCAGCTACAACTGATACAACATTAGGAAAAAAGACATTGCCAATTGTTGTAACAGATCAGTATGGAAATGAGTATTCAACAAGTGTACAGGTGGAAGTGACTGCTCGAACCAGAAAAAATGCGAAAGATTTTGATTGGGATGAATCCGTTATTTATTTTATGGTAACGGATCGCTTCTTTGATGGAAATGAATCAAACAATACAGCAAGCGGAGCAAAGACTTACGGAAAGGATAATGCAGGTCTGTATCATGGTGGTGATTTCGCAGGAATTACACAAAAGTTAGACTATTTAGAGGATTTGGGAATTAATACAATCTGGATTACTCCTATTGTAGAAAATATTCCGGGAGTTACGGTAACTGACACGGGAAAAGAAGATGTTCCGTACAATGCTGCATACCATGGATATTGGGCAAGCAATTTTACAAAACTGAACCCAACGCTTGGAACAGAAGAAGAATTCCAGACATTGATCGATCAGGCACATAACCGCGGTATTCGTATTATGGTAGATATTGTGGTTAACCATGCCGGATATGATACGGACTTTGGTGATATGATCCGAAGCGGAGACGATATTGTATCTGGAAGTGATCAGAAAGATTCCTTAAGCAATTTACCAGATTTTAAAACAGAAGATCCTGCAGTCAGCGCACAGCTTGTCAAGTGGCAGACACAGTGGGTAAAAGATTTTGGTATCGACTATTTCCGTGTTGATACAGTTAAACATGTGGAAAATGATACCTGGGCAGAATTAAAGAATGCTCTGACGGAAGTAGATTCAGATTTTAAGATGATTGGAGAGTATGCAGGAGGAGGCTATGCTTCTAATGGCAATACTTTAGGAACCGGAGAAATGGATTCGGATCTGGATTTTGATTTTAACGATCAGGCAACTAATTTTGTAAAGGGAAATATTTCTTCCGTAGAAAGTTTCCTGACATCCAGAAATAGTGTATTAAACAATACATATATGACAGGTCAGTTCCTTGGAAGTCATGACGAGGATGGATTTAAGAAGAAACTTTTGGATGGTGGAATGGCTGAAGACGCAGCAACAGCAGCGTCTATGGTTGCAGCAAGCTTACAAATTACTGCAAAGGGACAGCCAGTGATTTATTATGGTGAGGAAATCGGACAGACAGGATTAAATAATTATCCATATCAGACAAATCGTTATGATTTTGACTGGTCAATAGTAAGTAATGACAATAAGACATATCAGCATTATAAGAAGATGCTTTCTATCCGTAATGCATATACAGATGTATTTGCAAGAGGAGACAGAAAAACAATTTTAGCATCTGATGAAAATGGTTATGATATTGTATCCAGAAGCTACAAAGGAACAAAATTATATGTTGGTTTAAATATCAAAGATGTTGCACAGACTGTAGAAATTCCGGTTAGTGAAAATAATGGAACTGTTTTGAAGGATCTGTATTCTGGAAAAACATATACGGTAAGTAACGGAAAGGTTAAAGTGATCATTCCAGCGGCAACAGATGGTGGCACCGTTGTTCTGAAAAATAATTCAAGTACAAACGGCGGTTCTACCGGTGGAAGTTCTTCCAGCGGAAGCACAACAACCGAAACCAAGCCTTCTGAAGATACCAAGAAGGATACAACAACGACAGAGAGCGTTATTCCTGCCGAGAAACTTCCGGAAGGAACGACTGCAACCGTAACAGTCACAAAGGATGCAAGCGGAAAAGTAACCGCAGAGGCAGCAGTAGCAGCAACTGGAAAGACAAGCAAAACAGGCGTGAAAGCAACCGTAAATGCCGATGTGATCCAAGCTGTAACAGAAGCTGCCGGAACGAAAGACGTAACCATCACACAGGAAGTCAAGAAAGCAGATGGAACCACTGCATACGCCGTACAGGTAAATGCAGCAGACGTCAAAGCAGGTGCAAAACTTGCAGTCATGAAGAAAGACGAAAAGACCGGAGAACTGGTTCTTGTGAATAAGAAATCGTATAAGGTTACAAAGGACGGTTCCGTATCACTGACTTTCAAAGACCGTGGCGTATACGTCTTAAAGACACAGGCAGAAGTTAAGGCAGCTGCAAAGCAGATTGCAAAGACTATCGCACCTGCAAAGAGCACAGTAAATATTGGTGCAAAAAAGACAACCGTATTCCAGTGGAGCAAGAAGCTGAATATGGAAAACGTTGCAAAGATTACCTATAAGTCTTCCAAGAAGTCTGTGGTTTCCGTAAATAAAAACGGAAAGATTAAAGGAAAGAAGAAGGGAACCGGAAAAGTAACGGCAACCGTTACCTTAAAAGATGGAACAAAGAAAATCGTAACCATTAAGGTAACTGTAAAGTAAGAAAATATCAATAAATTACTCATTATCTGCTATCGGGGCTTATGGAGGGAGAACCTCTGTAAGCCCTGATTTTTATTGGACTTTCATGTGTCACTGTGCTATACTCGTGATACATTAAGGAGGAGGCAAAATGAAGAAATCATATGCAGTGATCACAGGGGCAAGCTCCGGAATCGGTATGGCGTTTGCACGGCAGCTTGCAGCAGAGGGGTATCGTCTGGTACTGGTTGCACGCAGAGAGGACCGGTTACAGGAACTGGCGCAGGAATTACAAAAGAAGGGAACCGAGAGCATTGTGATATCGGCGGATTTGTCACAAAAAGAAGCCTGTTATCACCTGATGCAGCAGATCGAGAAGCTGCCAGTCGGGATATTGATTAATGATGCGGGATTCGGTGACTGTGGCAGCTTTCTGGAGACGGACGCAGATAAGGAAATGCAGATGATTGATGTAAATGTTAAGGCTATGCATCTTCTTATGAAGCTGATGCTTCGCCGTATGGAGAAGCAGGAGGGCGGTTACATCTTAAATGTGGCTTCCTCGGCGGGACTTCTTCCAGCAGGACCTTATATGGGCACCTATTATGCGACCAAAGCTTATATAGCCAGCCTGACACGTGCCGTGGCACTCGAACTGAAACAGAGAGGCAGCCGCGTGTATGTGGGGGCATTATGTCCCGGACCGGTGAATACAGAATTTAATGCCGTTGCAAATGTAGAGTTTGCGCTGGCAGGAATTACTCCGGAATATTGTGTTAGATATGCTTTAAAGCAGATGAAAAGGCGCAAAGTAGTGATTGTTCCTACGTTGACGCTAAAAGCCGTGACAATCTGTGGAAGATTTATACCACAAAAAGTGCTGATTGCAATTACCGCACATCAGCAGAAGAAAAAGCTGAAAGCAGAGGACATATAAAATGGAAGAAATTAAAATAGGCTCTCATGTGGGAATGGCAGGAAAAGAGATGTTTCTGGCATCCGTGAAGGAAGCGGAGCGTTATGGGGCAAATGTGCTGATGCTCTACACAGGGGCACCGCAGAATACCCGGAGAAAAGAAATCAAAGACTTAAATATTGAGGCGGGCTGGGAGTATGCCACAAAGGCTGGAATCCGGGAAATCGTGGTTCATGCACCGTATATCATCAATCTTGCCAATACGGTAAAGCCGGAGACATTTGAGCTTGCTGTGGAATTTTTGGAAAAAGAGATCCGGCGCACGGCTGCCATGCGCAGTAAAATTCTGGTACTGCATCCGGGATCTGCATTAGACGCGGGGGCGGAGGCAGGAATTGCACAGACTGTCCGGGGACTGAATATGGTGCTTGATGCCAACGGGGATGATGTGTTTATTGCGTTGGAAACGATGGCAGGAAAAGGCAGCGAGATTGGAAGAACGTTTGAAGAGATTAGGGCAATCTATGACGGAGTGCACAAAAAGGAACGGTTAAGAGTCTGTTTTGATACCTGTCATGTAAACGATGCCGGCTATGATCTGGTGCATGATTATGAAGGCGTGTTCGAGACTTTTGATAAGGTGATCGGGCTGGATCAGATTGCGGTTTTTCATATCAATGACAGTTTAAATCCTCTGGGAGCACATAAAGACCGTCATGCAAACATTGGAAAAGGAACCATTGGATTTGAGACATTGTACCGTCTGGTCCACGATCCGCGTTTTGTGGAAATTCCAAAGATTTTAGAGACACCGTGGCTTTGTGCCGAGGGAGAGACCAAAAAGACGATTCCGCCATACAAAGAAGAGATTGCACAGCTTCTTGCAAAATAATAAAGAGGAGAAGGATTATGAATGTTAAACAACAGGGAATTTCCGGCTATTGGTTAAAGGTGATCGCCGTGGTTTCCATGCTGATTGATCACACGTCAGCCGTTATTTTAGAACAGATTCCGGGACTGGAAAATCCCGCATTTTTGATGCGCATCATTGGAAGACTGGCGTTTCCGATTTACTGTTTTCTTCTGGTAGAGGGATTTTACCATACACGCAGCAGGGCAAAATATGCGGGGAGGTTTTTTTTGTTTGCCCTGATTTCCGAGGTTCCGTTTGATCTGGCATTCAGCAGGAGAATGTGGGATTTTTCCAGCAGCAATGTCTTTTTTACTTTGCTGTTCGGGCTTTTGGTGATCTGGGGTGTTGAAAAGATAAGGCAGAAGTTTGTGGCGGATGTTTACGGGGAAAAAGCAACAGTCATCCGTGTGATTCTTATCATTGTGACAGTTGCGGCCGGGGGATTTCTGGCGCTTCTTTTCCGTACAGATTACGATTTGTCGGGAATTGTGACAATTTTTGCAATTTACATGTTTTATCCGAAGAAAGTGAAGGGAATGGGTATCGGTGTTCTGGTTTTAACCCTGATGGCAAGTATCATTGAAGCGGCAGCATTTCTGGATATGATACCGGTTTATTTATATAACGGAACCAGAGGAAAACAGATGAAATATTTCTTTTATATATTCTATCCGGCACACCTGTTTCTTCTTGCTATGATCGCACGGGCAATGGGACTTTGGGCTTAATATTTTAAGAAGATGTTACGATTCTTATGAAATTCTTATCTTTTTCAGATACAGCTTGCGTTCCTGAAAAAGCGGGAGTACAATGCAGACGAAATGAAAGACAGATAGGAATGGAGGTCTTGAATGATGAGACAAAAATCTTGGAATCAGTTTAAAAAAACAATGGCTGCCTCGACACTGGCAGGAGCGATCGCTTTTACAGGGTGTGCGGTGATGCCTTCGGTTAGAGCTTTTGCAGATACAACGGAACAGGCCGGTCAGGTATCGTATGATAATGAAGTGATGCCGATCCATACGGACGTGCAGACGGAGGAAAAGCCGTTGATGAAGGGTACGTCATGTACGGTTTCGGATGGAAAGAACCTGTATTATGCGTTTGAAATGATGGGTGTGCGTATGGGTATTATGAAATACAACACCAAAACAGGCAAAAAGAGTGAGGTATATTCCTACAAGATAGGGAAAAACAAAAAGGGAAGCAATGGTTTTTCCCAGTTATCTGTGGATAAGAAATATATTTATGCAACCTGGGACCGTTACTATGGAACCGATGCAACAAAAGAATATGTTTACCGGATCGCAAAAGACGGGAAATCCGCAAAGAAGCTTGCACTTGGACGTGACCCACAGCTGATAGATGGACGGATTTATTATCTGGCACTGAAAAGTAAAAGTGAAGATGGCATGAATTATTCGGAAGATACCGGAACCGTAATGAGCATGAAGACGGATGGAACGGATAAAAAGAAAGTAGCACAGATTGCAAACAGCGGAGATGCTTATAGGTATTCCCTGTTTCAAAGTGAGGGAAAGATTTACTATACCAAAGAAAACGAGAACAGGACATTTTATGATCTGGAGGGAAACAGTTATCAGAGAGGTTCCTTTGCTGTTAAGGATGAAAATTATCTGAGTGTTTCACTGGAAGCTGTCAATGATGGAACGTATACCTATAGTACGACAGGAAAGGATCGGTACATGCAGACGAAACTCTACCGGACAGATAACAGGACGGGAAAGAAAAACCTTGTGGCATCCTTTAAACTTGGCATTGAAAAATACTCGGTTTGTGGAAATTATGTATTCGTGGAAGCAAATGTTCCGTACAAGGGAGCTGATGTGACTGAGAAACTTGCAGTTTACTGCTATAAGGCAGATGGCAGCAGCAAAGTAAAGCTTGCTTCCTGGTTTCCGGCAGAATAAAATCCGGGTAACAATCGAAAAAATAAAAGAAGCACCGCGACTTGCGGTGCTTCTTTTATTCTGGGGATTTATTTATCCAGATCTTTTTTATCTACATTCTGCAGCATCATTGCACGAACTTTCAGAGGAAGTCCGAACAGTGTGATGAATCCGTCTGCATCGTGATGATCGTACTGATCACCGGTTGTGAAACTTGCCAGAGACTCACTGTAGAGAGAGTATGGAGAAGTTGTGCCGGCTTTGATGATGTTTCCTTTGTAGAGCTTGAATTTTACTTCACCGGTGACATACTTCTGGGTAGAAGTAACAAATGCCTGGATTGCTTCGCGAAGAGGAGTGAACCATTTTCCTTCGTATACAACATTGGCCAGACGGTTGCCCATCTCTTTCTTTGCAGATAAGGTATCGCGGTCGAGAACCAGTTCTTCCAGCTGGTCATGTGCTTCCATAAGGATCGTTCCGCCAGGAGTCTCATATACACCACGGGATTTCATACCAACGACACGGTTTTCTACGATATCGATGATGCCGACACCGTGCTTTCCACCGAGACGGTTTAATTCACGGATGATATCGGAAACTTTCATTTCTTTTCCGTTTACAGTCTTTGGAACACCCTTTTCAAAGGTCATGGTTACATATTCGCCTTCGTCCGGAGCTTTCTCAGGGGAAACACCAAGAACCAGAAGATGATCATAATTTGGCTCGTTTGCAGGATTCTCCAGCTCAAGTCCTTCATGGCTGATATGCCATAAGTTACGGTCACGGCTGTAACTTTGGTCTGTGCCGAATGGAAGATCGATTCCGTGTGCTTTGCAGTATGCGATCTCTGCCTCACGGGAATCCATCTGCCACTTGTCATCACGCCAAGGAGCAATGATTTTGATATCCGGAGCAAGTGCTTTGATACCAAGCTCGAAACGGATCTGGTCATTTCCTTTTCCGGTAGCACCGTGGCAGATTGCAACAGCGTTTTCTTTTCTGGCGATCTCTACCAGTTTCTTTGCGATACCAGGACGTGCCATGGCAGTACCTAATAAGTATTTGTGCTCATATACAGCACCAGCCTGTACACAAGGTACGATGTAATCGTCACAGAATTCATCTGTTAAATCTTCA
>OGYM01001958.1_pt1 | contig 14126 bp, 7 predicted proteins | sample 1576491 | NCBI WGS metagenome assembly OGYM01 (sample SAMEA3541515, study PRJEB24748) | human gut metagenome | biome: human gut; feature: human-associated habitat; material: faeces | place: China | collected 2012 | reverse complement strand
AAGTCACCAGATTACAAACATCAAAATAGTGAAAGTGCAATCTTAAAATAAGAAGCCGAAGCAGTACTTAGTCGAAAGCCGAAAGGGATGACCTCACGTGCACCGTAATCTTCCAGATCGGGCAAGTTTAGCATCAAATTCTTCTGGTTATTGTAGAGGGTACTCAATAACCCGTACCGCCTCTCGGGAGCACCTTTCAGTTCAACGGTTTGCCCGGTAGCAGCCAAATATTCATCTACTTGTTTCAGACGGGGTTGTTGTGAAAAAGCCTGAATGGCACCAACCCACAATAGCATTGTTACGATATAATATTTCATAGCTTGTTCCTTTTTTATTCTTTTTCCAAACCTTGTGTACGCGCATAACGCTCTATCATCTCTTGCCGTTTTTCCATCGGCCACTGTTCTATGACATCAATATCCCACTCGCCGAAAGCATCCATAAAGCGGTGCATAGGTTCGAGTATGGAAGCCTGATTCCACGGAAGCTGCTGGCGTACACTATGTCCACGATTGGATTGCGGGTTGAAGCATTCCGTAAGCAAACCTCTGTAACGGTATCTCATGTCTCCATTCAGATCCATAATGGAAAGAGTATTGTTTTGAATCAGCTTTGCCATTTCCAGGAAATGCGTATCTCTCGTCATGAGGTATAAGCGATAGTACTGAAAGGAAGAGAAAGCCAGTCCGTTGTCTATTGCAGAGTGTCCGGTAGCAATCAGGGTTTGCCCTACAATACTTACATCCTTTGGGAAATCAGTCAATGTATCGTTAATGGCCATCGGTACGTGATAAGCAAACATAAAGGTTTCCGTATAGCGGGCAGCCTGTATGGCGGCTTCCTTCCACTTGGCATCACTTGTAACGTCATAAAGTGCCAGGAAAGCATAAATAGCCATTTGTCCGGACTCACGGTCTTTTACATTGGGATTGTCAATAACTCCACCTACATAAAGGTAATCATGGTGGATAAAGTCATAACTAAATTCACCTGCTTTCAAGGCTGTATCCAAATAGCGTTTGTCCTGGGTAACCGAGTAGAGTTCAATCAGGAAGCGGATGGTATTAGTAGTTGTATATTTACTGTCATGAGTCGGCTTTCCGGTTCTCCAGTCATAACGGAGATAAAAGCTACCGTCCTTTTCCTGATTCCGTACCAGCCAATCAGCGTACTTTTTGCAATAGGAGAGCCATTCGGGTTTATTAATTCCATGCTTTTTCATTATATTCCATGCACCCATCATGCCTTCCATACCACCGGCAGCAACACGCATATAAGCTTCATAATCACGCCAGGTTGCTTTCCGATCTACATAGGCATCTGCCCAAGGACTTACAAGGCCACTTTCCTGTTGTGAGTTATTCACCCAGAAGTCAACAACTTCCGATGCTTTGCGTACATATTCCTGATTGTCAATTTCCAATCCTTTCCGCAAAAGGAAATAGGCATTTGAAATCTGGAAACCGATAAAGCCCATCTGATAGTTATAAGCACGGGCTATTCCATTAGGCAGATAGATCGAGAAAGGCCAGCCCGGTGCACCATTCAGATTCAACAGGTAAGCATCTAGCACCTCAATACTAGCTTCATAAGCATCTTTCACATCTATTTTATGTACGACAGGGGTATATTTATTCCACGCCTGTTTCCATACTGTTTCCACCAGTTCGGGGAAATCTTTTGTCTGGTTGAAACCGAAAGTCAGGCTATATGTATGTTTCACTCCGGCTTTCACAGGATGACTGCGATAGGCAAAGCCTTTTCTTTTCTGTTCGGGGAGGCGACCTACATAGGTGGTTTCGCCCTCAATTCCCGGGAAGACAAAAAGAATAGAGTGTGAATCGGTTTCTGTGAAACCCAGGCTACCGAATTGCATACGTTCATCCACTATACGGTTTACTCCATTTTCACCATAGAAAGTTTCAGGATCAGCATTCAAGTGCACCATGTCAATAGCTAATCCGGAAGCCTTCTCACGGGCAGATACCAATGGCAAGGGTAAACGGTCTTCGCGGAAATAAAAGTAATTATCGGTGTAGTCACTGGCAAGAGAACCACGTCTAAGGCTCAGGTTGTTCCTGTACCAGATACCCGGAACAAAGAATTCAAAATCTTCAATCTGTGTTTTACGTTGCAGAGTCAATCCGAAATAAGAGTTGAAGTAGTCATCTCCTTTTCCAATCTTTTCAATCGTTACCTCCCTATCCATACGGAAATGATTCTCTGTATCGGGGGCAAACACATCTTTTACATGAAATACGGTTCCATGAGATGACTTTAACTTTGCGATGCAAACCAACGACCCTTTTTCTTCCTTTACAGAAGAATAGTAACCGTTCAGCGTTTCTGCATTCACTTCCAATGTAACTACATAAGGAGCATTTAAACTCAAATAATGGGCGTTACCAGTTTGCAGGATCAGGCGTTTTCCATCTTTGACTACAGACAGGCTGGCATCACCACTTTGCAATGTATATGTTTTTTCTGCTGCCAGGGAAAACTGGATGAACGAGAGGAAACTGATGAGTATAAATAGATATTTCATGTTTCAGATATTATCAGGAATACAATAAATTTAATTTGAAAAGACTCTGCCGGTTTATGCCGGCAGAGCCTTTATATCAAAACATAGTGTTTACTCTACCGGCAGGTTTTCGATCTTCTTAATTGTTGAGAAGAGGAAATATTCGTTCATTCCCTCTAACTCAATAGCTACACGATAGAAAGCATAAGTACGATAGTTGTCGATGAAATTTTCCTTCTTACGATACTCAGACAACGGGATATACACCTGCAATGTCGTATCATCGATGTATTCTACATCACTGCTACGTGTACACTTAATACCACTGTTAACCAAAGAACTTGTGCTTAACCAGATACGAGTTTTTACAATCTTCGGAGCAGCTTTCACCGTGTTGGTCATCTTTTCAATATTGAAAGTAGCAACGATATTACCGTTTTTCAGTTCAGCATTCAAGTTCTTCAACTTGTAGTACGGACGCACTTCAAAGTCTTGTGTAACGTTCGAGTTAAAATGATAGGTAATAGAGTCATAGCCCTTACCTGCACCTAATGATTCAAAATCAGGGAGTTCAAAAGGTAGAGCCTTGTTTACTAATGTCATTTTATACTCTGCATCAAAGAAGAGTTGTTGGTAATGTCCTTCATCGTTGGTACGTATACCCGTACCACCACCGTCGACTTTACCATAGCCTTTTTGAAAAACTCTTAACAGTCCTCTATTTGAGTCAAAAGGAAAATTTTCTCCGTCACATTTCAACTGACCGCTGAAAACATAAGACGGGGCATCGTAATTATCATATTCGCAGGATGTCATAGTAAATCCCAATATGACAAATGTTGCTGCAATTATAGATTTTATTTTCATTGTTTTTAAGCTTTAGTTGATAAATTAATGATTAGGATTCTTTTCAATGTTCGGGTTACCTTCATTCATCGGATATGCATTGTAGTACATTGTGTTATTGAAACTCAAAATAGCATTACTGGCTCTATTCTGAGCTTTCATCTTCCGATAAATCCACTTACCATTTTCGGGTGTACCCGGAGCATAAATCTTATACGGCCACAATACATAGATAGTAGCAGTCTGATTAGCTTGGTCATTGAACCACCACTCATCAGCAACTCTCCAACGCTTCAAGTCTTCATAACGATGATCTTCGAATGCCAACTCTACACGTCTTTCGTTTACAATGCGATTAAATGTCAGTTCATTCTCAGTCAACTTGAACACCTCACCACCTGCACGCTGACGTACGCGGTTGATATAGTCTAATGCTACAGTCTTAGTAGGACGGCCATTGTAGCTGGCTACTCCTAGTTCATTCAAATAGAAAGCAGCTTCAGCAGCATTCAACAAAGCCTCACCAAAACGGAATACTACATAAGGAACAGAACTTGCACCATTTATCTCACTTCCAGCGGCAGTATCAACAAACTTCCTCAATAAGAAACCGGAATGAGAAATATACCAGTTACTACTACCATCATCGCCACGAAGAGGTCCATCTTCTCCAGTCACTTTCTGACCTTCATATGTAAAATCATCAACTTGTCCAATGGTCTGTGCTGCTTTAAATTCATAGCCATCAGCAGTAGGAAGAGCCAGACCTGCCTGAAGATCAACAGAAGTACCTCTGAATGAACTTCCCGGATACAGTACCGTACCAGCCAAACGAGGATCACGTCCTGCAAAAATATCTTCCGGTTTATCGTACAGATTATATTTGCAAGTAGATGTATACACATTCATATCTTCGATCACTTCATCACCTACATAAGCGTCCATCTCTTTCACTTCATGTGTGTTTAGCATTTCATAATCATTCACAAGATTCAAGACAGGATTAACCTGACAACCTGCTTTATTATTCGAAGCACGTACCAATTTGCGCGTAAGGGCACGGGTAGTAAAGTTATTCTTCACATTCACTCCATCATAAGCCTTACAGAAAATCAATTCTGGATTATCTTCCGGTTTAGCAATAAATGCTTCTGCATAGTTAGTTGCTAAATCAGCTTGTTTTTGATAAAGTTGATAACCCATAGCTTCCAGTTCGGCACAAGCATCCAGGCAAGCTTTCAAATAACCTTCTGCCTTACTTCTTTCAATACCCGTAGCACCACTTGACAAATTCAAAGTTTTGGTAGCACTTTTATCATAGTTGTATGCTAAAGTTCCGGCATACAGAGCTGCACGGCACTTCAGGGCCATAGCTGCACCTTTGGTAGCACGAGTCTTAACACGGGCAGTTCCAAAATCTTCTTTTATGGCATCCATTTCACTGATAATAAAGTCATAAATTTCAGATTCCTTATTTCTGGGCACAGCCAATGGCGTCGGATCCTCCATATATTCTGTTACTTCAGTAACCAAAGGCACGCCACCGTATTGAACAACCATCTTAAAATAAGTATAGGCTCTAAAATAACGCGCTTCTGCTTGAAAATACTTCAACTTATCAACGGCAATTGAACCGGCAGATACCGTATTCAAATTACGGATATGAAGATTTAATTCACGGATAAAGGCATAATCATAAAAGTTTCTGTAATCAGTTCCTACATTTCCTGCAAAGTTCCAGTACTGACTATTATTGGACGCTTCATCCCAACGAGTAAGATCATAAGAATCTCCATCGGTACCAAAATCTTGCCAGTACTTCATACGACCATAAAAATTGGCCGCAATACTGTTAAGGCCAGTTTCTGATGTATAGGCCTGATTTTCCGTAAAAGCCATCTTGTCCTCTTGTTCCAACCAACTATCACAAGAAGAGAAAAGCAATAAGCCTAATAATAACGCTATTGATAATCTATTTTTTTTCATGTTACATTCAATTAAAAGGTTACGTTTACTCCAACTGTGTACACTTTGTGTTGCGGATAGTCGAATCCGGTAACAGAAGAGATTTCAGGGTCGAAACCAAAGTCATTCAAGCTATCCCAGCAAAGCAGGTTAGAACCTTCAAAGTAAACTCTAAGCTTTTGTATCAAAGCCTTCTTTGTCCACTTAATCGGCAATGTATAACCTACCACTAAGTTACGCAGACGTAAATAGTTGATTTCCTTTGCATAAAAATCATTCCAGTCTCTGATAGAAGGATTGTTACTGCGAACAGCAGGGAACTTACCACGTTTCCAAGGAGATTTTGTATCGAAGATATCTTCGTGTTGCCAAGAATCTATCACATTGTATACATATCCCATCTGGTCAGTGCCAATACCATACTTCACATGCCAGTCGCCAATAAATGTGTTCATGAAACCACCGGCAAAATCGGCTGCAAAGTCAATGCCCTTATATTCGAAGCCCAAGTTAATACCCATTGAAAGTAAGGGGTTCTTGTTAGCATTACCGCTATCCCAATCATAATCAGTAGCTGCATAACCCAAAGGACGCTTATCATAGTCATCAATCAAGCCATCACCATTAACATCCTTGAAAATCAAGTCACCCGGACGTAAGTTCACGTTGTTAGCACCATCAATGTTCACCGGATAGTTATCAATTTCTTCCTGAGTCTGGAACACACCGATAGTTTCCCACATCCATACGGCACCATTTTTCACATTAGACCAACGGTTAGTCTGTGCCCAACGATATTGATCCCATCCGTTCAAGAAAACTTCACCATAGTTATTTATTGTCTTCTGACGAGCTAAAGTCAGATTAACACCTACAAAATAATTGAAGTCATTAACGCGATCATTCCATCTCACCATACCATCAATACCACTAACCTGATCGGAGTTCAAATTCTGTTTTTGTACACTATAACCTGCCTCATAAGGGTAGATAATGTCAGTTGGGGTAGCAGGGATGCCACTTCTTTTTCTCTTAAAAAAGTCCACTTCCAGTTTCAAGCGATCGTTCAGGAAACCCATATCGAAACCGACATTCATCATAGAAATCTTCATCCAAGAAAGTCCAGTTTGAGGAATTCCTTTGTAAGCAGTGCCTGTAGTATAAGCATCTGGAGCATTCCCCAAAGGATTATTGCTTATGATAGCTCCTCCATTGTTAAATGCATAACCAGGCAAGTAAGCAAAGTCCGGATAACTGCTATTAAAGTTTCTAGCCATGTCATCGCCCATTTCACCATAAGAAGCTCTCAACTTAATGCTGGAAATCCAATCAGCCACCTTAGAGTCTTTGTAAAATTCTTCTTCAGACAGACGCCATGCACCGGAAACTGACGGGAAGAAGCCCCATTGATTACCCGGTAAGAAACGCCAGGAAGCATCATAACGACCGGCAAAATCAATGATATACTTTTCTTTATAAGAATAGCCTGCACGGAAAATGAAACTGGCTGTAGTAATGGTACGTACTGAATTACTTACAGTATTATTAGCATTCGTTGTAATATTTTCTACAAACGGATTTTCTACTGGACTCTGAGCCACAGTCAAATATTTCCGGTCTTCTTTAAAGAATTCAAAACCTGCGACGGCTGTCACATGATGATCCTTGGCAAAAATATGATCGTAATTCAAGGTAAACTGCCCCATCATTTCAACTTTATGATTTCTTACATCTCCACGATAAGTATCAGTTTTTGTAGATGCTACTTTGTACTCCTGTGTGGCAGGGTCATACCTATATTCATTCCAACTCTTCTCATTATCTGTCTGATGAAGAGTTTCGTAATAATAAGACAGCAAACCTTTAGCTGTTAATCCTGGAAGCGGTGTCTTATATTCCAAATTTGCACTAAGCTGAATAGTACGGAAGTCTTTCTGGTGCTTACCAGCATTGTCAATAGTATAAGCAGCCATATTACGAGCACCGTCATGAGTCGGGGTAATATAATTCAGATAATCCGGATTATCGTTAGCATACGGGCGCATAGTCGGAATCAAATTAAAGATAGAATTACGCATCTGGAAGTAATCGTCTCCACCAGGAAGTGCTGGATTGACATTTTGCTCTATTTTACCCAATGTCTGAAAACCTACCTTGAATTTATCGGTCAACTGCATATTAAAGTTAGCCTGTAAGTTCGTACGGTTATAGTTGTATTCTTTGAACACGGCATCCTGATCAATATGTCCTACCGAAATGTAATAATCTGTCTTCTCTGTGCCACCGCTGATATTAGCATTTACATAATACTGAGGAGCAGCATTGCTTACAAAATTATCCTTCCAATCATATCCACGATAATCTTCACCTGTAGCCGGATTATAATATCCTGTCCGCCATTTCTCCAAATCAGCCTTAGCATTAGCAATATTATCAGCTCCAGTCAGGTTTCCATCATTGGCTTGCTTCATGTAGTTACCCCATTTCCATTGGTAAGCATTCAGCAGTTCAGGATACTTTGTCCATCCTTGCCATCCCATGTGAGCATTCAGATTTATCTGAGGCTTCTGTCCTTTTTTACCGGTTTTTGTAGTAATCAAAACCACACCGTTGGCAGCCTTCACACCATAAATAGCAGCAGCACCATCCTTCAGAATAGATACATTCTCAATATCGTGAATATCCAAGGCATTGAATGCTGTCTCATCTTTCATGATACCGTCGATAACATAGAGAGGAGTACCCATGTTACGAATCTCAAGGTTAGTCGAAGTTCCCGGTTGACCAGACTTCTGACGTGCCGTAATACCTGATACTTTACCTACCAAAGCATTGGCAGCCGATGTTGATGTAGAACGGGTCAAATCTTTATTGTTCACCGAACTTACCGCTGCAGCCACTGTAGCTTTCTTCTGAGTGGCATATCCCACTACCACAACTTCGTCAAGCAACTCTGTATCTTCCTTCAGTGTAACATCCAGGTTTCGTTTTCCCTTTACGCTGATCTCCTGCGGTGCATAGCCCACAAAAGAAACTGTCAAAACTGCATTAGTTCCCTTAACAGAAAGTGTAAACTTACCATCGACATCAGTAATCGTTCCGTTGGTAGTTCCTTTCTCCATAATGTTTACTCCAGGCAAAGGTTCACCTGTAACATCTTTCACTATACCTGACACAGCTATATTTTGTGCCTGAAGCATTGCGGAAGACACTAAAACAACTAATAATAAGAAGAAATTCTTCCTTCTATTACCAGCCGAGATTAACTCATTTAAAAAGTGCTTCATAAGTTATTATTTAAAATTAAACATAAATTAGTTTATCTGTATATTATTGAAAACTGAAAAATGAAAACTTATCTGAAAACTTATTATTTTACCTTAACTATGAATATCTTATATCATGCTTGTTTCAATGTTTTTTTTAACGCCCTCCTTTCTTGATCCTTAAAAGTGAATACTCATTTATTTTTATAAACTTTAAATGCTTTTTGTTCTCCTGAAACTAAACACACATTCAAAATATAAAACCCTGAAAACGTTCCATGCATCGGGAATGTGTATTCCTCATCTGTTACCTTCATATCTTCGGTCCATAACCGTCTTCCTGCCAAATCTGTAAGCTCTACCTTTGAAATATCTTCTTTACCTTTATTTACCAGAAAAAGCTGATCCCCTGAAATATATGCCGAAAGTGAATTTCCATCAATCGTTTCGATTCCGGTCTCCGGATCCTGCCCATAATCGGAAGACTGATATTTCGAATATCTATTATTCAATTCCTCTACCTTGGATTTCGGCATAGCTTCTACTTCCTCCAGATCATAAGTACCAAAAGCATCCTTAAAACGAATCATCGGATCCAAGTGAGCAGCAAAGTTCCACGTCAATGCTTCCATAATAGAATTCATTCTTCGACCCGCACCATTGCTTACCCTTACTTGGAAAGCTTCTTGCTGCAAGCCTTCAGGTTGTCCGGGATAAAGTTCCTGTCCCAGATTCATAGACTGTTTCGTATTGTGAGCACTGATACGTGCAACGTGGAGATAATGTTCTTTACCCGTCAACAGATACAGGCGATAGTACACAAATGAGGACCATGCAAAACCTAAATCCGTAGCAGAATGGCCAATAGCTATAATATGCTGTCCGACAATACTTCTGTCTTTAGGCCAATCTGTTCTAGCTGTCTGATCCTTTTCTACCGGTACTTCAAACATATAGCTCCAACTTTCGGTGTATGTAGCAGCTTGTTCTGCAGCAGCCAACCATTTCGGATCTTTTGTAAGGTCATAGATAGCAAGAAAACCATTGATAGCTTGCTGACCGGATTCACTGTCGATAGTCTGCGGATTGTCTACCACACAAGCCACATAGAGATATCTTTCATGAATATTAGCATAAGAAAACTCTGCAGCTTTCAAAGCAGCTGTCTTATAACGTTCATCATTGGTGGCGATATAAAGCTCTACCAGATAACGAACAGCGCAAATAGTCAGAAACTTATTCTGATTACCTGCCGGATGTTTACCACCTACAACACTGAAAGGGTCATATTCCAGATAGTAACTACCATCCGCATTCTGATTAGTCACCAGGAATTCACCAAACTTCTTACAGGCATTCAGCCATGAAGGGATATCTATTCCATTACGTTTGGCATAACACCATGCATTCAGCAATCCGGCCATTCCGTTACAAGCTTGGCGCATAGAAGTCTTTGCCCAGTTGTCCCATGTACCCCATAGTGCAGCATAACGTGTCTTGGGAAGTCCTAAATCTGTCAATCCTTGAGAAGCCCATAAATTCAGTACATTGCTTCCTCTTACCTTATATTCCTCATTACCAGTCTCCACACCTGCACGAAACAATGCATAGCCAGCTGTAGGTTGTGAGCCAACAAAACCGATCTCATAAGTATTCTTATTTAAGGAGAAATCTGTCAGTTTCACACTCCATGGGAATCCGGGACCTTTTATATCCTTATCAACCGAACTGTCCAGATAATAATGATTAACAGTTTCAATCAATCCCCGATAAGCAGAATTCAAGTTAACATCATAAATCTTTGGATTATACAGATTGAAAGCCAGTTTCCAAGCTTCATTTACAGCATTAGCATAGTCGGAAGTTTTATCTATTTTGAAATAGACATTATAAGTATGTTTATCAAATCCTTTTGTTATGGGATGCATACGTCTGCCCATTCCTCCGGTACGCAAGTCAGAACCTGGATAAGTAACTACAGCAGCAAAAGAGTCAGACTTCTTCCAGTTGACAACACCCACGCCACCAAACTGATAATTTTCGTCGACTACTACACCACGTGAATCATTCAGTACAGTTTCACATTTTGAATCTTTATGTACTAAAGTGAAAGTCAATCCACTTTCTTTTTGACGCATCATCACCACCGGAAGGGGAATGCGGTCTTCTCTATAAAGAAAACTCAAATCAGTAGCGACCGGAATGCCTGCAGGAATATTTCCATCTTTCTCAAAGTTACCTTTATACCAAACAGCAGGAATAAAGTATTCGCTATTTGCCAATACATCTTCCGGTGCAAACTGTAAGCCGAAAGAAGAAGAGAAGCCTTCATCATAAGGATTATCTCCCAACTCAACAACTTTCACGTTGCGTTTCAGTTCAAACTCACCGTTTCCCTTCGCTGTATATACGTCATTTATTTCAAAGACGGTGGTGCGAGGAGTGGTAGTCAGGCGTGCCATCAACTCTACTTTATCACCATCCTTTGTATAAGATGTATAAGTCGGGTAGAAAGTATTCATCTTGACGTCAATCAGTAAAGCAGGATTATGCTCTGTACCCGCATTAAATTCTTTGCCATAAGCAGAGAATGTAACACCATACGTGTTATCTTTCTGACGGGTAATATTCAGTGTTACTTCACCGGATGACAAAGTTGCTTCTTGTGAAAAAGCAAAAGAGGTATAAAGTAAGCAACTTAACAGGAAAAGAAGTTTTAGCGTTTTCATAATAGTACTTCGATTACAATGTAACATTCGTTTTGATGGTGCAAATCTAACGTGAAATAATATAAGAGGATATCCCTTGCGTACCAAAAAATTGCTCTAATTTGTCTATTTACAAAATTGCCTCAAACGGCCTCCAGAAAGGGGAAAAGAACAAAAATGCTCTATTCTTCCAAAAAAATGCTATTTCTGTTCAAAGAGGAAAAATTAGAGTTCATATCCACGTATTGTACGTATAGAAATAAATCAAAGATTGCTGATGGACATTTGTTAGTTTTCTGATAATCAGCTAATAGTATTTACCAATGGCTTACTGCAAAATGTAAACGCATTTACTGCCGTATGTAACGGCCTTTACTCCTTATTGTAACACCATTTACCTCGGCATGTAACGAGCTTTACCTCGGTGTGTAAATGGAGTTACCGTGTGGGGTTAACAAAGTTATCATTTGGGATAAATAGAATCTCCATGAAATGAAACAACGATATACTTATCGTTCACCTCACATAAGTAAAAATCGGCTTGCTCTTACAGATTGGTCAAATGCTGTTGTTTTCTGAAAAATTAGCATCATTCCAAAAGGAAAGTTTCGCCTACATTTGCATCGAACTTAAATATATAATATCATGAATATACAACGATTATTAATCTGCATCTGTGTGGTACTAACTGCCGCCATCTCCGCTACTGCTCAAAGCAAAGTATGGAGTACAGAACAAGCCCAGAAATGGGGCAAAGAAAATCCGTGGTATTGCGGAGTAAACTACATTCCCGCCACTGCCATCAACTACACTGCCATGTGGGATAAAACGTCCTTCTCACCCGAAGTGATAGAAAAAGAAATGAAGTTAATGAAGAGTTTAGGTATGAACTGCGCGCGCATAGTGATGCAATATGCGGTATATGAAGAAGATCCCGCATACTTCATACGTACACTCGACCGCTTTCTAAGTATCTGTGATAAGTACGGTGTAAAAGTAATGCCTATTTTCTTTGATGATTGCGCCTTCGGTGTCAATACAGACCCGACAGTAGGAAAACAACCCGAACCGCTGGAAGGCTGGTACGCCTGGGTCTGGTCTCCATCTCCCGGCTACTCAATGGTAGTAGATGAACGGACTCACGGTAAACTGGAAAAGTATGTAAAAGAAGTAATGAACCACTTCAAGAATGACCCGCGTATCTTTGTATGGGACTTATACAACGAGCCTACCAATACCACCATGCCGGAAAGAAGCTGGCCACTCCTCCGTAAAGTCTTCACATGGGCGCGTGAAGTGAATCCGAAGCAACCCATCACATCAGGACTCTGGAACGAAAACAAAGAGCTAAATGACTTCCTGGCATCAAATTCAGACATCATCACTTTCCATTGCTATGCTTCGAAAGAAGAAACTGAAAAAGTGATGAAAGAGCATCTTAAACTAGGTCGTCCTACCATCTGTACCGAGTGGATGAACCGTGTAGCTCACTCCACTATCCCGGAAATCCTCCCAATGTTGAAAGAAGCACATGTAGGCAGCATGATGTGGGGACTGGTAAATGGAAAGACGCAGACCCATCTATGCTGGGGACACCGTCCTGAACAATTGCCTTACACTGGAGTATGGCAACATGACATTTACAAAGGAGATTATACCCCGTATTCTGCTAAAGAAATTGAAATAATCAAGAAAACAACCAAGTAGATAGAAAGATTGTTTTTAAACTGAGGTTGTGTCAAAACGTTGGCACAACCTTTTTCTATAATTTATCGTCCTGTTATCTTTTCTTTTGTCTACGCCGCTTTTTTCTCATTCATTTGGTAACAAGTTGCTATATTCCCGTTGTATCGGGTTATAAATAGTCCAATAAATATAGATTTAGTAAGTGTAATGAGCTCCTTTCCTGTTTTTCTCAGTTTTGCACACATCTTTTTGATATTAAAAGCTATGGCAAAGAAGGCAAAGTCCATTGTCACCTTGTCTTCTCCCACATGCCGGAACCTCCTGTATGCCATGTTGTATTTCATTTGTCCGAACACAGCTTCCGGTTCTATACACCGCCTGCCCCTATGCCTGACTCCTTCTTCTGAGACTAACCTTTCCCGTGCCTGCCGTTTGTATTGGTTTAACCGGTGGTTGACTTCTATAATACGGTTCCCCCGTGCTTTAAAACAACTTCCATGCAAAGGACAACCTTCGCATCTTTGTGCTTTGTACCGGGCACTTTCGGTGATGTATCCGCTCGCTGTTTTGTCATGTCTGGTTCCTATGCGGTTCATGTGTTGCCCCATCGGACAAACGTAATAATCCTCCCCCGCATTGTAATGGAGACTTTCCGCATGGAACGGGTTGGGAGTATAACGGGGACGCTGCTCTTTATGGAAGTAGTTGTACTTGACAAAGGCCTCTATCCCGTTTTCCTGCATGAACCGGTAATTTTCTTCCGAGCCGTAACCGGAGTCTGCCACACCGATACCCGGTAAGCGGTTATAGCGGTGCTGGAAGGAGTGGAAGAAAGGGATCAGGGTCAGCGTATCGGTGGGGTTGGGAAACAGCCGGAAGTCTATGATGAATTGGTTTTCAGTACCTGTTTGTAAATTATACCCGGGCTTGGTCTGCCCGTTCTTCATGGCGTCTTCTTTCATACGCATGAATGTAGCATCAGGATCGGTCTTGGAATAGGAATTACGTTCTCCAAGGACTTCAAGGTGATTGTCGTATTCCATCAGCTTGTCACGATACCCTTCAAGTTCCCTGACCTGTTTCTTCTTTTCGCGCAGGGCTTTCTTTTGTTCCTTATCCTTTGTCGCAGGC